>JAEEGK010009978.1_pt1 | contig 21987 bp, 13 predicted proteins | sample 8958771 | NCBI WGS metagenome assembly JAEEGK01 (sample SAMN16246547, study PRJNA631951) | gut metagenome | biome: gut microbiome; feature: rumen; material: SC-attached | host: Bos | place: Iran: Karaj | collected 2018-10 | reverse complement strand
TGGTTCCAGGGGGCAGGAAACCAACCTGGGGGTTGTGGGTGTAGGTGTGGAACACGTTGTGGGTCACGCCTGCGGCCATGTTGAAGTTGGCCACCTCCTTGAGCATCTGCCAGTGCTCGTCCCAGGTCAAGGAGAAACTGGTGAAACTCTCAGAAGCCACTCTGGGCTTGCCGTAGAGGTGGGCGGCTGACTCAGTGGGTTCAATGGGTTTGAAGTCCAGGTCGCCGACATAGCCCTCTGAGAAAGGCTGCCAGAACTCGCACATCGGAACATCGGCGTATTTGAAATACTCCAGCGGATCCATGGTCACGACGTCGCTGCCGGCAGTCTCGTACTGGACCTCGAGACCTTTTCCGTGGGCCAGTTCTGTCATTTTCCTGAAGAAATTCTCGACATATAGGCCGTTGGCCGTCCGCCTCCAATCGATCAGGAAGCGGCTCGTCTCCTCCTGGCTGTCAAGCACATAGCCCATAAGGGCGGGAAGCCTGACCGCAAGGTCGTAGCCTGCGGCATCCTTGAAATCCTTCTCCATCGTGTCTGTCCAGGTCTGGGTGTTGCACTCCCAACTGTCCATCAACATTCCTTTGGCTTTTCCTCCCAGGGGACCATCCTGGAGCATTCCGACGTAATTCGCGAACTGTATTTCGGCTCCTTTGGGATCGAACTTGCTGCACTCCCAGCCAGTGGCTTCAGGAGTAGCGGGCGCATTGCGTTTCCCGAAATTGACATGGCCGAACCTCAAGACTGTCCAAGTGCCTTGTGGACAGTCTCCTGCGGGAGCGGTCCAATCAAGGGTTCCATCCGGCTTCATCTTGTCGGTTATGTCTATAATGTCTTTTGTTTTGACGAAGGCCAGCGGATTCTGCTCTGTGTGTTGCTGGAAGGGCTCTTTAGCGATCAAGGTCCATCCGGCCTCACCTCTCCAGCTGTTCTTTCTCGCGGCTGACCAGAAGCGGACGAAACGCACTGACGCAGTATGAGCGTTAGTCAGCGTAAAGGTGTAACTTTCAGCACCTTCCACCTCATTGCAAGCGAGCACCATGTTGTTCACGCCGCCGTCCTGCCAGTTACTCATCGGCAGGTCCGCGTCAACGAGGGTCTTCTCTTCTCCAGCCTTGGTTGCGGTCAACTTGACATGTATTCCCGGGTCATAGCAGAAATTATGGGAAAACGCTCCCACAGGAGGAAGTTCCAGGGTGCGAATCACCTCGCCTTTCGGGAGGGTGAAGGTGATGACGCTATTTGTCCCAGGCTCTAGCTTGACGCTCTTATCACCGTCTTGAAAAACTGTTTTCCAATCGTCGGAAGCCTTAATGGATTCCGGTCTCAAGGGTTCTCCGGTGTCTCCCAACGGGGTGGGGAAGGCGAGGATCTTGATGTCATGATAGTCTCTCCATGGCTCATCGGAAGGCTGGCCTTTCTGGATGACCGTGGCCTTTTCGCCTACGGGGATGTCCGTCCTGGACCAAATCAACTGCCTCATGGCGTTCTCGGGCTTGATCCAAGGGCCTCCGGCCATGGACCAGCCAGGACATGTCTGGACGGTAAGCCGAAGCCCAAGGCTGTCTGCTTTTCTGCCCACATAACTGACCATATCTTCCCATTCGGGAGTCAACTGGGTCAAATGGCGGGTTGTTCCGGGCCACATCCCGCCAGATCCGTGAAACCACTGGACTCCGGAGATTCCCGCATCTGCGATGGCCTGCAGGTCAGCGTCAATGCCTTCGCGGGATATGTTTCCACCGATGAAGTGGAACCAAGTTTCTGGATAAAAGACCTTGGCGGGTTGCTTGAAAGCGGCTTCGTCAGCGGGGCTGAACGGAGAGGCAAGTATACTGGAATCGGGAACGATGCCTACCGGTTGGGCCCACAAACCAATGCAGGTTAGCCCCATGGCAATACTTATAAACAGGTGTCTCATATTATTGGTGACGTGGTTATTCGGTTTGCCATAAATATACGAAAATATCCCGGAAACCGTTCCGGGATATTCTCATATCGTTTTGAAAGCCGTCAGTACATTAAGTGTTTCTTGGAATTATTCCTCCATCCGGCGTCGCTCTTGTAGTCGGTGAAATACACAACGAGGTCGGCATCGCTCTTGTAATCGACGAAATAGATTTTCTTCTTGGCGTCGCTCTTGTACTTCACGAAGTACCAGATGCCCTTGTTGGCGTCAGCGTCGCTCTTGTAGTTGGTTTTGTACACCACAAGGTCAGCGTCACTCTTATAGTTGGTCACATAGACCTTGACTTGTGCGTCACTCTTGTAGTCGCAGCTATAGACAGTCTGCCCCGATGCGGCAACTCCTATCAGAGCCAGAACCAGTGTTATTAATATCTTTTTCATGATCATGAAGTTTTATTCCTTGTAAATATAGCAAAAATCGTGGCAAATGCCATCGCTTAGGAGCGAAGGTGTTACAAGGACTTTATCAAGGCTGGTGAGCCAAGACTCAAACTGTCCACTCCAAGTCCGCACAGGAGCTCCGCGAATTCAGGATTGGAGGCCGCCTCACCGCACACTCCCACAGGTATTCCTTTCTTGTGGGCAGCTTCCACAACTATCTTGACAGCACGGACAACGGCTTCGTCAAGAGGGTCGTAAAGATATGATACAGAAGCGTTTCCCCTGTCGGCAGACATCACATATTGGATAAGGTCATTGGTGCCGATGCTGAAGAAACCGGCTTCCGAGGCGAGCAGGTCGGAAACAAGTGCGGCGGCTGGTGTCTCGATCATGACGCCTATTTCCAGATCGTTATCGAAACATATTCCTGAAGCCTTCAACGTGGCTTTGCATTCTTCCACAAGCGCCTTTGTTTGTTTGAGTTCTTCAAGCCGGGTCACCATCGGAATCATCATCCGTACTTTGCCGTGCGCGCTGGCACGAAGGATCGCCCGGATCTGATCTTTGAAGATTTCAGGCATAGAGAGAGACAACCTTATTCCTCTCATTCCGAGGTAGGGGTTGTCTTCTTTTGGAATATTCAGGCCAGGAGAAGGCTTGTCTCCTCCTATGTCCATGGTCCTTATGGTCAAAGGGCGGCCCTGGCAGGCCTCCACAGCCTCTTTGTAAATCTTGTATTGGTCTTCTTCTGAAGGGAGCTCGTCGCGGTCCAGGAAGAGGAACTCAGTCCTGAACAGGCCGATACCGTCGGCTCCGCTTTTGATAGCAGCCTCGATGTCTTTTACGGAACCGGCATTGCCGAAGATTCTCATCCCGTATTTCGTGACCACGCGTCTCATTATTACCGGAATATCATTTCCCACAGCCATCCTGTACTTGAATGCTTCAGTTTGACTATCTGTCGGATTGACAATCACTTCCGAACTTCCGGAGTCGACCAGAAGGAGGTCTCCAGCCTGGATTCCGCTTATGTCTATTCCGGTCACGAATGGGATTCCTTTGCTTCTTGCGATGATGCCCACATGGCTCGTCGGGCTGCCTTTCAAGGTGACCAAGGCCCTGACTTTTCCCAGATTCATTTCCACCGTATCCGAGGGAAACAATTCCCGGGCTACCACGATAGCGTCATCGGGAAGGTTCTCGAAAGGATTTCCGCATGTTCCCTCGAGAAACTCCACAAGACCTTTACAGACGTCATTCAGGTCATCTACCCTGGCTTTGAAGTAATCATCCCCGATCTCATTGAACATGCCGGAAATCTCATCCGCAGCGGCCTTGACGGCTTCCGCAGGCGTCATGCCTTCATTGACATTTCTCTGGATGGTGTCTTGGAGCAGCGGATCCTCAAGAATCTCCAGATGGGCGGAAAACACTTCCGGGGCCGGACTGCTCTCAATATATTCCTTTAAACGTGATGTCTCGTGTCCGAAGGCCTCATCAAGCGTCCGTCCATCACATCGTCCGGTGTCGTCCCCGCGGTGGAGAATCCAAGCCTTACCTATGGCAAGTGTCCCTTCCATTTTTAACCTAAAGGCTTTCCAAAAATCGTGTCACTTCAGCCAACGCTTTCTCCTCGTCCGGTCCAACCGCCTTTACATCAACCTCAGTCCCTTTCTTCAGCGCCAGGCTTAGAATTGAGAGGATGCTGGACGCATTGACTGATCTGGCGGCAGTGGATAGCGTGACCTGAGTTCCCGCAAAGGACTTGACGAGTTTGACCAGGTCTCCGGCAGGGCGGGCGTGAAGGCCATCTGACGCCCCGATTGTCACTTTCTTGGCTATCATATCATCTCAGTTTGTCGAATATTCCTTCCGCATCGGCGGTGTGGCATAGGTAATCGAGGGTGGCCTCGTCTTCCAAGGTGGCGGAGACCTTCGCCAAAAGGTCGAGGTGCTCGTCTCCCTTACCTGCGATTCCCACGATGAGATAAGCCTTTTCGTCACCAAAATCAACACCTTCCGGATATTGAAGGACGGATATTCCACTCCTTAGGACCTTTCCCTTGGCCTCTGAGGTTCCATGCGGGATAGCCACGCCCATGCCCATGTAGGTTGTGGTGAGTCTCTCTCTTTCCAGCATCGATTCTGAATATCCCTTCTCGACATATCCGGATTCCTCCAGAAGCCGCCCCGCGCGGAGTATCGCGTCTTCCTTGCTCTCAGAAGGCAGACCGGCGAGCACGTTCCCTTTTATCAAGACGGGAATATCCTTGTTTTTGAGACGGGCGGCCAGTTCGTCGAGTTTGGGGTCGGAGATGAAGTTCGTGATCTGGACAACTTCGTGACCATGGATCCTGGCGGCAAGCACACTCTGACATACAACGATATCCGCGTCATCTGGAATGGCGTCGACCGCTGAGTTGACGCAGGTTATCCCGCTTATTCCGTTTTTCTGGAGTTTGGCTTTGAATCTGGTGGCTCCCAAGGCGCTGGAGCCCATCCCGGCGTCACAGGCGAAGACGATCTTCCTCACCTCACCAGGAAGGGTTGGGAGAGGTTCTGAACCTTCTTTATCTGTCGCAGCTTCTTCCTCGCCTTGGAAATCAGGCTTTGCCTTTATCATCGGAATGGCCAGCAGGAAGGAGATAGCGGTTCCAATGAGGACTCCCAGGATACCGATGAACAATCTGCCTTTAGGAGACATCAAAATGATGGAAATCAGGCTTCCTGGGGATGCTGGCGCCACCAGTCCGAATCCTGTCAATGTGAAGAACAGGAGTGAGCAGATGTTGCCGGTCATCACGGCGAGAAGCAGAACTGGCCTGGCTAGGACATAAGGGAAATATATCTCATGTATTCCTCCAAACAGTTGTATCACAGCGGCTCCCGGGGCGGCGTCTCTGGTCATTCCTTTGCCGAATGCCCAGCAGGCCAGCAGGATTCCCAGTCCAGGGCCAGGGTTGGGATCGACGAGGAATAACATGGACTGGCCCATTTCCGCCGCCTGTTGTATTCCCAGGGGAGTCATTATACCGTGATTCACGGCATTGTTGAGGAACAGTACCTTAGCTGGATCCACAAGCACGGCCAAGAGGGGATTCATCTTGTGGGCGAGCATCCAGTCGACTCCGGAGCTTAGAAGCTTAGTGAGAGAATCGACCACGTTGCCGATGACAAGATATCCCGAGACCGCCAGGATCATGGCGATGATGCCTAAGGAGAAGTTGTCCACAAGCATCTCGAATCCGGCTCCCACTTTTCCCTCCACCAATTTGTCGAACCGCTTTACGCACCAGCCGGCTAAAGGCCCCATAATCATGGCTCCAAGGAACATGGGAGTTTCGGTGCCGATGATGACGCCCATGGCGGCTACCGCTCCGGCCACTCCTCCTCTGTATCCACAGACATTCTTTCCGGCGGTGAACGCTATGAGAGTTGGCAGGAGGTACTTGAGCATGGGCGAGACCATCTTGGCGATGCTCTCGTTAGGCCACCATCCTCCGGGGATGAAGAGGGCGGTGATGAGACCCCATGCGATGAAAGCGCCGATATTCGGCATGACCATCGCGCTAAGGCTCCGCCCGAATCTCTGTATCTGCTCTCTCATTAAGAAGATGTTAGTCGTAGGCGACGTACCACTGTTCCTCGCCGAATGGGACTAGTTTGTCACCGACTTTACGCAGCCCCATAAGATTAATGCTCTCAGGGGCGGGATGGTTGATCCATATGATCGGGTTATCCTGCGGGTCGAGGGCGATTGAAAGCACTTCCGGGGTGCCGTATTCCTCAAGATCGACGTTCCAGATGCTGTAGGGATCATTAGGCTCGAACTCTGCCGTCTTTGTGTATGTGGCGGTGATTGTGCCGTAGTCTATCCATACGAAGGCGACCATCGCTTCCTTTCCCTTGTGCTCGAACTCGACCATGCCGAAGCAGCGGTTCTCGTTCCTGAGCTCAGCCACTCTTCTTGAATACATGATCTTCCGTCCGAATTTCCTGGCGAGTTCCTGTTCGTAAACCAGATCCAAGGGCACCTCCGGCTCGGGGTATTTCCATCTGCTGAAAGAAGGGAACCTGTGGAAAGCGGCGAACTGGCTGTCGGAGGCCAGGGCGATGACCTCGAAGCTGGTATATCCCCGGAACATCTTCTTACGAAGCTCGTCATAGGTACGGAGCTCATAGTGGATGCCTTGGGCTATATCCGGGTCGGCGTGAAAGCAGCCCCATTTGGCGTTCTCATCCTTTGAGTTGTCCCTCACAAAGTATAGACGCCCGTAGTTCTGCTTGAATATCACCCAGTTGTCCATGGAATAGTCATATTCGTCATCCCTGGCGGACGCACTGACGAAAGCGAAAAAGTCTTTGTCTGGATAGACATAGCTTGGCTTTGTCAGGCTCTCCCAATCATAGGGAATTCCGCTGCCCCAGAAGGCTCCGGGCATGATGAACTGGTCCTTGGCTCCCATCCGGACCTCAGTCACGTCATAATTGTTTGTGAAAGCGTTCTCACCTATACCGACGACCGGGTACTCTTCGTCGTTGAACTTGACAGCGTCAGGAACCTGGACAACTCCGGAATAACGTCCTCCGTGGACCAATCTGGCGGTTGTGCCCTCATCGATGAGCTGGTACATATACCCGTCAGGGGTGGCGAAAGAGCCACCCTCGTAGCGGTAGTGGGCCGCAAGACCCATTCCCATACCGAAAGGTGTGCCTCCAGCGTTGAAATTATCCTTGAGCTCAAGGAGTTCCTCATCCGGAAAGAACTCACCCTCAAGGGTGTAGTCCAAAGAGTTTGTTTTGAGGTTGTAGCTGAACTTGTTGCCTTTCATGGGGATCCATGCCTCGTTTTCGGGCGTGAGCTCAGCCGTATGGCCGTCCTCGTTGATCACGAAAGCGTAGAACCACAACTCTCCCTTATCATTGAAGGCGATGTTGATGGTCCCCGTCTCGCCAATGTCCTCATAACTGTAGATGCCGCTGGGAATCGGTGTGGCGGCGGAAGAGGTATTCACGGCTGATGCCGCGAGGCCAAGGACCATGGCCATGAATAGTGTTTCCAGGAGTCTCATATCGAAAAAGGTTTACTATCCGCTAATATAACCTTTTTCGTCCGCTTGTGCAAGTCGGGTTATTTCCTTAACTTCACCAGTAAGAAACGATAAAGATGAGAAGAATTCTATTGATAGCTGTGGCCGTACTGGTCTCTTTCCAGGGGTCAGTGACTCTGCGAGCGGGGACCGGGAAACCGTCTGGTTTGATGACCGATCTTGTGGAACACACAGAGACAGTATGGTCCGGTGGCTATGCCACGGACTTGACTTTGAGTGACTTAGATAAAGCTAAAGGGGATTTCCAGACAGTTGAAATCCGGTCTTTCAGACCATCTTTCAGCTGGATTGTTCCGGGGAAGTATCCAACCACCCAGACCGCTTGGAGGGTGATACTTTCAGGCTCGGAGAAAGGGGCCTATGATCTAACCGGAGACGTTTGGGACAGCGGTTGGGTTGAGGACAACCGCTCCGTTTCCGTGCCATATTCCGGAAAGGCCCTGGAGCCTTCCAGAGTGTATTACTGGAGGGTGAGAGTCCGGACTGACAAGGATGGTGAGAGCGGGTGGTCAGACATCAAGGCTTTCAGGACCGCTGGAGAAATGGAGGAATACGGAACACCGGCTTATCCTTTGGTCAAAGAGGATGAAGCTCCCCAAAGTGTGATGGAGGTGACCCCTGGCTGCTGGATTCTTGATTTCGGGAGAGACGCTTTCGGACAGGTCAGATTGACGTTATTCTCTGAGAATGGCGCGGACACGGTCAGGGTCCACTTGGGAGAGCGGATCGAAAAGGGACGTGTGTTGAGAAATCCCACGACCAGTGTTCGTTACCAGCAGCATATGATTCCGCTTAAGAGGGGGCTAAACACATATTCCATCGTGATACCTCCAGATAAGCGTAACACCGGACCGGATGCCATCAAGATGCCGGACTATATCGGAGAGGTTCTTCCTTTCCGCTACATCGAAATTGAGGGTTATGACCTCAAACCCGAGTACGGGTGCGTCACTCGCCAGATAGTGAGTTATCCTTTTGATAATCAGGAGTCTTTCTTCAGATGTGACAACACCCTCCTGAACCGGATCTGGGATCTTTGCAAGTATTCGGTGAAGGCCACTTCTTTCACCGGCCTGTTCGTTGATGGAGACAGGGAAAGGATTCCATATGAGGCCGACGCTATGATCAGCCAACTTTGCCATTATGCCTCGGATAGGGAATATACTCTTTCCCGTCGTACCATAGAGTACCTTCTTGAGCGTCCCACGTGGCCCACAGAATGGATATTACAGTCTGTGCTGATGGCGTGGAATGATTATATGCACACTGGGGACACCCGGTTGCTGGAAAGCTGTTACGGGATATTGAGGGCTCATTGCCTTGAGAGCCTGATTGAGCAAGATGGTCTTATCAGCACGACTCTCCGAGAGCAGGATGAGGCTTTCTTGTCATCGATAAACAGAAAGGAAAAGATCCGTGACATTGTGGACTGGCCTCATTCTGGTTCGCTTGGCTTGGCTCCGGGATATGGAGGAGAGGATGATGGTTTCGTGTATTCGGACCGTAACGCCGTGGTGAATGCTTACGCTTTCAGGGCTCTGACCCTTATGGGAGATATTGCCAGACTCTTCGGCAAGGATTCAGAAGCCGTTGATTTAAAAGCGGAAGCGTCAAAAATGAAGGCTTCCTTCAATAAGTCTTTCCTGGATAAGAAAAACAAACGGTACAAAGACTCCCCTGAAGATCCGCACGCCTCGCTTCACTCCAATATGTTCGCCCTCCTGTTCGGTCTTGTCCCTGACAAATACAGGCGTCCCGTCACCGACTTCATAGTGTCCAGGGGGATGGCTTGCAGCGTCTATGGTGCGCAGTTCCTCTTGGAGGCTCTTTATGATGGAGATGCTTCAGAACACGCTTTGAAACTATTGACTGACAGGTCTTTGAGAAGTTGGTCAAACATGCTGGAGGTCGGCTCAACCATAACTCTTGAGGCTTGGGATGACTCTTTCAAGCCCAATCAGGATTGGAATCACCTTTGGGGTGCTGCCCCTGGGAATATCATCCCATTCAAGCTTATGGGAGTGGAACCTCTTGAGCCTGGTTTCTCAAAGGTCAGTATCCGCCCCCGTCCGGGAAGCCTTCAGCATGCCGAGATTTCTCTCCCGACGATTCGTGGCAATATATTGATGCGCATCGAGAACACGGAATACCGGAAGGTCGTTACCGTAGACCTTCCGGCGAATATGGAATACGAGGCGGATCTTCCCGATGGGTTCACTCTTGAAGTAAAGGATTTTTAGAAACTGAACGTGTAGCCTATCCCTAGCCAGCCCTTGAAGGCGTTGTCGTAGGTCAAGGACTTCAGAATTAACGCAAGTATAGTTATATACTTTTTCATCTCTTTGAATATTAATTATTTCCATGGGTGAGACTACCAAGGTCTTCCCGGGCCTCCTCCTGGGAAGCCACCTCCCATTCCGCCACCGGAATAAGTGCCGAGGCTTGACGTGCTGCCGCCGGATATTCCGGAAATCGCCCATATACCGTTACAGAGCGTCTCGCCGCTGATGCTTGAGCCTTTGTAGGCAGATTTGAGGGAAGGTGCTGAAACGGCCACGGTTGAAGCTCCAGACGGCGCCTTGAAGGCGGCGATGTAGGAATTGCCGTCGTGGAGCGCATTCCAGCCACCTGCCGTGCAACTCATGCTGTATACTGTCTGGGAGGCTGAATATCCGTTCTCGAGACCCCCATAGGCCACTAACGTGGCTCCGCTGTTGATGTAGATCTTGTAGCCGCCCTCTGAGTTGGCGTCAAGGGCTACCTCAGGGGCTCCTCTAGAGGTGACAGCAAAGACGTAGCCGCCGTTGAACTTCATGTTGCCGTTGGAGTCCATGGCGTCATTCTGTGAGGAGTAGGCGTAGATGTATCCGTTATTGACGGTCATCTCACCCTGGCAATTGATGGCGTCGTCTCCTGTTGAGGTAACATAGGTCTCACCTCCATTGAAGGTCATATTCCCTTTGGCTTCGATTCCCTCGGCCTTTGACGTTGATACCGTGATATTTCCGCCGAGGATGATGAGGCTGCCGGCGCAGATGTACTTATTGCCTGATTTCTCCTTATAACCAATCTTTATTCCCTTGGAGGACACGTCGTTGGACTCGCTTCCAGTGGTGGTTATCTTAAGGGTTCCACCTGAGATGAAGCTGTTGGATAAAGAGTGGTTTTCCGAGTCGAAGTCGTAACTTCCCGCACTGATTCCCTTGCCTCCGTTTCCGGTATTCTTTATCGTGACCGAGCCCCCGGTCATCCCGAAATAGTTATCGGCCTTTATTCCCGCAGTGCCTTTGTACTCAGCGTCGTCGTTGTCATAAGCTACTCCGCCGCTGACATTTATGTTGGTGGTTCCGCCCTCGACAAAGACATAGTCGTCTGAGCCGATGCCTTTCTTCATCGCCGCGGAAGTTGAAACGGTGAGCTCTCCATCAGAGATCCGGACATAGTCCTTGCCCCTGATGCCATGGCCTGCGGAGCTTCCGGAAGTAACTTTGACTGAAGGACTTGCCATGAAACGGACATAGTCGTCAGACACGATTCCGGACTTGCCTTGCTTATTGTTAGCGGTCACGGTCAATGATCCGGAGCCACTGAACACGAGCTGACCCTCGCTGAAAAAGACAGCCTTCATGTCCTCATCATCTGTTGTTGAGTAGGCTGCGGAGGAACCGTCGGCGAGGGTGTTTGATCCTTCAACCATGACGAATGTCCGCTTGCCACTCTGGTTGTTGATGGCCGCTCCGCTCGGATTAGTGATTGAAACGCCTGACAGGAGGATGGCTTGTTTTTTTGAGCTGTAGAGCTTGAAACTGCCGTCAGTTGTCGAGCCACTGAGTTTATAGATGATGTTCTCCTTACCCGTGTTATTGATTGTCACATGGGCTCCGCTCACGGTTGCAAAACCGTCAGCGTCGCCATCTACGGATGCGGAAGCACCAGAAAATGAGATGGTTATGGTTTTCGCAAAAGTCGTGTTGGCGACATTGTCCTCGTCGTCCTCTCCACTGACCTCGATTTGGGGTATTGTCTCGTCAATCTGTGTTGTTGTCTCGGAGGACGTCTCAGAAGGCGTCTCGGTTGTAGTCGTTTGCGTATGTGGCTGCGGGTTGGTATTATTCTCATTGATTAACTCCTCGTCAAAGAAGAGTATATCGTCGCCAGCGCAGCTCATAGGAAATAATAAGACGGACAGTAAGAGAACTGTCCGGATGATAGCTGATGTTTTCATACCGACAAATTTTTCTTATGCCGGTAAACAAGTGAAAATCAGGCCAAGCATCGGGTGATGCCTGGCCTGATCGACAAAAGGTCGGATTGTCTCGACGAAATCCTAAAGCTCGCTCATCTCAGCCTCGTACTCGTCCTTGCGGCCTACCAGGATGTCCTGGAAGTCCTTCTGTCCGGTACCGGCCGGAATCAAGTGACCGCAAATGACGTTCTCCTTAAGGCCTTCGAGGTAATCGACACGACCCCTGATAGCAGCCTCGCTGAGCACCTTGGTGGTCTCCTGGAAGGAAGCCGCCGAGATGAAGCTGTTGGTGCGGAGGGCCGCTCTGGTGATACCCTGGAGCACGAGCTTGGCAGTCGCGGGCTTCGCCTCGCGAGCCACCATCATCTTGAGTCCCTGACGCTCGAGTGAGGCGTTCTCGTTCCTCAAGTCACGGGCGTCAACGATGTCTCCCTGCATGTACCTCTGGCTGTCGCCCGGGTCAAGCACGAAGGACTTGCCGAAGATGTTGTCGTTGGTGTCCATGAAATCCCACTTGTCCACAAGCTCCTCCTGGAGGAACTCGGTGTCGCCGGGATCAGTGATCTGGACCTTGCGCATCATCTGGCGGACGATGATCTCGAAGTGCTTGTCGTTGATCTTCACACCCTGGAGGCGGTAAACGGCCTGGACCTCATTGACGATGTAGTCCTGAGCCTTGACAGGTCCAAGGATGTTGAGGATGTCGGTAGGGGAGATACCGCCGTCGGACAGCTTGGAGCCGGCCTTGACGTAGTCATTCTCCTGAACAAGGATCTGCTTGGTGGTAGGCACAAGATAGTGCTTCTCGATGCCGGCCTTGTTCTTGATGATGATCTCACGGTTACCTCTCTTAACCTTACCCATGAGGACCTCTCCGTTGATCTCGGAAAGGATAGCGGGAGCGGAAGGTGTCCTGGCCTCGAAGAGCTCGGTGACCCTGGGCAGACCTCCGGTGATATCGCTTGACTTACCGATAGCGCGAGGGATCTTGATGATCACATCACCGACACAGACCTGATCGCCGTTGTTCGGGATGATGTGGGCTCCGACAGGCAGGTTGTATTGCCTGACCTGGTCTCCATTGGCGTCGACAATGATGATGGAAGGGTTCCTGGTCTTGTCCTTGGCCTCGATGATGACCTTGTCCTTGTTGACCGCGAACTCGTCGGAGATCTCCTCGCGATAGGTGACACCCTCGATGAGGTTATCAAACTGGACCTTACCAGCGGTCTCGACGATAGTCGTGGCGTTGTAAGGATCCCATTCGCAGAGAAGGTCGCCCTTCTTGATCTTGTCACCGTCCTTGAAATACAGCCTTGAGCCGTAGGGCACGTCATAGTGGGAATAGGTGATACCTGTGTTCTCATCTATGATGCTGACCTCGGTCATACGGCTGACCACGATATCCTGGGCAGATCCGTCCTCTCCAACTTTCTGGATGGTCCTGAGCTCCTCGAACACGAGTTTACCATCGTATTTGGACTCTATTGAGGAATCGGCGGCAGTGCTGGAAGCCGTACCACCAACGTGGAAAGTACGCAGAGTCAGCTGTGTACCAGGCTCACCGATGGATTGGGCGGCGATCACACCGACGACCTCTCCCTTCTCAACCATCCTGCTGGTGGCGAGGTTACGGCCATAACACTTGGCGCAGACACCCTTGCGGGACTCGCAAGTGAGGACCGAACGGATCTCAACCTGCTCGATAGGAAGTGAGTCTATCAAGTTGGCGGTATCCTCGCGGATCTCCTCGCCGGCCTTGATGATCAGCTCACCAGTCAGAGGGTTGAATATGTCGTGGACGGAAGTACGTCCGAGAATCCTCTCACCGAGAGACTCGACAATCTCATCCTTGTTCTTGATGGCGGTCGCGATAAGTCCCCTGAGAGTACCGCAGTCTTCCTCGGTGATGATCACATCGTGGGAGACGTCGACGAGTCGACGGGTCAGATAACCAGCGTCAGCTGTCTTCAAAGCGGTATCAGCCAGACCCTTACGGGCACCGTGGGTGGAGATGAAGTACTCGAGCACCGTCATACCCTCCTTAAGGTTGGAGATGATAGGGTTCTCGATAATCTCAGCTCCGGCCGCACCGGACTTCTGCGGCTTAGCCATAAGGCCTCGCATACCGCAGAGCTGCTTGATCTGCTGTGTTGATCCACGAGCTCCGGAATCCAGCATCATGTAGACGGGGTTGAAGCCCTGCTGGTCAGCTGAGATCTGTTTCTCGACGATTCCGGTGAGCCTGTTATCAATGGAAGTCCAGAGGTCGATGACCTTGTTGTAACGCTCGTTGTTCGTGATGAAACCCATAGCGTAGTTGTTCTTGACTTCCTCGACCTGCTTGTAACCCTGCTCGATGAGGTCGGTCTTCTCCTGAGGGATGATGACATCCCCGAGGTTGAAGGATATACCGGCACGGAAAGCCTGGTCGTAACCAAGGTTCTTGATGTCGTCCAGGAACTGGGCTGTGCGGGTCACACCGGTGTTCTTGATGACCTCGGTGATGATTTTACGCAGAGGCTTCTTTCCAAGCACCTCGTTGACATAGGGAACTTCCTCGGGAACATACTGGTTGACGATAATCCTACCGGCTGTCGTCAGGACCATGTGCTCACCCTTGGAGGGATCCTGCTTGTCGACAGGGAGCCTGACTCCGATCTTGGCGTGCATGTCGATCGCCTTCTCATTGTAGGCGACGATGACTTCCTCAGGGCCGTAGAAGTTCATTCCCTCGCCCTTGGCGCCGGGACGGATCTTCGTGATGTAGTACAGACCGAGCACCATATCCTGTGAAGGAACGGTGATAGGGGTACCGTTGGCGGGGTTGAGGATGTTCTGCGAGCCGAGCATCAGCAGCTGGGCCTCCATGATCGCGGCGTTGCCAAGCGGGAGGTGAACAGCCATCTGGTCACCATCGAAGTCGGCGTTGAAAGCGGTACAGGCGAGAGGGTGGAGCTGGATGGCTTTTCCCTCGATCATCCTGGGCTGGAAAGCCTGGATACCAAGCCTGTGAAGAGTTGGAGCGCGGTTCAGGAGAACCGGGTGGCCCTTCATGACATTCTCGAGAATGTCCCAAATGACGGGATCCCTTCTGTCGACGATCTTCTTCGCGGACTTGACAGTCTTGACGATACCGCGCTCAATGAGCTTACGGATGATGAACGGCTTATAGAGCTCAGCGGCCATGAACTTCGGAAGACCGCACTCGTGCATATTCAGCTCAGGTCCGACAACGATGACGGAACGGGCGGAATAGTCGACACGCTTTCCAAGGAGGTTCTGGCGGAAGCGACCCTGTTTTCCCTTGAGGGAATCGGACAGGGACTTCAGAGCCCTGTTGGTCTCGCTCTTGACGGCGCTGGACTTCTTGGAGTTGTCGAACAGTGAGTCGACAGCTTCCTGAAGCATGCGCTTCTCATTGCGGAGAATGACCTCGGGAGCCTTGATCTCGATGAGCTTCTTCAGACGGTTGTTCCTGATAATGACTCTACGGTAAAGGTCATTGAGGTCGGTGGTGGCGAAACGGCCTCCATCGAGCGGAACCAAAGGACGGAGATCCGGCGGAATGACGGGGATGACCTTCATGATCATCCATTCCGGACGGTTGATGTCCTTGGACTCGAGGAACCACTTCACAACGCTGAGCCTCTTGAGGATCTCAGTCTTGCGCTGCTGGGAAGTCTCTGTGAACATGCTCTGGCGCAGCTCTTTGGAGAGCTCAACGACATCAGTCTGCTTGAGCAGGTCATAGATACCCTCGGCACCCATCTTGGCGACGAACTTGGCGGGATCACCGTCAGGAAGGTTGCCATTCTCAGGGAGCCTGGCGAGAATGTCGAGATACTCGTCCTCGGAGAGGAGCTCCATCTTCTCGACACCACTGTCACCAGGATTGACGACTATGTACTTCTCATAGTAGATAACTGACTCGAGTTTCTTCGCGGGAAGCCCGAGAAGAGCGGAGATCTTGTTAGGAGCGGACTTGAAGTACCAGATATGGGCCACGGGGACAGTCAGGGATATATGTCCCATCCTCTCCCTGCGGACCTTCTTCTCGGTCACCTCGACACCACACCTGTCGCAGACGATTCCGCGGTAGCGGATCCTCTTGTATTTTCCGCAGTAGCACTCATAGTCCTTGGTCGGTCCGAAAATCTTCTCGCAGAACAGACCATCCCTCTCGGGCTTGTAAGTTCTGTAGTTGACGGTCTCCGGCTTTAGGACCTCGCCACATGACCTGGCGGAGATGTCCTCCGGAGAGGCCAGGGAGATGCTGATCCTGGAGAAATTGCTCTTTACCTTGTTTTCCTTATTATTGAAAGTAGGCATATTCTTGGATATGTTATCTTAAACTTGAGATTAGTCCAAAGTGACCTTGAGACCGAGTCCGCGAAGCTCGTGGAGGAGCACGTTGAGGGATTCGGGGATGCCGGCGTTAGGCATCGGGTCTCCCTTGACGATGGCCTCGTAAGTCTTCGAGCGTCCTGTGACGTCGTCTGACTTGACGGTGAGGATCTCCTGGAGGGCGTTGGCGGCTCCGAAAGCCTCGAGAGCCCAGACCTCCATTTCTCCGAATCGCTGACCTCCGAACTGCGCCTTTCCACCGAGCGGCTGCTGGGTGATGAGCGAGTAAGGACCGATCGAACGGGCGTGCATCTTATCATCGACCATATGGCCGAGCTTGATCATGTAGATCACTCCGACAGTGGCGGGCTGGTCGAACCAATCGCCGGTGCCTCCGTCACGGAGACGTGTCTTGCCATATCTGGGAACTCCGGCCTTGTCGGTGTAGTCGCAGATGTCAGTAATGCTCGCGCCATCGAAAATCGGGGTGCTGAACTTGAGTCCGAGCCTTGAGCCGGCCCAACCGAGAACAGTCTCGTAGATCTGGCCCAGGTTCATACGTGAAGGCACACCCAGAGGGTTCAGGACGATGTCCACAGGTGTTCCGTCCTCGAGGAACGGCATGTCTTCCTGACGGACGATCTTGGCCACGATACCCTTGTTTCCGTGACGTCCAGCCATCTTGTCACCGACAGTGATCTTCCTCTTCTTGGCGATGTAGACCTTCGCGAGCTGCATGACGCCGTTCGGAAGCTCGTCACCGACCTTCACCTTGTCCATCTGCCTTTTGCATTCAGCCTCAGAAACCTTATAGGTGATGCAATAGTTGTTGATGAGGGACTGGATGAGGGCGTTAGTGCCCTTGTCGGAAGTCCACTTGCTGGAGTTGATATTCTGGAAGTCTATCTCCTTGAGTTTCTCGACAGTGATGTCTTTACCCTTGGGGATGATCTCGACTCCGTAGAGATCGCTGATACCGGCGCTCTTCTTGCCTTTGACAAGAACCTCAAGCCTACCAAGGAAGTCTGAGTAAAGCTTCGCTGCTTTCTTGTCGAAATCCTCCTGGATGAGCTCCAGACGGGCTTTTTGGTCGGAACGGGCGTTTCTCCTGCCGCTTTCCTTGGAAGCCTTGGCATAGAGGGCGGTCTTGATCACGGTGCCGCTGAGTGAAGGATTGGCCTTCAGGGAAGCGTCCTTGACATCACCAGCCTTGTCACCGAATATGGCCTTGAGGAGCTTCTCCTCAGGAGAAGGATCGCTCTCACCCTTAGGGGTGATCTTACCGATCATGATATCACCGGGCTCGACATGGGCTCCGATACGGATGATACCCTGCTTGTCAAGATCCTTGGTGGCGTCCTCGCTGACATTAGGAATGTCGGCGGTGAGCTCCTCCATACCGCGCTTAGTATCGCGGACCTCAGTGAGGTACTCGTCGACATGGACGGAGGTGAGGATGTCCCACTTGACCATCTCCTCGGAAAGGACGATAGCGTCCTCATAGTTGTAACCCTTCCAAGGCATGAAAGCGACCTTGAGGTTGCGTCCGAGGGCGAGCTCACCGTTCTGGGTGGCATATCCCTCAGTCAGGACCTGGCCAGCCTCCACCTTGTCGCCCTTGCGGACGATAGGCTTCAGAGTGACCACCGTGCTTTGGTTGGTCCTCCTATAAATAGGAAGGTTATAGACGGTCTCCTCAGGACTGAAGGACACGAACTTCTCGTCGTCTGTCCTGGTGTACTTGATCCTGATCTCCTTGGCGTCGACATAAGTCACAACACCCTTACGCTCGGCGATGAACTGTGTCCTTGAGTCGAGGCATACCCTCTCCTCCAGACCGGTACCCACGATAGGGGACTCGGGCGAGAGAAGCGGAACAGCCTGACGCATCATGTTCGCTCCCATTAGGGCGCGGTGGGCGTCATCGTGCTCAAGGAAAGGAATGAGTGAAGCGGCGACAGATGCCATCTGGTTAGGAGCGACGTCCATGTAGTCCACCTGCTCCTTGGAGACGACAGGGAAGTCGGCCTCAAGGCGGCACTGGATACGGTCGTCGGTGATCTCACCGTTGTCATCCATCTTGACCTTGGCCAGGGAGACATATTTATTCTCCTCCTCCTCGGCGGACATGTAATGCCAGCCCTTGGCGGTCAGGTCAACCTTACCATCCTTGACCTCGCGGTACGGAGTCTCGATGAAACCGAGCTGGTTGATTCTCGCGTAAACGCAAAGTGAGGAGATAAGTCCGATGTTCGGGCCTTCAGGAGACTCGATAGGGCAGAGGCGTCCGTAATGGGTGTAGTGGACGTCTCGGACCTCGAATCCAGCCCTGTCCCTGGAGAGACCTCCGGGGCCGAGAGCTGAGAGACGACGCTTGTGCGTGATCTCAGCCAGAGGGTTGGTCTGGTCCATGAACTGGGACAACTGGCTCGTTCCGAAGAATGAGTTGATCACGGAAGACAGGGTCTTCGCATTGATCAGGTCGATAGGGTTGAACTGCTCGCTGTCGCGAACGTTCATCCTCTCACGGATGGTTCTGGCCATCCTGGAGAGACCCACGCTGAACTGGTTGGCCAGCTGCTCTCCCACGGTGCGGACGCGCCTGTTGCTCAGGTGGTCGATATCGTCAACCGTGGCCTTGGAGTTGATGAGCTGGATGAGATACTTGATGATCTCGATTATGTCGTTGTTGGTCAGCACCCTGACCTCGGGATCTGTGGAGAGGCCGAGTTTCTTGTTCAGGCGGAACCTTCCGACAATGCCCAGATCATACCTCTTCTCGGAGAAGAAGAGCTTGTCGATGACATCCCTGGCAGTCGCCTCATCCGGCGGTTCAGAGTTGCGCAGCTGTTTGTAGATATAGTTGACAGCCTCGATCTCTGTGTTGGTCGGATCTTTCTGGAGGGTGTTGTAGATGATGGCGTACTCGTTGGAGTTGGCCTCGTCTTTCTGGAGGAATATGGTCTTGACGTCTGTGTCACCGATTTTCTCGATGGTGTCGTCGTCGAGGACCTCGCCTCTCTCAACGATAGCCACAGTCCTCTCAATGGGGATGACTTCTCCGGTGTCCTCGTCCTCAAAGTCTTCCATCCAAGTCTTCAGAACCTTGGCGGCGAGCTTCCTGCCCTTGTTCTCAGCGAGAACCTCAGGAGTGGCCTCGATTTCGTCAGCGAGTCCGAAGATATCTATGATGTCTTTGTCCGAATTATATCCGATCGCCCTGAGAAGCGTGGTGACCGGCAACTTTTTCTTTCGGTCGATGTAGGCGTACATGACATTGTTGATGTCAGTCGCGAACTCGATCCAGGATCCTTTGAAGGGGATGATCCTGGCGGAGTACAGCTTGGTGCCGTTCGCATGCATGCTCTGGTCAAAGAACACGCCTGGCGAGCGGTGGAGCTGGGATACGATTATCCTTTCCGATCCGTTGATGACGAATGTGCCGGCAGGTGTCATGTATGGAATATTGCCGAGATACACATCCTGGACCCTTGTGTCGAAGTCCTCGTGCTCCGGATCAGTGCACGAAAGGCGGAGTTTTGCCTTCAGAGGAACATTGTAGGTAAGCCCTCTCTCAAGACACTCCTCGATAGAATACTGGGGAGGGTCGATGAAATAGTCGATAAACTCGAGCTTGTAGTTGTTCCTCGTATCCTCGATCGGGAATATCTCCTGGAACACCTGGAAAAGACCCTCGTCTTTTCTGCTCTCAGGTGTTGTCTCCAGCTGGAAGAAATCCTTGAAAGATTTCAGCTGCACCTCCAGGAAGTCGGGATAGTCCAGGAGAATTTTGGAGGACGCGAAGGTAATTCGCTGATTATTAGATTTTTGCACCATTATTCAGAAGTTGCTGTGTAAATAAACTAAAAAAACGACAAAAAGGTTTAGAGCCTTCAGGTAGGCTCTAAACCCATATTTACCCTAAAAAGGGGAGGGCGATCAGTTTATTTGATTTCAACTTCTGCGCCTGCTTCTTCGAGAGCTGCTTTGAGCTGTTCAGCTTCTGACTTGGACACCTTCTCCTTGATTGCCTTCGGAGCAGCGTCAACGAGGTCCTTAGCTTCCTTAAGTCCGAGACCGGTGAGTTCCTTCACAGCCTTGACGACCTGAAGTTTTGCCTGACCTGCGGAGGTGAGGATTACGTCGAATGCGGACTGTTCTGCCTCAGCGGCTGCGCCACCGGCGTTGCCACCTTCAGCGACGACGACTGCTGCTGCAGCGGGTTCGATTCCGTATTCGTCTTTGAGGATCTGTGCAAGTTCCTGAACGTCTTTTACGGTAAGATTAACGAGTTCTTCCGCAAGAGCTTTGATATCTGCCATAATTGTTGGTATTGTTTAATTTGTTTGTTTACTGTTGTGTTTGTTTGTCCTATTCAGCGGCTTCTTTTTTCGCGTTTTCGAGGGCGGAAACCACGCGTCTGATAGGTGACTGAAGGAGACCGATGATTTCACCGATCATCTCTTCACGAGACTTGATGTTAACCAGTACCGGGAGCTGATCTGCACCGATGTAGATGCAATCCTGGATGTAAGCGGCCTTGAGTTCGGGTTTGCCAAACTGGGCGCTCATTTCCTTGATGACCTTCGCCGGAGCGTTCGGAGCCTGGAGGCTGGTGAACATGATTGCAGTGGAGCCTGCAAGAGTAGGATACAGGGACTTCAGATCTTCGTTGTCCTTTCCTTCGATTGCCTTCTTGAGCAACGTGTTCTTGACAACCTCGAGCTTGATGCCCTTTTCGAAGCAAGCACGGCGGAGAGCGGACGTATTCTCGGCATTGAGACCCTCAATGTTGGCGAGATAGAAGTTCGGGTTCTCCGAAATCTGTGCTGCGATCTGGTCGATGAGTTGAGCTTTTAATTCTTTTTTCATAACCTTTCTTGATTATTCGGCAGCACCGATTGACTTACTGTCCAAACAAATACCGGGGCTCATGGTAGAGGAGAGGTAAACACTCTTCACATAGGTGCCCTTGAGCGCCTGCGGTTTCAACTTGATAATCGTGTTGAGAAGTTCAACGACATTGTCGGCAATCTGCTCAGCGGTGAAGGAAACCTTACCGATGGCAGCGTGCACAATACCCTGCTTGTCAACCTTGAAGTCGATCTTACCGGCCTTGACCTCTTTCACGGCGTTGGCGATATCCATCGTCACCGTACCGGTCTTGGGGTTCGGCATCAGACCGCGCGGACCGAGGATACGGCCGATCGCACCGATCTTGGCCATCACGGTAGGCGTACAGATGATGACGTCGACGTCAGTCCAGCCGCCTTTGATCTTCTCGATATAGTCGTCGAGACCTACGTGGTCAGCACCAGCTTCGCGAGCCTCGGTCTCCTTGTCGGGAGTACAGAGGACGAGAACGCGGGTGACCTTACCGGTCCCGTGCGGGAGCGTAACCACGCCACGTACCATCTGATTAGACTTACGGGGGTCGACGCCCAGACGGACGGAGAGCTCAACGGAAGCATCGAACTTTGTGTAGGAAATCTCCTTCAGCAAAGCGCAGGCCTCAGCGAGCTTGTACTGCTTGTTACCGTCAACTTTGGCGGTAGCAGCCTGGTGATTCTTAGTCAATTTACCCATTTCGTTCTAATTTTATTGTACATCGGCGGGAAATTCTCCAGTGATGGTGACACCCATGCTGCGTGCCGTTCCGGCGACCATCTTCATGACCGACTTCTCGGTAAAGCAGTTCAGGTCGGGCATCTTTTCCTTGGCGATCTCACGAACCTGATTCCAGTTCAGCGTAGCGACCTTCTTGCGGTTCGGCTCGGAAGAAGCCTTCTGCAGTTTGGCTGCCTCTTTGACGAGGATGGCTACCGGCGGCTGCTTCACTTCGAAGGTGAAGGACTTGTCGCTGAAGACGGTAATCACGACCGGCAATACCTTACCGGCCTTGTCTTGCGTGCGGGCGTTAAACTGTTTGCAGAA
>JAEEGK010009976.1_pt1 | contig 21989 bp, 14 predicted proteins | sample 8958771 | NCBI WGS metagenome assembly JAEEGK01 (sample SAMN16246547, study PRJNA631951) | gut metagenome | biome: gut microbiome; feature: rumen; material: SC-attached | host: Bos | place: Iran: Karaj | collected 2018-10 | reverse complement strand
CACCGTAGAGGGAACGGGACTGGGTCCGTCCATCCACGCCAGCCGTATCCAAAGCTCCTCTAAGGATGTGGTAGCGGACACCCGGAAGGTCTTTCACACGACCGCCGCGAACCAGCACGATGCTGTGTTCCTGGAGGTTGTGGCCTTCGCCCGGGATGTAGGCGTTGACCTCTTTCGCGTTGGAAAGACGGACACGCGCGACTTTACGCATCGCGGAGTTCGGCTTTTTAGGAGTCGTCGTGTAAACACGAAGGCACACGCCACGCTTCTGAGGGCAAGCATCCAGCGCACGAGACTTGCTCTTCACTTCGAGCTGCTCGCGTCCTTTGCGGACCAACTGTTGAATAGTAGGCATAAATGTTTGTAAATAAATAAATTAGGTTTTTTCCCAATGCTTCGGGAGTCTCCTTCCCGCTATTTTGGGGGTGCAAAGATACGTAAAAAAATTTAATTAACAAAGTTTTCAACAGGCAACACCCGGATGTAATGTGCGGATTTTACCGATTATTTCGTATATTTGGAGTATGAGAAGATTGCTTTTGCTGGCCGCCCTCGCGGCCGTATCGTGCGGCGCACGGACCCCGGAGGTAGAGACGATGGATCAATTGCGCGAGCGCGTGTTCTCGCTCGCACAGGCGCAGGCCGTGTATATGGATAGCCTGTTGATGGAGGGTCGCTGCCCCCGCACCTTCCAGGGGGACACCCTCGTGACCAGCGACATCGGCTGGTGGTGCAGCGGGTTCTATCCGGGCGTGCTGTGGATGGTCTTTGAACAGACCGGCGACGAGACCTTCCGCGACCTCGCCGTGAAGCACACTCTCCCCCTCGCCGGCCTGCTGGACCGCGAAACGGACCACGACATCGGCTTCCAGCTGATGTGCTCGTTCGGAAAGATGTGGAAGCATACCTGTCCGCCTGGCCACCTCTACTCCACGACCGAACTCACGACCTATCCTTGCGAACCCGGCGACAGCCTCTTCCCGATGACCGTCCTGGCCCGGGGCGCCGACAAGCTGGCCGCCCGGTTCGTCCCGGAGGCTGGCGTCATCCGCAGCTGGAACTGGGGCGCGTGGAACATTCCCGTCATCATCGACAACATGATGAATTTGGAACTGCTGAAGGACTGGGGGGATTGGAAAATCGCCGACAAACACGCCGTCACCACGATTCAAAACCATTTCCGGGAGGACGGAACTACCTGGCACCTGGTCGATTATGCCGATGACGGAACCGTCCTTGGGAAACAGACCGTCCAGGGCTATGCCGACGATTCCGCCTGGGCCCGCGGCCAGGCATGGGCCCTGTACGGATATGCGATGATGGCCTCCGGCAAAACGAACCCTCTTTACGAAAGAACTGCCTGGAAACTGGCGCAATGGCTGATGGCGCACCTTCCCGAAGACGGCGTCCCTTACTGGGACTTCTCGCAGAACGACTACAAGGACGCTTCGGCAGGGGCCATCATCGCCTGTGGATTGCTCAAGATGTGGGACTTGCAGGGCCGCAAGGCTGACGATCCCGCCCTCGCCATGGCCGAACGCATCCTCCGCACCCTCGCCTCGCCCGAGTACCTGGCTGAGCCCCGCACCAACGGTGGTTTCCTCCTGAAGCATTCCGTGGGCAACATTCCCGGCCATTCCGAGGTCGACGTCCCCCTGACCTATGCCGACTACTACTTCCTCGAGGCGCTGACGCTGTACCCCTCGGAACACTGAGTCTAAATCCCCTATCGGGGCGTCGAATGGAAGTGATTAATCTTCAATAATATACATGTTTTTGAGTGTTCTGATTTGCGCACACACTACTTCACAAATACCTGTCAATCAATGATTTCCATTCGACGGTGTCTGCTACTATTCTTCGTCTTGCTCAATACGACGGCCATCGCCCAGGCGCAGGAGCCCGGGCCGCACCCGCGACTGCTGGTCTCCGACATAGAGCGGGGAAAGGACGAGGGGTACATCTATCATACCGAGTATTCCCTGAAGGACCTGCTGTGGTATGTCAGTGGGAACCCGGTGGCCAGGCAGGCGGACAGCGTGATCGTCGCGTTCAGCGACGCGGTGCTGGCCGAGCCGCCGGTGACGCGCGACTTCATCGGCCGGCGGCTGCTGGGGACGAGCCGGGAAGCGTTGAAACGCATCTTCTGGCTCTCGTATACCTATCGGGTCCATGGCGGGGAGGCGTACGCGCGGAAGGCCATCGACGAGATGCTGGCCGTGAGCGCGTTCAAGGACTGGAACCCGGCGCATTTCCTGGATGTCGGGGAGATGACGATGGCCGCCGCGATCGGCTATGACTGGCTGTACGACCAGATGACGCCCCGCGAGCGGAAGACCGTGGCACGGGCCATCCTCGACAAGGGCCTCAAGCCGGCGCTGAACCCGAAAGACGCCTGGTTCTACACCAGCGAAATCAACTGGAACTCCGTGTGCAACGCCGGCATGGCGTTCGGCGCCCTCGCGGTCTGGGAAGAGGATCCGGAATTCTGCCGGTCGATGCTGGTGAAATCCCTGGAATCCAACAAGTTGGCATACAAGGCCTACGAAGGTGACGGCTATCCGGAAGGCTACAACTACTGGGGCTACGGCACCTCCTTCCAGCTGATGCTGGCGGCTGCCGTGAATTACGCGTTCCTTGGAAAAGACGGCTTTTATGTAGACGGCAGTTCCCTCTCTTTCGACTTTGTCCGTTTCACCTCCACCCCTGCCGGAAACTGTTTCAGTTTCTCGGACGCCAACCGGAAGGCGAAGGGACAGTACATGCAGGTCTTCGGGAACCGATGGGGGCTCTATCCTGAAATCCGGATCCTGGAGGAAACCGACTTCGGCCGGCTGTGCGAAGAGCGCCTGTTCCCGATGTTCCTCATCGGCATGGCCGGGCGCGGAATGAGTGCCGACGTTCCCGTGGACCATTATTTCCAATGCGGCGGCACCACCCCCATTTTCGTGTACCGCAGCGGCTGGCGCTCCCGGGACGACGACTACCTGGGCATCAAGGGAGGGCTCACGATGTCCAGCCATTCGCATTGCGACCAGGGTTCCTTCTACTTCGAGTCCGACGGCGTCACCTGGGCGACGGACCTGGGGATGCAGGACTACAATTCACTGGAAACCGCGGGCGTGGACCTCTGGGACATGACGCAGGACAGCGAGCGCTGGAGCGTCTTCCGCATCGGCCCGTTCTCGCATAACATCCTGACCGTCAATGGACATACGCCCAAGGTCAATCACGCCGCATCCTTTTCCCGCACCTGGGCGCCGGAAGAAGATGCCGACCAGAACCGCATCGGCGCGGAGATGGACCTGACCGAGCTCTACACCGAAGATCTGGACTCCTGCAAGCGCGCCGTTTATCTTTGGGGCGAAAATCTGGAAGTAATGGACCTTATCCAGGCCGGAGATTCGGTTTGCACCGTCCGCTGGGCCATGTGTACCGAGGCGCCGGATGTGTCCCTGCATCCGAACCCCCGGTTCGCCGAGCCGAAATGTCCCGAAGCCGACCAGGATATCCTCCTCCGCAGTGGCTGGCACATGCGAAGCCTGTCCGCCGAACTGCTGGACGAACGGCGCGGCGCCTTTCCAGGACCGGGATGGGGGCCCCTGGACGTCGAATATCACGAGGGCGATTTCGAGACTTCGCTCCCCGACGGACTTCCGCCCCTGCACGCGCACATCTGGCCCACGACCTATGATCCCACGGCCCCGGATGTCGATGGCATGCAGTACCTGCACGAGACCGACGCCGCGAATCCTGGAAAGTCGCTGATCGGCTACACCTTCACGCTGCAGCCGCACCAGAAGGTCGTCCTGCATGTGAGACTCACGCGACATCTCTAGCGCTCGTAGGCGAGGCGCTCGGCGCCGTCTTCGAGCCAGATGATGCCGCAGTAGGTGAAGCCGTGCTTCTCGATGAGGTGCTGCATAATGCGGTTGTCGCGGTGCGTGTCGATGCGGAGATGTCTGTAGTGCGACGCGCCGTAATCAATAACAGCAGAGAAGATTCCGTGTACTTCCGGATAGCTCGCCATCCGGTGGATGACGCCGTACGGCCCGTCGGTGAGCCACGCGCCGTCGATGACGTCATAGGTGGGTTCCGGAGAAGGGAGGAGGGCGAAGTATGCGACGATGCGCGGGGCGGCGAGATGCCCGGTCAAGCCGGGCATGACGGTCTTTTCTTCGTCATGGCCGGCCTCGACCGGCCATCTGTTTTCGATGACAAAGCCCCCCTCGCGGGCGATGTCACGGAGGAGGAGGTTGTCCGGCGGGAAGCCGGGGGCGGACCACTGCTCCGCGTTGCCGTCGGCGCGCATGATGCCCTTGGCGGCTTCGAAGACGGGCCGCAGGGCCGGCAAATCCGCCGCCGTCGCCGGGCGGATGCGGAATCCCTTGTCAGATGCGCTTGCCATACTGGACAAAGATACAAAAGTTTTCAGCGCGAGGGAATGGATATGTGCCGAAGTTTCATTATATTCGCATAATAGACTTAACGCGCGTATGAGAAGAGTGTTCGTTTGCCTGGCCGTGATGCTGGCGGCCGTCGCGGCCGCGGCGCAGCCCGCGGGCCGGACGTCCTTCAACGAAGGCTGGACCTTCGTCAAGGACGGAGAGAGCCGGCCGGTGGACCTGCCCCACGACTGGGGCGTGGACGGGCCGTTCAAACAGGAGTATCCCGGCGAAAGCGGGAAGCTCGCCTGGTGGGGAAAGGCCGACTATCGGAAAACTTTGGAAATCACTTCGGAAGACCTGGAGAAGGACATCGACCTGGAAATCGACGGGGCCATGTCGCATGCGACCGTGTCGGTCAACGGCATCGACCTCGGCGGCTGGCCGTACGGCTACGCCTCCTTCGCCATCCGCCTGAACCCGGCACTGAAGGTCGGCAGCAACGAGATTACCGTCCATATCGACAATCCCGAGGAATCCTCCCGCTGGTATCCCGGCGGCGGCATCTACCGCAATGTCTGGATCACGAAGACGAACAAGACCTCCGTCGCCCATTGGGGCACGTATATCACGACGGAAATCGGCCCCGTGAACCGGCAGTTGAACCAGGCCGATGCCACGGTCACCCTCCGGGTCACGCTCAAGCACGCCGGCGAGAAGACGGTCGGGATGGTCCGGACGCAACTCATCCGCCAGGACCGCCTCAAACGCGACGGGGAGGAGATGGTCGTGGACCGCATCCTGGCTGAAACCCGCAGCATCGAGTATATCGAGGACGGAAAGACGGTCTGGCAGACCTTCGACCTCCCGGGCGCCCGCCTCTGGACCCCGGACAGCCCCACGATGTATATCGCCCGCACCACGGTGGAAACGCCTGACGAAGTGCTGGACACCTACGAAACGCCGTTCGGCGTCCGCCGCGCGGAATGGAAGGCCGACGGTTTCTACCTCAACGAGGACAAGGTTTTCCTGAAGGGCGTGTGCCTGCACCATGACGCGGGTGCGCTCGGCGCCGTCTGGAACGACGACGCCTGGGTGCGCCGCCTCCAGATGCTCAAGGACATGGGCTGCAACGCCATCCGTACCTCCCACAATCCCCCGGCGCCGGAGTTCCTGGACCTGTGCGACTGGATGGGTTTCCTGGTAATGGATGAACTTACAGATACCTGGACGGTCCCGAAGAAGGAGCACGGTTATGCGGAAATCTTCGACGAATGGGCGGAGAAGGACCTCGTGGCCCTGATCCGCCGCGACCGCAACCATCCTTCCGTCATCCTGTGGTCCATCGGCAACGAATGCGGCGAGCAGGGCGACAGCACGAAGTGGTGGATCCCGCAGATGCTCACGGACATCTGCCACCGCGAGGACCCGACGCGGCCCACTTCCGCCGGCAACGACAACCCTTGGGCCGCCAGCCAGGGTTACGCGAAAACCCTCGACGTGTACGGCTTCAACTACAAGCCGCATCAATACGCCCAGTTCGTAAAGGACCATCCCGGCCAGCCGGTGTTCGGCTCGGAAACGGCCTCCTGCATCTCCACGCGCGGATATTACCTGTTCCCCGTGGAGCAGGAGAAGGGCAAGGGCTGGACGCTGGACGCCCCTTTCCAGGTGAGCTCCTACGACCTGTACGCCCCCGGATGGGCCTCCAAGCCCGACTATGAGTGGGAGTACGAGGATGTTGTGCCCGAATGCGCCGGCGAGTTCGTCTGGACCGGTTACGATTACCTGGGCGAACCCACGCCTTTCAACCTGGACCCGTCCGTGCTGACCAACTTCCACACCGAGGAAGAGCGCGAGGCCTTCAAGAAGATGGTCGCGGGCTGGGGTCAGACCATCGCCGAGGTGCCCCTCCCCTCCCGGAGCTCGTACTTCGGCATCATCGACCTGGCCGGTTTCCCGAAGGACCGCTACTGGATCTACCAGGCCCGCTGGCGTCCGGAACTGCCCATGGTCCACATCCTGCCGCACTGGACGTGGCCCGGCCGCGAAGGACAGGTGACTCCCGTCCATGTATACACCTCCGGCGACGAGGCGGAACTCTTTGTCAACGGCCGTTCCCTGGGCCGCAAGGCCAAGGAAGGCTACCGCATCGTTTGGGACAATGTCGTCTATGAGCCCGGCACCCTGAAGGTGGTCGCCTACAAGAACGGCGCACGCTGGGCGGAAGCCGAGACGGTTACCGCCGGAAAGGCCGACCGGACGGCCCTGGCGGTCGATTTCGCCGGGGACGACCTGACTTTTGTCACCGCCAGCGTCATCGACAAGGCCGGCGTCGTGGTCCCGGACGCGGACAACCTCCTCGAATTCAAGGTCAAGGGCCCCGGCGTGCTGGTCGCGACCGACGCCGGCGACCCGACCTGCCACACGCCCTTCCACAGCCCGGAAATCCAGGCCTTCCACGGCCTCTGCTCCGCCATCGTCCGGCGGACCGGACCCGGTGAGATCACCGTTTCCGTCTCCGCCAAGGGCCTCAACGCCTCGAAAATCAACCTGCCATGAAAAAGATACTCCCCATCTTCGCTCTCTTGCTGACCCTCTCCGCGGCCGCCCAGCAGCCCCGGAACGCCCAACCCCAGAAGGTCACGAAGGCCAATTACGAACTCGCCTCCCGCTTCTCCCAGAAACGGGTGGGCCAGCTGGTGTACTCCACCCGGATCACCCCGAACTGGTTCGCGGACAGCGACCGGTTCTGGTACAGCTGGAAGACCGCCCAGGGCACGAAATACTACCTCGTGGACCCGGCCACCGGCAAGAAGTCCGAGATCTTCGACATGGACAAGCTGGCCATGCAGATCACCGAAATCACCCGCGACCCGTACGACGCCCAGCACCTTCCCCTGCAGCTGCAGCTGAAGGAGGACAAGTATTTCCAGTTCGACATCACTTCCAAGACCGAGAAGAAGGATACGTCGGCGAAAAAGAAGGGCAAGACCGAATACGTCAAATACCGTTTCTACTACGACATCGCCACAAAGAAGCTCACGTGGGACACCAACGAGCATCCGCGCAAGTATCCCGCCTGGGCGAACGTCTCCCCCGACGGCGCCAAGGGCGTGTATGTGAAGAACCACAACCTGTACCTGATGGACTCCACGTCGCTCCGCAAGGCCGTGAAGGACGAGAAGGACAGCACCATCGTGGAAATCAAGCTCACCAATGACGGCACGGCCGATTTCTCCTGGAACGGGAACAGCTACAACGGCGACACGCAGACAGACTCCACGAAACGCGGATCCGCCGCCATTTCCTGGTCGCCGGACGGCAAGAAGTTCGCCATCGTCCGCTGGGACATGTCCAAGATTAAGCCGCTCTGGGTGATCAACTCCGTCACCGAACCGCGTCCGACGCTGGAAACCTACAAGTACCAGATGCCGGGCGAGCCGGGTCCCACCCCGTACCTGTACGTGATGGACACCGAGGGCAACAAGCAGGCGGTGAAGATCATCGCTTTCAAGGACCAGGACTTCAACATCCTGGACGCCCCGCGCACGCAGAAGGACGCCTACAAGGAGTTCCGCGGCGGCAAGTGGATGGGCGATGAGAAGCATTTCTGGGTCACGCGCCTGAGCCGCGATCTCAAGCGGATGGACCTGTGCCGGGTGGATGTGGGTTCCGACAGTACCAAGACCATCGTCTCTGAGCGGATGAACACCTATGTGGAATCCCGCAGCCCGCGCTTCCTCCCGGACGGCAGCTTTGTCTGGTGGTCCGAGCGCAACGGTTGGGCCAATCTCTACCTCTACGGGCCTGACGGCACGCTCAAGCGCAACCTCACCGAGGGCGCCTTCCACGTGGAAGACGTTTTGGCGATAGGCGACGGGTTCCTCCTTGTGTCTGCCTGCGGCGTGAACAGGGCGGAGAACCCTTACCAGATGCATACCTTCCGCGTCCCGCTCGCGGGCGGAGCGATGCAACAGCTGGACATGGACGACATGGACGTGAAAGCCGTGGCGCCGGATGATGCCAAGTACTTCATCGCCAATTATTCCCGCGTGGACTACAAGCCCGCGGCAGCCCTCATCTCCGCCCTCGGGAAGCGCACCGACCTGGAAGAGGCCGACTTCAGCCAGCTCTTCGCGGCGGGCTACAAGTTCCCCGAGCGCTTCGTGGTGAAGGCGGCCGACGGCATCACGGACCTCCACGGCGCCATCTACAAACCCTTCGACTTCGACTCCACGAAGGTCTATGCCCTCGCGGATTACGTGTATCCCGGCCCGCAGGTGGAGGCGAACAACGTCTCCTGGTCCAGCGGCATGACCCGCATCGACCGGCTCGCCCAGATCGGCATGATCGTCATCACCGTGGGTAACCGCGGCGGCCACCCGAACCGCTCCAAGTGGTATCACAACTACGGCTACGGCAACCTCCGCGACTACGGCCTGGAGGACCAGAAGTACGCCATCCAGCAGCTCGGGATGCGGCACAAGTACATCGACCTGGACCGCGTGGGCATCCACGGCCATTCCGGCGGCGGTTTCATGTCCACGGCGGCGATCCTCCAGTACAACGACTTCTTCAAGGCGGCCGTCTCCTGCGCCGGCAACCACGACAACCGCATCTACAACCGCTGGTGGAGCGAGCAGCACCACGGCATCGCCGAGAAGATCGAGAAGGGCGACACCACCTTCGTGTACAAGATCGAGACGAACCCGCAGATCGCCTCCCGCCTGAAGGGCCACCTGATGCTGGTCCATGGCGACACGGACAACAACGTGAACCCGGCGAACTCCATCCGCGTGGCGAACGCCCTCATCCGGGCGAACAAGCGCTTCGAGTACGTGATCATGCCGGGCCAGCGCCACGGTTTCGGCGACATGAACGAGTGGTTCTTCTGGAAGATGGCGGACCACTATTCCCGCTGGCTCATGGGGGACAAGACCCCGCGGCCCATCGACATCGGAGAAATGAACAATGATTGACGATATGAAACGCTTCTTACCCCTTGCGGCGGCCCTTTTGCTGGCGGCCGGCTGCAACCTGAGGACCGCCACCTATTCCGACGAGCAGATGACGCCTCTCGCCGAAGGACAGACGGACTCCCTGATCCAGTCCATCTCCATCGAGTATCCCGTGAAGGGCGCCAAGGAGGAGGTCCTTGCGAAGATGGAGGACGGCATCCTGAACGCCGCCTTCGACATGGAGGAGCTCCCGGGCACCGTGGAGGAAACCGCCCTCCGCTACGAGGACAACCTCAAGGACGAGTATTTCAACGAGTATGAGGGACAGGAAGGAAGGGCCGGCGCACGGACCTGGGAAGACCACGTCAACGGGTATTTCTCCGGGCGCTACAAGCAGTACCTGTCCTACATGGTGGAAGTCTACAGCGACCGCGGCGGTGTCCATGGCATCAGCACGATGACCCCCGTGGTCTTCGACCGGAAGACCGGCGACATCGTCCCGGAGGAAACGTTCTTCGCCGACGGCTACCGCGAGCCGGTCGCCGCGCTCATCCAGGCGCACCTCCCGGAGGCCCTGGAAGGCGACGAAGAGGCCCTCGCAGCCGTCTCCGATCCGGATCTGGTGGGTCCGAACGGCGTCTATGAAGTCACGAAGGACGGCGTTACGTGGTACTACCAGCCCTATGTCATCGCCCCCTTCTCCGTAGGTGTGATCTCCATCACCGTCCCCTGGAAAGAACTGAAACCCTACGTCCGGTAATGGCTTCCGATTATCTGCAGGGTGCAAGCCTCCAATTCGTCGGCCTGCATTATGAAACGAGCCTGTACGAGTTGCACGGCCCGCAGTTCACCAACCGGTACTACATCCTGAGCGGGGCGGGGACCCGGCAGCTGATGGCCTTCCCGGAAGTCGTCGGCTTCGATTCCTACCAGGCCATGCTGCCCGCCACCGTCGCCGCGCTCCGCCTCCTGTTCCCCGGCTCCGGCGGCGATGTCGATATCCTGACCATCCTCCGCGGCGGCCTGAACTACCCGGTGGAGGAGGCGTGCGCCCGGAACGGCATCCGCGTGCGGGACATCCACTTCGTCTCCTGCGAGCGCATCATCGAGAATCACATCATCACCGGGCTGGACATCAAGTACGAGAAGATCCGTGTCTCCAAGGACCGCGTCCTCGTCATCGGCGACATCATCGCGACGGGCGATACCCTGCGGCTGTGCCTGTCGCAGGTGGTGGACCGCTTCCGCCGCCGTGGCGGCAGTATCCGCAAGATCATCTTCTTCACCATCGGCGGCACCCGCGCCATCGGCCTGATGGAAAAGATGGCCGACGACATCCGTGCCGTCTTCCCGGAGTTCGAGGGCTTCGAGTGCTTCTTCTACGAGGGTATCTTCACGGTCTATGAGACCCCGGGCGCCACGGGCATCAACGTGCCGGACATCGACTTCGGCTGGAAGGGCGGCTGCATCTCGCCGGAATTCCGCAGTTTCGTGCTGGGGCACCCCTACTCCCTGCTGGAGAAGTGCATCATCTACGACGGCGGCGCACGCCGGTACGAGATTCCGGTCCATTTCCACGAGGCGCTGGAGTACTGGGAAGGCATCTGGGGCCGGGCCGCGCAGATCGACCCGGTGGCCCTCGTCGCGGAAAAGCTGGGCTATGACCACCCGCTCTCCTACGAAGAGTGGCTGGAGGTGAACCATTTCACGCAGTTGCCGGAAACCGGCCTGCTGGACCTCTGGAACGAGGAGACGGCGCTCCTGGAGAACGCCGCCGCCCTCTCGCTGGAAGCCATCGCCCTCCAGCGCGTCAACGCAATCAACGCAATCCTGAAACAATATGAGTAACAAGAAGATCACCGACGTCGACTACACGACGTCGCCGGTCGATGCGGCCGGACGCAAGAGCAACCTGAGCATGTTCATGGTGATGCTCGGATTCACCTTCTTCTCCGCCAGCATGTGGGTGGGCCAGCAGCTGGCCGCCGGCCTGGACTGGTGGGGCTTCGTCTGGGCCCTCATCCTGGGCGGCATCATCCTCGCCGCCTACACGGGCACCCTGGGCTGGATCGGCGCGGAAAGCGGCCTGTCGCTGGACATGCTCGCCCGCCGGAGCTTCGGCACCAAGGGCAGCTGGCTGCCCAGCGCGATGATCAGCTTCACGCAGACCGGCTGGTTCGGCGTGGGCCTCGCGATGTTCGCCATCCCCGTGGCGAAGGAGCTCATGGGCCTGGAGGTGACGCCCGATTCGATGCCCTGGCAGGGGTATCTCCTCGTCGCCATTGCCGGCATCCTGATGACCGCCAGCGCCTATTTCGGCATCAAGAGCCTCACGATCATCAGCTACATCGCGGTCCCGGCCGTCGCCATCCTGGGTACCGTCGCGATGATCCTGGCCGTCAAGCACGGTGATGCGGGCCTCATCGAGCAGTTCGCGAAGGGCTCGAAGGATCTCGGCGTCATCGCGGGCGCGGGCCTCGTCGTCGGTAGTTTCGTCTCAGGAGGTACGGCCACACCGAACTTCACCCGCTTTGCCAAGAGCGGCAAGGTGGGCCTCTGGATCACGGTCGTGGCCTTCTTTATCGGCAACTCGCTGATGTTCCTCTTCGGCGCCGTGTCCAGCATCTATGTGGGCGGTAACGACATCTTCGAGGTCATGCTGAACCTCAACCTGTTCTACCTCGCCGTCCTCGTCCTGGGCCTGAACATCTGGACCACCAACGACAACGCCCTGTATACCGCGGGCCTCGGCCTGTCCAACATCTTCGGCCTGTCCAAGAAGACCTGGGTCATCATCTCCGGCCTGATCGGCACCGTCGCGGCCGTGTGGCTGTACTGGAACTTCTGCGACTGGCTGAACGTGCTGAACTGCACCCTGCCGCCGGTGGGCATCATCCTCATCCTCCACTACTTCTGCAACCGCGGGAAGGAGGTCAAGGAGCCTGTCGTGGACTGGAGCGCGGTCGTCGGCGTGATCGCCGGCGCCGTGGTCGCGAACCTCGTGCACTGGGGCTTCGCCTCCATCAACGGCATGGTCGTCGCCGCCTGCTGCTGGGGCCTCGGCCAGCTGATCTTCAAGCGCAAGTAAACGCTTTCGCGTATGGTCACGGAATGGATCATCACGGAAATCGACGGTAAGATCGCGTCCATCGCCGCCGATTACCGGCACTTCGCCGAAATCGCGGCGAAAGTGGCCCAGCTCCCTCCGACAAGCGTCGATGTCATCACGACCCAGAAAGTATCGACGGATGAACTGATCGCGATGGCGGGGACGCTCACGTGGGAGGATTTCCGCCTGTTCGGCACCAAGTTCCAGCTCGGCGTGTGGAAGACGCTCTTCGAGCTGGAACCCCGCCTGTACAGCTATTCCGAGTTCGCGGCGCTCTGCGGCAACCCGCAGGGCGTCCGCTCCGTGGCGCATGCCGTCGCCATCAATCCCATCACCTACATCTTCCCCTGCCACCTGATCATCCCGAAAGAGTCCATGGACAAGGCCCGCGAGATCCGCGCCGGCGCCGAATCCACCCTCTTCAAGGGCAGCGACCTGTACCTGCTGGACAGCATCGACGTCGGGGAATATGCCTACGGGACCGAAACCAAGCGGGAGCTCATCAAACGCCATCTGAAAAGGTAACCGGATGGCCCTCCTGGAAGTTTGCTGCGGCAATCCGGAAAGTGTCGATGCCGCCGTGCTCGGAGGAGCGCGGCGCATCGAGCTTTGCGCAGACCTCGAGGCCGACGGGCTTACGCCTCCTACTGCCTGGATCCGGGACGCCAAAGCCCGCTACCCTTCCCTGACCGTCCATGTGCTCATCCGCCCTCGGGCCGGGGATTTCGTCTATTCTCCGGTGGAGGCCGATGTGATGGCCGGTCAAATCGAAGAGGCCCTGGACGCGGGTGCAGACGGGATTGTCCTCGGTGCGTTGACGCCGGAGGGAGACGTGGACCTGCCGCTGACGGAGCGGCTGGTGGCCCTGGTGGATTCGTATAACCTGGCTGCCGAACTGCTTCAATCCGACCGCTGCCACGCCGCAAACGACAGCCATTTCTTCCCAGATCCAGCCCGTCGGGTAAGCATTACTTTCCACCGGGCTTTTGACCGGTGCCGACGGCCTTACGAGGCGCTGGAGCAAATCATCGGACTGGGCTGTGACCGCATCCTGACGTCTGGCCAGGAGCAGAGCGCGCTCGAAGGGTGCGCGTTGCTTGGCGAGCTGCGACGCCGCGCCCGCGGAAGGATCGGGATCCTTCCCGGCGGCGGCGTCACGCCCGGCAACGCCGCCCGCATCCTCGAACGGACCGGCTGCACCGAAATCCACGCCTCCGCCTCGGTGACACGCGATGGAAAGAAGGTGACGGACGCGGGCCGGGTCGCCGAGATTCTGCGGGCAATCAACGGGTAAACGACATTTTTTTGTGTTTTAACGACGGATTAGCCAAAAATCCGTACCTTTGTTTTACCATGAAAGCGAAAGGAAAGAAATTCAAGACGAAAATGGAGCTTTGGGTGGATCTCGGGGTCTGCCTGGTTCTGATTCCCTGTCTTGTGTCGGTCTTCCCGGTCAATGAATGGATCCTTTGGCGGGCGTCCGACGTGATCGTCTATCTGATGTGGACCTACCTGTGCTGGTACCTGGGCCGGCACACCGTTCCGGCGCTTTTCGATTCCGGAAAGCGGTGGACCGCACTGGCCATCGTCTTCATCGCCACCGTGCTCACGTATCTGATGAGCCTGAAGCAGGTTTCCTTCCCCCGGGAGATGATCGCGGACCGGCCGCCGCGGCTGTACATGTACCAGCAGGCGGTATGGGCCCTCTATATCACCGCGATGGGGACAGGGCTCGCCACCGGATTCCTTACGTTGAAAACAAAGCGCCTGGAGCAGGCAAAAGACGAACGGACGGCGGCGCAGGCCGTGCAGTCCGCCGTGGAAGCCCTGGCCGCCCAGGCCGTCGCCGGCGAGACGGTGACGGTCAAGGCGGACTACAAGGACGTCACGGTGCCGCTGGCCGCCATCCAATACATCGAAGCCCGGAACAACTACGCCTGCCTGCACCTGGACCACCAGGAGGACGTTGTCTCCCAGATTACGATGAAAGCCCTGCTGGAGATGCTTCCGGAAGGGAAATTCGTCCGCATCCACCGCTCCTACATCGTCCCGGTGCACCGCATCGAGAGCAAGAAGGCCACCTCCGTGAAACTGATCGGCGTCGATACGCCCCTGCCGGTGGGCCGCGCCCATAAGGAGAACCTCCGATGAAGCAGAAAGACAATCCGGATTCTTCCTTTTACAACGGCGGCCGAAAGACGCACTGGGCCGTCGTTGCCTTTGCGATGATCGGTTCCTGCATGTCAGGCGTGACTTTCGTCTCCGTCCCGGGCATGGTGGGCACGAGCGGTTTCGGCTACCTCCAGATGTGCCTGGGCTTCTTCCTGGGCTACCTGGTCATCGCCTTCGTGCTCACGCCCCTCTATTTCAAACTGAACGTCGTCTCCATCTACCAATACCTGGAGAACCGCTTCGGCCTGGCCTCCTACAAGACCGGCGCCTGGTTCTTTTTCATCTCCAAGATGCTGGGGGCCTCGGTCCGCTTGTTCCTCGTATGCCTGACCCTGCAGCTGCTGGTATTCGGGCCTTTGGGCCTTCCCTTCTGGCTGAACGTAATCTGCAATGTGGCGGTCTGCCTGGCGCTCACCTTCCGCCGCGGCGTGAAATCCGTCATCGGCGTGGACGTCATCCGAACCGCCTGCATGATCGTGGCGGTCGCCCTCTCGATCTTCTTCATCGGCCGGGACCTCGGCGGCATCCAGATCCACGAGCGGGTGTTCTTCTTCGACGACGTGAACCACCCGCAGTACTTCTGGAAACAGCTCCTGGGCGGCCTGTTCACGGTCATCGCCATGACCGGCCTGGACCAGGATATGATGCAGCGCACGCTGGCCTGCAAGAACCACAGGGACTCGCAGAAGAACCTCGTCGTGAGCAGCCTCCTGCAGACGGTCGTCATCGCCGGCTTCCTGTGCCTGGGCTCGCTCCTGTACCAGTTCGCGGCCGCGCACGGCATCACTGAGACCGGCGACAGCCTCTTCCCGGCCGTCGCCACCGGCGGCCTCCTGCCCGCCATCGTGGGCGTTTTCTTCATCGTAGGCCTCCTGATCAGCGCCTACGGTGCCGGCGGATCGGCCCTCACCTCCCTCACAACCTCCTTCACGGTGGACATCCTGGGGAAGGCCAGCGAGGTGAAGGTCCGTAAGACCGTCCATCTTGCCATGGCCGTCCTCATGGCCGTGACCATCATCGTCTTCAATGCCCTCAACAGCACCAGCGCCATCGACGCCGTTTACAAACTGGCCAGCTACACCTACGGCCCCATCCTGGGCCTCTTCGCCTTCGGCATCCTCACGAAAAAGCAGGTGAAAGACCGGTACGTGCCCCTCGTCGCGCTCCTCGCCCCGGCCATCTGCCTCATCCTCCAGCTCAACTCCGAACGCTGGTTCGGCGGCTACAAGTTCAGCTACGAACTCCTCCTCCTCAACGCCGCCCTCACCTTCCTCGGCCTCTGCCTCCTCATCCGGAGGAACAAATAAACGGGCAAAATAAAAGGACCGACTCAGGCGAGCCGGTCCTTTTGATCAATCCGAGAAGGGATTATTTCTTCTTGGGTTCAGCCACTTTCTTGGCGCCCTTCATGGTGGCGTCGTACATGATCGGGGTACCGATCATGATGGAGGCGTAGGTACCGATGATGACACCCAGGCAGAGGGCGACGGCCAGACCGCGGATGGACTCACCGCCGAAGATCGCGATGGCGAGCATCGGGAGGAGCGTGGACACGGAGGTGTTGACCGTACGGGTGAGGGTGGCATTCAGCGCGGTGTTCACGGTCTCGCGGAAGTCGGCGTTCGGATGCAGGGACTTCTGCTCACGGATACGGTCGAAGATAACCACGTTATCGTTGATGGCGTAACCGATGATGGTCAGGATGGCCGCGATGAACGTCTGGTCCACATCCAGGTTGAACGGCAGGATCCCGTTGAACAGGGAGAAGAAGCCGATCACGATGAGGGCCGTGTGGGCGAGGGAGACCACGCCGCCGAGACCCCAGGTCCAGCCCTTGAACCGCCAGGCGATGTAGGCGAAGATCATGAGGAGGGCGAGGAACACGGCGATGAACGCGCTGCGGGTGATGTCGCGGGCGATGGTCGGACCCACCTTGTCGGAGGAGACGATACCGTTCGGGTTCTCCAGCGTGGAGGTGAACTGGTCGAGGGAGGTCTGCTCGGCATAGAAGCCCTTGAGGGCGTCGAAGAGCAGGCTCTCGATCTCGGCGTCGACGGCGGTGTCCTCGGACTTGTTCTTGTACTGGGTGGTGATCTTCATCTGGGCGTCGCCACCGAACTGCTTCACCTCGACGGAGTACTGGTCCTCGCCGGCGGCGGCAGCGGCGGCCTGGAAGGTGTTCTCCACGGCGGCGCGGACATCCTCGGCCTTGACGCTCTGGTCGAAGCGGACGATGTAGGTGCGGCCACCGGTGAAGTCGACACCGTAGCTGAAGCCCTTGAACGCGATGCTGGCGATGCTGATGAGGATCAGGGCGCCGGAGATGATGTAGGAGTACTTCTTCAGGCCGATGAAGTCGACGTGCGTGTTCTTCAGGAAGTTCCGGGTAAGCTTGTTGGACAGGCTCACGGTCTTGCCCTTGGCGATGCGGTCGTCGAAGATCAGGCGGGTGATGAAGATGGAGGTCAGCACGGAGGTGACGATACCGATGATGAGCGTCGTGGCGAAGCCCTGGACCGGACCGGAACCGAAGATGTAGAGGATGATACCGGTGAGGAGGGTGGTCACCTGGCCGTCGATGATGGCGGAGTAGGCGTTCTTGTAACCGTCGGCGACGGCCTTGGAGAAGCCCTTGCCCGCGGCCAGCTCTTCCTTGATGCGCTCATAGATGATCACGTTCGCATCCACGGCCATACCCAGGGTCAGGATGAGACCGGCGATACCCGGGAGGGTGAGGACGGCTCCGAAGGACACGAGGGTGCCGAAGAGCAGGAGAACGTTGCACAGCAGCGCGACGTCGGCGATGAGACCCGCACCCTGGTAGAAGAACACCATGTACAGGAGCACGAGGACGAAGGCGATCAGGAAGGAGATGAGACCGGCGCGGATGGAAGCGGAACCGAGGGACGGGCCCACGACCTGCTCCTGGATGATGGTGGCCGGAGCCGGGAGCTTACCGGACTTGAGGACGTTCGCAAGGTCCTCAGCCTCCTGCATGTCGAAGTTGCCGGTGATCTGGGAGCTGCCGCCGGTGATCTCGTTCAGGACGTTCGGGTAGGAGTACACGAGGCCGTCGAGGACGATGGCGATCTGCTTGCCGATGTTGTCCTTGGTGAGGTGGGCCCATGCGGAAGCGCCTTCGGCGTTCATGGTCATGGACACGTGCGGGGCGCCGCTGCCGCCCTGGCGGCCGCCGTCGAATTCGACGCTGGCGTCGGTCACGACACCGCCGTCGAGCGGGGCCTTGCCGTCACGGGAGGTAGCCTTGATGGCGACGAGCTCGTAGATGTTCGCGCCCTGGACGAACTCGCTCGGCTTGACGGTCCAGAGACCGCGGAAGCCCTGCGGGAGGACGTCCTCCGCCATGGCGAGGTAACGGTTCACCGTCACGGTGTCGACACCGTTGGCGAAGCCGATGCAGGCGTTGTTCATGCCGCTGGGCTGCAGGACGGAGAGGAGCGGGTTGGCGACGGCGGTGCTGTCGCCGAGGTTCGCGAGGATCTCCGCGACGCGGGCGTCGACGGCATAGAGGTTCACCTCATTGGCGGTATAGGTGGGCCAGAACTCGAGGGAGGCGGTACCCTGCAGGAGCTTGCGGACACGCTCCGGGTCCTTGACGCCCGGGAGCTCGATGAGGATCTTGCCGCTGTTCTCGATGCGCTGGATGTTCGGCTGGGTGACGCCGAAACGGTCGATACGGTTGCGGAGCACGTTGAAGGAGTTGTCGATGGCGCTCTTCGCTTCGTTGCGGATGACCTCGATGACTTCCTTGTCGGTGGATTCCGGCTTCACCTTGTCGCGGAGCTCGTAGGTGCCGAACACCTCGGCGAGCCGGCGGCCGTTCGCGGTCTCGGCCCAGGCGCTTTCGAACAGGCCGATGAAGTCCTGGCTGGAGTTCACGTTGTTCTTCTTCGCCAGATCGAGGGCTTTCTGGAAGTCGGGATCGGTGCTGTTGCCGGCGAGGGCCTTCACGAGATCCTGGAGCTGGACCTGCAGCATGACGTTCATGCCGCCCTTGAGGTCGAGGCCGAGGTTGATCTCCTTCTCCTTGGCGGACTGGTAGGTGTATCCGAGATAAACCTTCTCAGCGCTGATGGAGTCGATGTAGGCACGGTTCCGGATGTTGGCCACCGAGTCCAGGACGAACTCGCGGACTTCGGCGGCGACGTTGTTCGCGTCAACGAACTGCTGCGCCCTTTCGGCAGCGACCTTGGCAGCTTTCTTCTCCTGGATGCGGGTGACCGCGGTGAAGGAGAGCTGCCAGATGCTGGCCAAGGCAAGCAGGATGGCGAACAGTCTGATTAAGCCTTTGCTTTGCATTGTAGTACTTTATTATAATATTAGTATTTTTCCCATTAGGCCGTGCCCGCTCAGGCCGAACCAAGCAGACTTCGGCAAAATAAGGGCACAAAAATACGAATTTTTTCTGATATACGAAGATTCTCGCAACTATTTCTTAATTTTGTGCTCGCAAAAACGAACAATCGTAGTGTTTAGAAGGGGTTTTTCTATCCTGGCAGTCCTGTTCTCGGCGGTCCTCGGCCTCCGGGCGCAGACGGACTCCCTCCTCGTGGAGGGCGACCGCCTGCACCGGCAGTACCGCTTCGAGGAGGCGATGGACCTCTACGCCCGGGCGGCGGCCGGGACGGCGGACAAGGACACCATCCGGCTGCTCCGCGACCGCATGGACCGGTCCCAGAACGCCCTGAACATGACCGATTTCTGCGCCGATCCGGTGGTCGTGGCCCGCGAGCGCTTCTCCCGGAAGGATTTCTTCCTGTTCTACCCCCTGAAAAACCAGACCTGGCGCCTGCCGCCGCATTCGCTGGACCCGTCCGACGACGGGATCCCGACCTATGCGCCGCGCGGCGGCCAGTCCCTCTGCTTCTCCGCCCCGGACGCCACCGGTTCCCGGAACCTGTACGTCTCCTCGACCGACGGGACGGAATGGTCGAACCCCGAGCTGATGGGCGAACACCTGCTGTCCCCGGGCAACGAAGTGTTCCCGATGCTGTCGGAAGACGGAAAAACCCTGACCTTCTCCTCGGACGGCCTCCACGGCATGGGCGGGTACGACCTGTACCGGTCCGTCTGGAACGAGGAGACGGGGACCTGGGGCGAGCCGGTGAACCTGGGCTTCCCCTTCTCTTCGCCGGGCGACGACTTCCTGCTGGTCGACTCTCCCGACGGCCGCTACACGCTGTTCGCGTCCAACCGGGATTGCGCGGCGGACAGCGTCTATATCTATGTAACTGAAAAACAGCCGGTTCTCGCCCGCATGCCGATGCGCGACCCCGTCGCGCTCGCGCAGGTCGCGGCCCTGCATCCGCTGAACGACCCGACCCGGCAGGACCACGGCGCCGCCGTCTCCGAAGAAGCGCCGGGCAACGACGACACGCGCCGCTACATGCAGATTACCGCCGAGGCCCGCGCCCTGCGGGATTCCATCTACCGGCACGAGCGGCAGCTGGACACCCTCCGGCTGCGGCTGACGGCCGGGACGGAGGACCGCACGGCCCTCACGTCGGCCGTCGCCGAGCGCGAGGCCGCCCTCGCGCCGCTCCGCCGCCGGCTGGAAGAGACCAACCGCGCGGTCCGGAGCATCGAGCAGTCCTTCCTCCAGCGCGGCGTCGTGACGGACACCGACCGGGCCGACCGCGAATTCGTGGGCGCCCGCAGCAGCTATACGTTCTCGAAGAACGCCCTCGGGGCCAAGTTGAAACTCAAGGTCGCCGCCGCGCCGCCGGCCGCGCCCGCCACCTTCCAGGTGGGGCCCGTCGGCCGCTTCGCGCAGGACACCTCCCTGCCGGAAGGCTTTGTCTACCAGATCCAGCTGTTCACCTCGCCCCGGCACGCGACGCTGGACGAGATCAAGGGCCTGGACCCGGTCTACGAGCGCCTGACGAACGCGCTGCGCTACACCTACTCCGTAGGCGTATTCCGTTCCTATAACGAGGCGCTGCTGCAATTGAATCCGATCCGCGTCCTCGGGTTCCCCGACGCGGAAATCACGGCCTGGCTGGACGGCAAGCCCGTCGCCGTCCCGCTCGCGCGCCGCAGCGAATAGCTGTCATTCCGAGCGTAGCGAAGGAATCTATTCGATTTCCTTGACGATCCGCTCCAGCCCCACGTAATCCTCCAGGATCCACAGGACATACCGGATGTCCACGCAGACGCACTTGTTGTAGTCGGGCGTGAAGGACACGTCGGAGGCCAGCGATTCCTTGTTTCCGTCGAAGGCGAGGCCGATGACTTCGCCCCAGGCGTTCAGCACCGGGGATCCGGAGTTGCCGCCCGTGATGTCGTTGTCCGTGAGGAAGTTGACGGGGCCGTCATAGCGGTCCAGCGCCGCGACGAAATCCGCCGGCAGCGCGAAATCGTGCTGCGCGGGATTGTATTTCTCGCGGAGGCCGCGCGGGGAGGAATACCAGGAGGTATAGACCGCGTCCCACGGCTCCAGGGAAGACACGACGCCGTAAGTCAGGCGCATCGTGGAGTTCGCATCCGGATACTGGACGATCCCCTTCAGCGCGCGGTCGTGGTACAGCGCCCGGGTATAGCGGCGCTGCAGTTCCGTCAAGTCGCCGGTATGCCGCTCGCGATCGTTGAAGGTTGTGATCTTGACCTCCGTGATGAAGTCCATCAGCACGAGCGGGTTGTCCCAGAGGTGTTCCGCCATCGCCTTCCAGTCGCCGCCGAAGGCCTTCCGCAGGGAATCCTGCCGATGGCCGACGACCTCGGCCGGCATGTGGCCGAAATACTCTTCCAGCGAATAGGCGATGAGGTCCTTCTCCACGCGCGCATCCAGGGCGCCGATGTCCCGGCGGTAGATCTCGTCGCGGGCCTCGGGCGTCTTCGCGTTGGACATCCGGAGCATCGTCGGCGTGATGCGCATGCCGCGGACGATGGTCTCGCGGTAGTACGCCTTCTCGCGCTCGACGTCCTCGATCGCGGCGTACTCGTCGGCCAGCCCCTGCAGGATCTCCGGCGGGAGATCCTTCTCCAGGGCGCGCTTCTCGTCCACCACGCCGAAACGCTTCACGCACTGCACTTCCCCTTCCTGCATCTCCTGGACGTTGGACAGGGAGAAGAACCAGTCGGAGTATTTCGCGCGGACGGCGGGATCGGCATCCATCCATTTCCGGACGATCTCCATCTGGTTGCCGCGGAGCCGGTTCGTCCCCGGGCGCTCCACCCGCGCGAGGTAATCGACCTTGTAGGAACTGCTGTAGCGGTCGGTGCGGCCGGGATAGCCGATGACCATCGCATAGTCCCCCTCCCGGTAGCCGGCGCGCGAAATGCGCAGATGCCAGGGGGAATGGAGCGGCTCGCCGTGGTCATAGATGCGGTACAGGGCGAAAT
>JAEEGK010009974.1_pt1 | contig 21995 bp, 19 predicted proteins | sample 8958771 | NCBI WGS metagenome assembly JAEEGK01 (sample SAMN16246547, study PRJNA631951) | gut metagenome | biome: gut microbiome; feature: rumen; material: SC-attached | host: Bos | place: Iran: Karaj | collected 2018-10 | reverse complement strand
AAATGTGCGTTATTCAAACTATTTTTAGTAATTTCGCACTCTGAAAACGATAAATTCAACAAAATAAAACAAAAAAGATAATGGAATTAACAGGTAAAATCATTGCGGTAATGGAAGCCCGCGGAGGTGTTTCGGCCCGTACAGGCAACTCATGGAAGACTCAGGAGTACGTTTTGGAGGTTCCTGGTCAGTATCCTAAGCGTTGCGTATTTAACGTATTTGGTGAGGACAGAATCAATCAGTTCAATATCCAGAATGGTGACGAGCTTACCATCCAGTTTGATATTGATGCTCGCGAATATAACGGTCGTTGGTATAACGATGTACGTGCTTACAACGTTATTCGTGGTCAGCAGCCTGTAGCCGGTGCTCCTGTAGCAGCAGCTCCTTCAGCAGCTACATCGCCATTCCCACCAGCACAGGAGCCCGCTAGCGAGGGTTCGTCTGACGATCTGCCATTCTAAGAGATTTATTCCAAGAAATAAGGCGATAGTCCTCACGTTTGTGGGGACTATCTTTATTTTACGAGAATCGGCATTATGATAAATAGGGATTTGGTGGAGGGATTGGGAACCAGAATTGGATGCCCTATTTTGACGAATGTTTGGTGCCTGAATGAGGCGCCTTATTTTAAAGATGATTTAGGGCACGAAATGGCGCTTTATTTTTGCGATATTTCGGGCCGATGGCCAGGTTGGTTCAAAATATCGAAGTTTTGAAGCATTGTTAGATTATTTGATGTAGAAATCCTTGGTAAGATTATGATACCAATCGCTGCGCTGACCTGGGCATGATTCTAATACTTGCTCCTCGAAATTAACTTGTTCTACGGGATGCTTTCTGAATTCTACGAGATGACGTTTCGGGAGTTTATTGGGCGTAGTTTTAATCAGACAGATTCTAGTTAGGAATAATCCCTCGAAAGCTGCGGCAGACTCCACGTTATCCTGATTATCTGCAGGAATAACCAGCGACAGAATGCCGTCTGGTTTCAGCAGTTTGCTGGCAGCGTGCATCAAGCTTTCGTACGTTAAACTTACAGCGTGACGGGCCAGTGTGCGCTGATCCTGCGGACACGTGAGAGAATCAACGAAATATGGCGGATTACACACGATGGCATCATACCCTGCTTTGTCGTCTATTTTTGTAGCATCTTCTCTGTTTATCATAATCCTGTCAGAAAATGGAGAACCTACTACATTTTCCTGGGCTTGCTGGGCGGCATCTTCGTCGATGTCAATGCCTGTAACCTGCGCCTCGGGAAAGCGCTGAGCCATCATCAGGGCTACCAGTCCGGTGCCCGTTCCAATGTCAAGAATACGTGCTGCTGCAACGGGTGCATTTGCCCATGCGCCCAGCAGTGTACCATCAGTACCCACCTTCATGGCGCAACGGTCCTGATAAACAGTGAATTGTTTGAATTGAAAGCTGTTTTTTGCCATAATCGCGGCAAAGTTACTAATAATTTGTTAATTCTTGCCCCTTTCGTACGTATTTCTTAATTTTTATTAGTAACTTTGCACCCCGATTTAATAAATTTGAAAATGAGTAATCAGAATAACAATTCAGCATTTCAGATGATTGCTGATGTAGATGGAGATTTGAAGGATTTTTTGAATGTTCACACGCCCGACCGTGTGCCCATTCTGGCTTTGCGCAATATGGTTCTGTTCCCCGGTGTGGTAACGCCGATTCTTATTGGTCGTCAGGCCAGCAAAGCTTTGGTTGAAAAAGCTGAGAAGAAAGGTTTGATAATTGGCGTTGTGGCCCAGCGCGATCCTGATGTGGACTATCCCGATAAGCACGACCTGTATGAGGTGGGTGTTTATGCCAAGGTGATGAAACTCCTCACCCTACCCAATGGCAATATTACCGCCATTCTGCAGGGTCTGGGACGTTTGGAGCTGAACGAGATTGTATCTACCTCGCCTTATCTTGAGGGTGATGTTACGGCTCTCGAGGAGGACCTGCCCGACCCAAAGGATCGTGAGTTTAATACGGCTGTGGCCGATCTTCGCGATATGGTTAGCAGATACGTTACGGTATCGGATGAGATCCCCGACGAGGCCAGCTTTGCTATCAAGAATATCTCGAACACGGTGATGATGCTCAACTTTGTGTGCACCAACATGCCGTTCAACTACAAGGAGAAGCAGAAACTGCTGGAAATCGGTCTCGTAAAGGAGCGCCTGTTTACCACCATGAAGATGCTGAACCGCGAGATTAACCTGCAGAACCTGAAGGCTGATATCCGTAACAAGACCCGTGAGGATATCGACGAGCAGCAGCGTAACTACTTCCTGCAGCAGCAGATTAAGAATATGCAGGCCGAGATGGGTAACGGTGAGTCGCCTGAGAAGCACGAACTGCTTACCAAAGGCCGCTACAAGATGTGGAAGTACGAGATGGCCAAGTATTTCCGTAAGGAGTGCGATAAGCTGGATAACCTGAATCCACAGAGTCCTGAGTATAACGTGCAGCTTACTTACCTGCAGACGCTGGTAAACCTGCCTTGGGGCGAATATACCGTTGACGACCTGAACCTGAAGCGTGCCAAGCGTATTCTGGATAAGGACCACTACGGTATGGAGAAGGTTAAGGAGCGTATCCTTGAGTACATGGCTGTGCTGGCGCTGCGTGGCGATCTGAAATCGCCTATCCTGTGTCTGTATGGCCCTCCAGGCGTTGGTAAAACATCGCTGGGTAAGTCGATTGCCGCTGCCATGAAGCGTAAGTATGTACGTGTTTCGCTTGGTGGTGTACACGACGAGGCTGAGATTCGCGGTCACCGTCGTACCTACATCGGCGCCATGCCCGGCCGTATCATCAAGAGCATCCAGAAGGCTGGCTCTAGCAACCCCGTGTTTATTCTCGACGAGATCGACAAGGTAACACAGAATACCCATAATGGCGACCCTGCATCGGCCCTGCTCGAGGTGCTCGATCCTGAGCAGAACAATGCCTTCCACGATAACTATCTGGATGTGGATTACGACCTCTCAAAGGTGCTGTTCATCGCAACAGCCAACAACCTGAGCACTATTCCTCGTCCCCTACTCGACCGTATGGAGGTTATCGATGTAAGTGGTTATATCACAGAGGAAAAGATTGAAATCGCAAAGCGTCACTTGATACCACGCGAGCTGGATAATACCGGTTTGAATATCAATTCAAGCCTGAAGCCTTCGTTCAATAAGGCTGCCATCGAGATGATTATTGAGCGTTATACCCGTGAGAGCGGTGTGCGCCAGCTCGAGAAGCAGATTAACAAGGCCCTGCGTAAGATTGCCTTCAAGCGCCAGATTGAGGACGGTGCCGAGTACAAGAAGATTACCCCCAACGAGCTGGAGGGACTGCTTGGCAAGCCACCTTTCTATCGCGATATCTACCAGGGCAACGATTATGCCGGTGTGGTAACTGGTCTGGCCTGGACTGCGGTTGGCGGCGAGATCCTGTTTATCGAAACCTCGCTCTCTAAGGGCAAGGGCTCTAAGCTCACACTTACCGGTAACCTGGGCGATGTGATGAAGGAGTCGGCCATCCTGGCTGTTGAGTACGTAAAGGCTCATGCCGAGACGCTCAACATCGACTACCGTGTGTTCGACAACTGGAACATCCACATCCATGTACCCGAGGGTGCTACACCTAAGGACGGTCCTTCGGCAGGTATCACCATCGCCACTTCTATCGCCTCTGCCCTCACCCAGCGTAAGGTGCGTAAGAACACCGCTATGACCGGTGAGATTACCTTGCGCGGAAAGGTGCTGCCCGTGGGTGGTATTAAGGAGAAGATTCTGGCCGCTAAGCGTGCCGGTATCACCGATATTGTGATGTGTCAGGAGAACGAGAAGGATATCCTGGAGATTCCCGATATGTACCTGAAGGGCGTTAACTTCCACTATGTGGAGAACGTGCAGGATGTGTGGGATTTTGCCCTCACCGATGAGGTTGTAAAGAATCCGCTTGATTTCACCATTCCCGAAGAAAAAGAAAAGAAATAAATGAAGTTTGAAGTACAACATACCGATGCAGCCAGCGACGCCCGTGCGGGATTGATTACCACCGATCACGGACAGATCCAGACCCCTATCTTCATGCCTGTGGGCACAGTAGGTAGCGTAAAGGGTGTGCACTTTAGCGAACTGCGCGAGCAGGTTAAGGCACAGATTATCCTTGGTAACACCTATCACCTGTATCTGCGTCCCGGTCTCGACATTCTGCGCCAGGCTGGCGGTTTGCATAAGTTTAATACTTGGGATCGCCCTATCCTTACCGATTCGGGTGGTTTCCAGGTGTTTTCATTGACAGGCATTCGTAAGCTTCGTGAGGAAGGTTGTGAGTTCCGTAGTCATATCGATGGTTCGAAGCATATTTTTACCCCCGAGAACGTGATGGACACCGAGCGTGTGATTGGTGCCGATATCATGATGGCGTTCGACGAGTGCCCACCGGGACAGAGCGACTATAAGTATGCCGAGAACAGCTTGCGACTCACCCAGCGATGGCTGGAGCGCTGCGTAAAGCGTTTTAACGAAACCGAGCCCCTGTATGGCTACAACCAGACGTTGTTCCCCATCGTGCAGGGCTGTACCTATAAGGACCTGCGCCAGGATGCTGCCAAGCACGTGTGCGATGTGCTGGCCAAGCTGAACGACGGCGGTGGTGCCTCGATTGGTGGACTGGCCGTAGGCGAGCCTACCGAGGTGATGTACGAGATGATCGAGGTGGTTAACGAGATTCTGCCTAAGGACCGTCCACGTTACCTGATGGGTGTTGGTACACCTCAGAACATTCTGGAGGGTATCGAGCGCGGTGTGGACATGTTCGACTGCGTAATGCCTACCCGTAACGGTCGTAACGCCATGCTGTTTACCTACGAGGGTACGATGAACATGCGTAACAAGAAATGGGAGAACGACTTCTCGCCTATCGATCCCGATGGCTGCGAGATCGACCGCATACATAGCAAGGCCTACCTGCACCACCTGTTCAAGGCTCAGGAGCTGCTGGCCATGCAGATAGCCTCGATTCATAACCTGGCATTCTATCTGCGCTTGGTGGGCGACGCCCGACAGCACATCATTGCAGGCGACTTTGTACAGTGGAAACGTTCGGTTATCGATCAATTAGGAAGAAGACGATGAAAGAAGCATTTCGTAAGATAAAACATTGGCTGCGATGGCTGCGCTGGCTTAAATGCCTGAGATGCCTCAAGGTGCTGAATCCGTTCAGATACCTTAAAAGGCTCGACCGCTACATCATAGCCAAGTTTATTGGTACTTACATCTTCTCGATTATCCTCATCATCTCTATCTCGATAGTGTTTGATGTGAACGAGAACCTGGCTAAGTTCTCTACCTATAACGCACCGCTCAAGGCGATTGTATTTGATTACTACGCCAACTTTGTGCCCTACTTCGCTAACCTGTTCTCACCGTTGTTTGTGTTTATTGCCGTCATCTTCTTTACCAGTAAGCTGGCGGGCAATAGCGAGATTATAGCCATGCTGGCAGCCGGTGTAAGCTTTAAGCGCCTGCTGCGCCCTTATATGATATCGGCGGCATTGATTGCTGCCGTTAACTTTTATCTGGGCGGCTATGTGATTCCTAAGGGCAACCAGGTTAAGATGGATTTCGAGGCCAAGTACAAGAACAAGGAGCGTAACCTTTCGGCCAACAACGTGCAGCTGATGGTGCAGCCGGGTGTGATTGCCTATCTGCAGCAGTACGACGATGTGACCAAGACGGGTTACGGTTTCTCGCTCGATAAGTTCGAGAACAAGAAGCTGGTGAGCCACATGACGGCTTCGGTTATCCGCTACGATTCTATCAGCGACAGCCGTTACCACTGGAAGGCTCAGAGCTATAAGATACGTACGCTGAAGGGCCTGCGCGAGGAGATCGAATCGGGTGCCGTTATCGATACCCTGATACAGATGGAGCCTATGGACCTGGTGTTCTCGAAAGGTCAGCAGGAAACCCTTACCTCTACCGAGCTGAGCGATTATATCTCGAAGCAGGTTGAGCGCGGATCGGTTAACGTGGTGCAGTACGAGGTTGAGTACCACAAGCGCATAGCCACCTCGTTTGCATCGTTCATCCTCACCATGATTGGTGTGTCGCTGTCGAGTCGCAAGCGTAAGGGCGGCATGGGTATGTACCTGGGTATAGGTCTGGCCCTGTCGTTCGGTTACATCCTGCTGCAGACTATCAGTGCCACCTTTGCCATCAATGCCGACACGCCTGCGCTGTTGGCTGCATGGATACCTAACTTATTATATGTAATCATAGCATACTTCTGCTACAGACAAGCCCCTAATTAATGAAATTTGAAGAAACATATTTGAACGATAATATTCTCGATGCGCTGTACGACATGCACTTCGAAGATATGACACCCATCCAGGAGCAGTGTATACCTGAGATTCTGGATGGATACGATGTACTGGGTGTGGCCCAGACTGGTACCGGAAAAACCGCAGCCTACCTGCTGCCAATCCTTTCAGAACTCGACGATGGCGACTATCCTAAGGATGCCATCAACGCCGTCATCATGTCGCCAACCCGCGAGCTGGCACAGCAGATCGATCAGGCCATGCAGGGCTTTGGTTATTACCTCGATGATGTGAGCAGCGTGGCTGTTTACGGTGGTAACGATGGTAACCGCTACGATCAGGAGCTGCGCTCGATGCGTATGGGTGCCGATGTGCTGATTGCCACACCAGGCCGACTGCTCAGTCACCTCAAGGTGGGTAATCTCGACCTCTCCCGTTGTTCGTTCTTTGTGCTCGATGAGGCCGACCGCATGCTTGACATGGGCTTTATCGAGGATATCATGAAGATTGTAAAGGAGTTGCCTGCCAGCTGTCAGCGCATCATGTTCTCGGCCACCATGCCAAAGAAGATCCGTGAGCTGGCTGTACAGCTGCTGAACAACCCCGTTGAGATACAGATTGCCGTATCAAAGCCCGCCGAGAAGATTCGCCAGATGGCTTACGTGTGCTATGAGCCACAGAAGCTGAAGATTATACAGGACATCTTTAAGAAAGGCGACCTGCAGCGCGTCATTATCTTCTCTGGTAAGAAAGAGCGTGTAAAGGAGGTTACCCGCAAACTGAAGTCGATGCACATTAACTGCGACCAGATGCACTCCGACCTCTCGCAGGCCGAGCGCGACGAGGTGATGTACCGCTTTAAGGCCGGACAGACCGATGTGCTGGTGGCTACCGATATTGTGGCCCGTGGTATCGATATCGACGATATCCGACTGGTTATCAACTACGATGTGCCTTCTGATAGCGAGGATTACGTACACCGTATCGGTCGTACCGCCCGTGCCGATCGCGATGGCGAGGCCATCACCTTTGTGAGCGACGATGACATGTACCGCTTCCAGAGTATCGAGCACTTCTTAGGTAAGGAAGTAGAGAAGCTGCCCCTGCCCGAAGGTTTGGGTGAGGCTCCCGAATATAAGAAACGCGAAAAGAAACCCACCAGTCGCCGTAACGGTCGCTGGCACTCCAAGGGCCACGGCGGTCACGGAGGTGGTGGCAAAGGCCACGGCACTGGCAAAGGCAAGGGCCAAGGCAAGCAGGGCCAAGGAAAGCCCCAAGGCCAAGGCAAACCCCAAGGCCAGGGCAAACCACAAGGTAAGCCCAAAGCCCCTAAAAATAATGTTTAATCTTTAATGTTTAATCTTTAATGATAACATTTCCTATAGCAAAGATCAATCTCGGTCTGAACGTTGTCGAGAAGCGTGCTGATGGTTATCACAACCTGCAGACGGTGTTCTTCCCCGTGCCCCTGCTCGATGCACTCGATGTGCAGGAGATGGGCGCCGAGTTCCCCTCGCAGTACGATTGCGACCTGAAGGTGTCGAACATTCATATCGATGGCGACGAGCAGCGCAACCTGGTGGTGCGTGCCTACAACCTGTTGAAGCAGGATTTCCCTGACATGCCTCGCGTGCACGCGCACCTGTATAAAGGTATCCCCACGCAGGCTGGTATGGGTGGCGGATCGAGCGATTGCGGCTTTATGATTACGCTGCTTAACAAGATGTTTAACCTGGGGCTGAGCGATGAGCAGATGATACAGTATGCCGCCCGTCTGGGTGCCGACTGTGCCTTCTTTATCCTCAACAAACCTTGCTATGCCGAGGGTATCGGCGAAAAGCTACAGCCCATACAGCTCTCATTATCAGGCTGGTATCTCTCGTTGGTTCGACCAGACATTCCGGTTTCTACCCGCGAGGCCTTTGCGCTCATAAAACCCCACTACCCCGAGTTTAACTGTAAGGAGGTAGTACAGTTGCCCGTTGAAGAGTGGCGTGGCAAACTAACTAACGATTTCGAGGACAGCGTGTTTGCTGTGCATCCCGAGTTAGGTGCCGTTAAGGATCGCCTGTACGAGCTGGGTGCCACCTATGCTGCCATGTCGGGTTCGGGCTCTACCCTGTTTGCCCTGTCAAAGCAGCCGCTTAATCTCGATGAGTTCGCTCAGGAGGGAACATTTATTACAACTATATCAATATAATTTAAAACATTATGAAACAAACAATCCTTGTTACTGGTGGAACCGGTTTTATCGGCAGTCACACCACTGTAGAGCTGCAGGAAGCAGGCTACGAAGTTGTTATCATCGACAACCTGTCGAACTCAAACGCAAATGTAGTGGATGGTATCGAGAAGATTACCGGCATTCGTCCTGCTTTTGAGAAGGTTGACTGCTGCGACATGGAGGCTCTCGAAGGCGTGTTTAAGAAGTACCCCAAGATCGAGGGTATCATCCACTTTGCAGCCTCGAAGGCTGTGGGTGAGAGCGTTGAGAAGCCACTGTTGTACTATCGCAATAACCTCACTTCGCTCATCAACCTGCTGGAGCTCATGCCTAAGTACGATGTCAAGGGTATCATCTTCTCATCAAGCTGCACCGTTTACGGCCAGCCTTCACCCGAGAACCTGCCTGTTACTGAGAACGCTCCTATCCAGAAGGCTATGAGTCCTTACGGCAACACCAAGCAGGTAAACGAAGAGATTATCCAGGATTACATCCACTCTGGTGCACCTATCAAGAGCATCATCCTGCGTTACTTCAACCCCATCGGTGCCCACCCATCAGCACTCATCGGCGAGCTGCCTAACGGTGTGCCCATGAACCTCATTCCTTTCGTTACACAGACTGCCATGGGTATCCGCGAGCAGCTGAAGATCTTCGGTAACGACTACAACACACCTGATAAGACCTGTATCCGCGACTATATCTATGTTGTTGACCTGGCTAAGGCTCACGTAAAGGCTATGGAGCGCGTGCTCGATAAGCCAGAGTGCGAGGCTGTCGAGGTATTCAACATCGGTACCGGTAAGGGTCTTTCTACCCTCGAGGTTGTAGAGGGCTTCGAGAAGGCCACTGGCGTAAAGGTTAACTGGACCTACGCTCCACGTCGCGAGGGCGATATCGAGCAGGTTTGGGGTAATGTCGACAAGGCCAACAAGGTACTTGGCTGGAAGGCCGAGACGCCTACCGAGGAAATTCTGCGCACCGCATGGCGCTGGCAGCAGCAGCTCCGCGAGCGCGGCATCCAGTAACGTCAAGATCCAAAGGAAGAACATCAGTGTTCTTCCTTTTTTTATCCTTTTCCCAATTTTCCTTCAACCATCACCTTCTTTTTCACAACCACCCAACCCTCCTTATCCTAAGGAGGGAATTTTCATTTTCTTTCTGTCACCAGAAAGAAAACCGAAACAAAAGAAAGAGTGCGAAAACGTCCTGAGCTCGGAGGCCGGTACACAAATTCTTCAAATCACTCAAAGAACTCGCTACGCTCAAACAGCTTTTCGTATTTCGTAGTTCAGATTGCGTTCCGCAATCCGAAACTCAATATCGATTCAAAGAATTTGCATCCCTATAAATACCTCCTCGTGCGGAATGTTTTCGAGTGGTTTCGCCTCGGGGGCATGGGGGCTGGGCCCCCATTAAGCAATATAGGCCGAAGTCCCGGCCTGCCAAAATATAGCCTGGATTTGGGTTTTCCCAAATCCAGGATTTGCATCCTCCCCTTGAGGGGAGGCCTTGGAGGGGTGGATGTTTCTTTTAGTTCTTTTCTTTGCGCCAAAGAAAAGGACAGACTCGTGGCTGGGAGGGTTGTGAAGAAAGGTAGATGGTATTGGAGGAATTGAAAATGAAAACGACAAGGTTATTTAAAAAAACACCATAAATTTTCATTATATTTAAAATAATTTGTATATTTGCAGCAAAATATATAAGTATTACCGATGAAACGATTTATCTATACCTTACTGCTAAGCCTTATTGGCACTTGCAGCATACAAGCACAAAAACAGTTGGTGTTCACACCTACGTGGACAGCCCAGGCACAGTTTGCCGGGTTCTACGTGGCTGATGCCCTTGGATTCTTCAAGGACGAGGGACTGGATGTGATTATCAAGCATCCGTCGGCCTCGAACACCAGTCTTAACCGTCTGAAGAGCGGCGAGAGTCATTATGTGGCCCTGCATCTGGTGTCGGCACTCGATATGATTGATAAAGGCGACGAGCTGATTAACGTGATGCAGTGCTTTCAGCAGAGCGGCGAGATGATAGTATCACACAAGCCCCTGCGAGGTCTGAAGAGTCTCGATCGCAAGCGTGTGGGCTGCTTTAAGTCGGGCATCTCCAAGCTGCCCATTGCCCTGGCACGCCGCGAGAAGGTTAACATCGAGTGGATACCGTTTATCTCTCACACCAACCTGTATGTCTCGGGGGCCATCGATGCTACGCTGGCCATGAACTACAACGAGTATTACCAGCTGATTATGGCCGGACAGCGCCTGAATAGGAATCAGATTATATACATGCGCGACATCGGTTGCAACGTGCCCGAGGACGGCGTCTATGTTACCAGGGAGTACTTCACCAAGCACAAGGGCGAAATAGATAAGTTTGTGAAGGCCTCGAAACGCGGTTGGGAGTATGCCATCAGTCATCCCAAGGAAACGCTGGATATCGTGATGCTGTACATGCGACAGGCAGGCATTTCGGGCAATGAGGACGCACAGAAGTGGATGCTGAAAGAGTGCCTGCGCCTGCTGGTAAGTCCCAGAACCGGCAAACGCACCTATAAGCTTGAGCCCGAAGGTCTGAACCAGGCCAACAGCATTCTGCTGCAAGGCGGCGAGATAACTAAACCTATCACTTACAAACAAATCACCGAACCATGAAGTACAACAGTTATATCAAACCTTTCCGGACCCTCTACGCCCGCATCACCATGTGGATCATGTTAACGGTGCTGGTGGTGTTCGTCATCATCACCTATCTGGTTACCTACTTTGGTGCCAAGGGTGTGCTGTTAGGCTCAACCGAGAATGCCAAGAGCCGCATGGAGATCACTAACCAGCGCATCAACACCGTGATGCATGCTGTAGAAGTGGCCGTTTACAACACCATCCCCGAGGTGGAGCTATCGCTGAACAAACCCGACGATATGTATCGCATCGTGCGCCGACTGCTCGAAATCAATCCTTATATCGTGGGCTCAACAGTGGCGTTCGAACCCTACTACTACAAGGAGAAGGGCGAGCAGTTCTCGCCTTATGCCTACAGGAGCGTCGACAACAATATCCAAACCAAACAGCTGGGTACGTCCGACTACGAGTACCACTATATGGACTGGTATCAGATACCCAAACTGCTGAAGAAGAACTACTGGAGCGAGCCTTACTACGATCGCGGTGGCGGCGAGCAGATGATGACCACCTTCTCGCATCCGCTCTACGACAAGAAGGGCACCCTGTATGCCATCATCACGGCCGACATATCGCTTGAGTGGGTTTCCGACCTGCTCCGTAAGAGCGATATCGATTTCAACAATAAAGCCCTGGAGCTGAATATCAATAGCGATGCTGAACTGCAGGCCGAATTGGAGAACGACAGCGATTTCTTCTATCACTACGCCTACTCGTATATCATCGGCAAGGGTGGCACCTATATCGCCCACCCCATGCGCGAACGCATTCTGAACGATACGTATTTCAACCACTCGATGAAATACAACGACAGTATCGACAACCTGATAGGCTACGAGATGATCGACGGTAAGAGCGGCATGCGCACCATCAATCGCGACGGCACCGAATTCATCGTTAGCTATAGTCCGATAGAACGTACAGGCTGGTCGATGGCTACGGTTATACCTTACAAGCTCATTACCAACCGCTCGGCCAAGTACGCCACCATTATCATGGGTGTTATGCTGTTAGGCCTGCTAGTGCTGTTTATTGTATGCCGCAGCATCCTCAAGCGCGCCACACGCCCGCTGGCACTGTTCGCCCGCTCGGCCGACAATATCGCCAAGGGTAACCTGAACGCCTCGCTGCCGGTGATACGCACGCACGACGAGATGAAGCAGCTGCACGACTCGTTTGCCATGATGCAGACGTCGCTGAAACAGCAGATCGAGGAGTTGAAGACGGTGAATGCCCAGAAGGGACGTATCGAAGGCGAGCTGAAGGTGGCGAGCGACATCCAAATGTCGATGCTGCCTAAGATATATCCGCCTTATCCCGACCGTCAGGATATCGACATCTTCGGCAGTCTGACCCCCGCCAAGGCCGTGGGCGGCGACCTGTTCGATTTCTATATCCGCGACGAGAAGCTGTTCTTTGTCATCGGCGACGTGTCGGGTAAGGGTGTGCCGGCATCACTGGTAATGGCGGTATCGCGCACGCTGTTCCGCATCGTGTCGTCGCACCTCGAAGAGCCTAGTGGGATCATGCATCAGATGAACGAGGCGCTGTCCGACCAGAACGACTCGAACATGTTCGTCACCCTGTTCATCGGTTCGCTCGATTTGAGAAACGGTCACTTGCAATACTGTAACGGTGGTCACGATGCCCCGTTGCTGGTGAACCTGAAGGAGCACACGCACCAGCTGTTGGATTGTAAGTCGAACCTGCCTGTAGGTGTAATGCCTGGTTTCGACTTCGAGTCGCAGGAAACGGATATCGATACCGACACGCTGATATTCCTGTATACCGACGGACTGACCGAGGCCGAGAACATCCAGCATCAGCTGTTTACCGAGGCCCGCATCTTCGAAGTGGCCCAGCAGCTGCTGACCGACGGAACGGCATCGGCTGATGGCGAACCCGTTTCGGCTCAATCGGTTGTTGAGCGCATGGCGCGGGCTGTGCATCAGTTTGTGGGCGATGCCGAGCAAAGTGATGATCTCACCATGCTAGCAATAAAAAGGAAGAACATCTAACGTTCTTCCTTTTTTAATCCATTTCCCATTTTTCCTTCAACTATCACCTTCTTTCTTCACAACCCTCCCATTATTCTTCACAACCACCCAACCCTCCTTATCCTAAGGAGGGCCTCAAACCACTCCTAAATCCTCGCCAATCTTTGGCAAGGACTTAGTTGACTACGAGGGAAAACCCTCTCCGTCAAAGTTTTGGTATGGCTCTCGAGCCTTTGTCCTCAGCTACGCTTCGGATTCGCCATATATTGCTTAATGGGGGCTCGCCCCCATACCCCGCACTTCGTGCTTCATGCTTTCTCGTGATAAATCACTCGAAAACATTCTTGGACAAGCCAAGCGGTGAACCGATTATTTGCGTCCCTTCGGTAGCAAGCGCTTCGCGATTACCGCACGGTGCGTCATGTTTACTCACTACGTTCGAAAACATTCCGCACGAGGAGGTCTTTAGAGGAATGCAAATTCTTTGAATCGATATTGAGTCTCGGATTGCGGTACGCAATCTGAGCAACGAAATGCGAAATGCTGTTTGAGCGTAGCGAGTTCATTGAGCGATTTGAAGAATTTGTGTTCCGGCCTCCGAGCTCAGGACGTTTTCGCACTCTTTCTTTTGTTTCGGTTTTCTTTCTGGTGACAGAAAGAAAATGAAAAGCCCTCCTTAAGACTAAGGAGGGCAAGGGTGGATTTGAAAAAGAATTATTGACTATTTCTTTTTGCTTTCTTGAGCTTTGCCATAAAGTCGTACGTATACGACAGAATGATATACGATATCAATCCTGTCAGGATTCCGTCACAGATACTGCCCGTAATCGACATGAGCAGGATGGTGAGGAACGCCGGCATCGACTCGAGGTTGAACGTTACCTTGATGTGTCGTACCACGGCAAACATAAAGAATCCCGCTACTACCATGGCTGGTGCTGTGGCCGATGTGGGGATGGCCAGGAAGATGGGCGAGAATACCAGACTGACGGCAAAGCACAGGGCTGTTACCAGTGCCGATACACCAGTGCGACCGCCCTCGGCAAAACCCGTAGAGCTCTCAACAAACGTGGTTACCGGACTGCAACCTAAGCAGGCGCCTGATACCGTGGCCAGGGCATCGCTCAGCATAATGCTACGCATATGGGGGATTCGTCCGTTCTTACGGATGATACCCGCACTGGCCATCACACCTACCACGGTGCCCAGGGTGTCGAACACATCGAAAAACAGCATGGTTGTTACACATACCCAGAAGTCGGGCCACATCAGATACTCAAAGTCGAACTGACATAACAGTGGTAGTGGCGATGCAGGCATCGAAATCAGCTCGTCGGGTATCACGGTAACGCCAGCGGGCAGTCCTACCACGGTTACAATCAGGATGCTCAACAGCAGTCCGCCTTTGATGTGCATCACGGTAAACAGTCCCGTCAGCAGCAGTCCCAGCAGGAACAGCAGCGATGTGGGTGTGGACAGCGTCTCCATGTGGTTAAAGATGGTACCCTCGGCCAGGATGCCGCTGTTCTTGAAACCAATCATCGCTACAAAGAAGCCTATACCGGTGGCAAAGGCATATTTCAGCGTGGTGGGCACCATCTCGAAGATAATCTGTCGCAGGTTGCTTACGCATATCAGCACAAATAGCAGTCCCTCTACCAGTACCGCCGTCAGTGCAAACTGCCACGAGTAGCCCATGGTCAGGCATACCGTCTCAACAAAAAAGGTGTTCAGTGTCAGTCCTGGTGCCAGTCCGAAGGGGCGCTTGGCGATAAACGCCATGAACAGCGTGCCTACGATGGCCGAGAGGGCTGTGGCGGTAAACAGCGACTGTATGGGGAATCCCTGTTCGCTCAGGGGGGCAAAAATCACCGGCATCAGCGCCAGTATGTAAACCATGGTGACAAACGTGGTGATGCCCGATATGATTTCGGTCTTAAAACTATCTCTCTGCTGTGAGAATCCTAAGAGGGTGAAGAATTTTTCTTTCATGCTTTGGGTATGTAGGGGATAATCAGGTCGAACTTAGCGCCCTGGGTATATGTGGTATCGAGTGTGAGCGTGCCGCCCATGTGCTGGGCCACCATGCGGGCTATCGACAGACCGAGACCGGCACCCTGACTAAAGCTATCCAGCTTGGTGAAACGCTCAAATATCAGCTCGCTCTTGTCGGCTGGAATACCGCAGCCGGTATCGGTTACGGCAAAATGCATCTTGTCGGCCTCGTGGTCCAGACTCAGTGTGATGCTGCCCTGCTTGGTAAACTTGGCGGCATTGTCTAACAGTTTGGCCAGGATGATGCCTACCAATCGTGGGTGGCACATCACCTTCTCCTCGGCGGGGATGTTACATTGGCTGTCTACCTTTACGCCCTTCTCTACAACCGTTACGATAGCATCTACGGCACCTGCCATCGTCATCAGTGGCATGCACTCCTCGGCTGGTGGCAGCTCGGGGTCGCCCTCCATGTGCGATATCAGTATCAGGTCGTCAAGAATGTTTGTCAGCAGTCGGGTGTTCTCCTGTATACGCGTGCTGTAATCCTGTCGGTCCTGTTCGGGCAGCTCCATGCCGGGCATGGTAAGTATCTGCGTAAAACCGCTGATGGCGTTAAGTGGCGTGCGTATCTCGTGTGTCATGCTCTGCAGGAATGCCGTTTTGGCTTTCGATGCAGCCTCGGCACGGTCGCGCTCGATAGACAGCTGCTTGTTTTGTGCCACCACCACGTTACGTTCGCGCTCCAGCTGGCGGTTTTTTATCTCCAGGGTGTGGCGCCAACGGTTGTTGGCCGACAGGAACAGCAGGAAACCGATAATGCCCAGAATCATCACCACGCCACCCGATGTGAATCGTGATCGCTGCTGCAGCTGTTGGTTCTGTCGGCGCATCGCCTCCATCTCTTCGTGCGAAATCTGCTCCTTTATAGGCGCTTGTTGTATGTTGTTGGCAGGTGCCTTTTGGGGCACACTATAAGTCTGAGGTTGAACATTCGGTGCTCGATGTTCAAACTTACATGCCGATAAAGCGATGATAATCAACAGCATAGCTGTAACAGCCTTTGTTGTCGTTAGTAATTTCTTAAGTAATTGTACCATTGGTCTGACTCTTTTCGAGTGCAAAGGTACAAAAAAAAGATGGCACGAACAAATATCCGTGCCACTTTTTTAAGCGTTATTTTGGCTTAGATTCCAGCCTTGTAACATGGGGATGGGATTGATGTCGGTGGTGCCGTTTTCGTGGATGGCCATGGCTGCGCCTACGGCTATCCAGCGCAGTGGTTGCTCTGCTGGGTTGCCCAGGCACTCCAGGGCTCCGATACCCGATAGCTGTGCCACATGATCGATATACGCGCGGGTGTTGTTTTCGGCCACCGGTGCCCATTTATGGATGATGTCGCGGATGTTGTACAACCGGTATTTATGATAGTACGTGCGCGTAAGCAGTCTGAAGGCGGCGCGCCACCCCCACTCCATACTCTCAAACTGGCAGAAGTCGCCATCCTGTTGCTGTGCCTTCATGCCCTTCCACTTATCGCCGCTAAGTCGGATGTTAAGTGGGTTGCAATTACGTAGTCCTCGTGGTGTGCTCATGATGGTAGTCGTTTGCTGATGATGTTTACATAGTGGTTAAGCCCGAAGATAGAGGCGGCAAACAGGAATGCCTGTGCCACGTAGAATAGCAGTCCGGTGGCCACATCGTTGATGCTCACCACCTGATACGTCACCAGCCCGATGCTGCTCACAATGAGCAGCACGGCACTGGCATACTGAGAGGTTTTAAAACTTGTGTTTTCCATGGTACTTTGATTTAGTAAGTGCTGCAATGACATAGATCACAACCCTGACGATTACTTTTACTGTTTTGTTCATAATTTTGTGTGTTTAATGAGTATCTGTTTACGTTACAAAGGTACGAAAAATAATCGAAACGGCCAAAATATTCGGGTAAAAATATCAAGAAATTTTTCCGTTTTTGGCAGGTTTTTATTACCTTTGCAAATACCAGACTTAAAAAACTAGACTTACACGATGTCGTTTATCATGGAACTGCCTGATAATGAGGGTAACAGAATACTGGCCGAAGCATTGAAGATGATTGCTGGAGCCACTTTTCCGATGTACAACGGTACACCGCAGCTACCTGTCGTGGATTCTGCGGTGAAAAACGCTATTTTGCAGATGCAGAGTGAGGCAAAGGAGAAGAAGTTGAAACTGAATCGATACGACTATGTTTGGCTGATGATATACTTCAATGAGAAGCATGATGAGAAAAAGTTTCCGCTGTTCTTTTATTCTGTACAGAGTTTTAGGGATTATCTGGTTAAAGAACTGCAAATCAGCGGTATAGGTTCTGTTTCGTTGATGTCGGAATACGGTAATTATCAATTCGGTAGATTTCCAGAATGGACATTTTCGGATACGGAGGATTCCCGCGAACGACTACGCAGGGTGAACATCGTTAATAGGTTCTTAAGCGTTTTCGTAAAGAATATCGGAAAAGTTCGGGGATAGTCGTAAGGATTATCGGAAATCACGTTTTTAAGCCTTTGCTATACCGGCTAATTGTTGTAAATTTGCTGAAAAATAATAAACCTACGAAAAAATAGAAACAATGAATTTGCAATTAGTCAATCATTTTTCGGTATTCGGATACGGGTACCGGAACCGCGATGGAAAGGCAGTGCTGGCTGTAAAGCCCGAGGGCACCGCCACAGTAAGTAACATCTACCAGTACATCACATCCGAGAGCGCCAGGCACGCCACCCGCACACTTCGCGAAATGGCGGAGCAGGGCGCCACTCGCGATGAACTTAGCGACTACAAAAAGCTTAGCTTTAAGATTGCAACCTTCTCGGGTACATTCAGTTATCGTAATGCCGATCGCCTTATCAACCACACGCCTTATCTGGTTATCGATATCGACGACCTGGCATCCGAGACCGAAGCCCGACAGCTGATGCAGCGGTTTATCGCCGACCCCTATGTCGAAACCGAACTGTGCTTTGTTAGTCCCAAAGGTCGTGGTGTAAAGTGGATTATCTCGCTACCCGAGTGGTGGCAGCCCCTACCCTTTAAGCAGCAGTTCGAGGCCGCCCGCATGCATGTTGTGTTTCACTATGGCGTGGCTGTAGATGCGTCGGGCTCCGATGTGTGCCGTGCCTGCTTTCTGCCTTACGATCCCAAGTGCTATATCAATCCCAAACATTTAAAATAAAGTATCATGAACACCAATCAAAACTCATTTACCGACCTTGAGCACCTTGAGCTCGTGGCCCGCCGCATTGCCGACAGCGGTGCCGACCTTACCAGCGATTACCAATCGTGGATGGCCATTACCTTTGCCTGTGCCTCGCTTGGCGAGGGGGCACGCGAGTGTTATCACCTGATTTGCAGTCAGTACCCAGGCTACAAACGCGACGAGTGCGACCAGAAGTTTACCAACTGCCTTGAAAAAGGCAAGGGCATGGTTACCCTTGGCACCCTGATGAAGTTGGCCGCCGATGCCGGTATCGACATCAGTAAGCCCCGCGGCCGCCGCCCCCAAACCGCCAGCCAAAAGCAGCAGCAAGCCGAAAGCAAGATGAACGATGCCTACAGCATACTGCGCTCGCTGGCCGATTGGCGATTCAACATCTGGCTGAACCGTGCCGAGATTAAGGAACCTAAAAAGGAATGGCGACCGGCGGTAAACCGCGACCTGTCCACCTACTACTGCAGGTTGAAAGCGGCGGGTGTAAATGTAAGTGCTAACGACTTGGAGCACATCATCAACAGTCGCGACTTTGCCATCGATCACGACCCGTTTGTGGAGTACCTGCACTCGCTACCCGAGTGGCATGAGGGCGATCCTGACTATATCCACGAGTTCTTCGTGGGTCACATGATATTCGGCGATCCCGAAAACACCGAGCTCTACGATACCATGTTCCATAAGTGGTTCTTGGGAATGGTCGACCTGTGGCTTGGAAAGGCAGAAGAAAACCCTATCATGCCCGTGCTCCATGGGCATCAGCACATCGGCAAAACCTTCTATGTACGCCATATACTGCCACCGCAGCTGGCATCGTACATGTTCCCCGTCAACCCCTCAACGCGTGTGGATAAGGACTTCGAGATTGCCATGAGCGAAACGCCGCTCATGTTTCTCGACGAGTTCAGTGTAAGCAACCTGCAGAAGTCGGAGGCCTACAAATATGCCATCACAGCCAGTAAGTCGTATCTGCGCGACAGTTACGACCATTTCCGTGAGATGCGCACCCGTAAGGCCTCGCTCATAGCAGCCACAAACCACGATACCTTTATCCGCGAGGCCGAGGGCGATCGTCGTTATCTGGCTGTAAACCTTACCGGCACCGTAAATCTTAACGAGCACCCACTGCCTTATGCCGGTGCTTATGCCCAGGCTCTGTGGCTGCTCGATCATGGTTTCAAGGCCAAGCCCACCCAGCAGGAGAGTGAGCTGATAAGTGAGCACAACCTGCCTTACCTGATTCCCGACGATGTAGACGAGGCCCTGCGCACCTTTGTACGCATGCCATCAGATACCGACAATCCCGAGGCCTACACTGCTGGCGATTTGCTCAATGTGCTCTACACCAAAGGCTTCCGTGGTCCTAAATACACAGCCCAAGCCATCGGCAAGGCCATGAAGGGTATGGGCTTCGAATCCGTAAAGCGCCATGGTCTCAACAAGTATATCGTAGTGATAGCCGATACTGGTCGCCAACAGAGCGAACGTAAGAATGATGTAGATGACGTAGAACCCTTTTAAAACTGCTTTTTGGGGGGATTGGGGGGATGCAGGTGGGGCTTTTCTATACGACCGCGAAAAATAAATCCATAAATAGGCCAATCTTAAAAGTGCCGATTTATGGATTTATTTTTATTACTCCATATAATTTACCCCACCTGCTGCACCTGCACCACCCATCCTCTACCCTAACACTAACCCCGCTCTACTATCATAGTAAAGCGGGGTTAGTGTTAGTGGGCGGGGAGTCATCGCCTGGGGGCGATGGCTGGGTGATTAGGGCACCTTAGGGGGTAAGCGTCCAGGTAAGGTTGTTGACACCAGTACTTGAGCTGGCGAAATTCAGGTCAGTCAATCCCGTGCCATCCCATGTGTTGCTGGTTACGGTTACGCCGTTAATGATCACAGCGCCAGTGCTGCCTGGGTCCAAAAATCCTTTTCCTATCGGCCAGGCTTTAGCGTAGTTTCTGGTAGCTTGAACCTGGGTGATGCTTGCAGTAATGGTGATACTGCCAAAGGTGCTATCATATCCGCTGCCGATGCCGGCACCTGCATCACTAGAATTGGCATTAACCGTGCCGCCACTGATGGTGATAGCGCCGCATGAGGAGCCACCGGAGCCGCTGCCGATGCCCGCACCATTCCAGACTGAACTGGCAGTAACCGTGCCGCCACTGATGGTGATAGCGCCGCATGAAGAGCCATTGTAACCGCTGCCAATGCCAGCGCCAAATTGACCAGAACTGGCATAAACCGTGCCGCCACTGATGGTGATAGCGCCACAGGTAGCTTCCCCACCGCTACCGATGCCGGCTGCAAAAATACCGCCGGTGGCAGTGAGAGTGCCTGTGCCATTAATGGTGAGCGTTTTGCCTATGGGGCCTGCCTGAATGCCTGGATAATAATAATAGAATCCCTTAACAGTATTGGTGCCTGTAATGGTGATGGTGGCATTGCCATCACAGGTAAGGCCTGCCCAATCGTAATGATAGTCGTTTACACCTGTGCTATTGATTGTGACATCTTTCAGCTCTACATTGGCACCAGCGGCGATGCTAATCTTGTAGTTGCCAGCGAGAGTACCTGTAAGCACATCGCCATTCTGGGCTATGTAATCGGCTGTAAGCGATGCCAGATTAATGGCAGGATCAACCGTTAGCGTGTATTGGGCTGTGTTTGTTTCGTAAGCATAGGTTTCGGTTTCAGTGGTGGTGGCTTTGATGTTAGCTGTACCTACCCCTTTAATTGTTACCTCGCCAGTTGTGGCATCAACTTCTGCCACTGTCGTATTATCCGATGTGTAAGTTACCACGCCATCGCCCTCGGTTGTTAGGGCGTTGGTAAACTTGGGATCGTTAATATACTTGGGCACGCTGGCAGTAGCAAAACTGATACTACCATCTTTCTTGGTGACTGTTACCTCCACCGTGGTGGTGTTTTCGCTGAAGATTTCGGTGCGGTAGTAGTCGTCCTCGCCTTGGGCCTTGATGGTGATGTGGGCGGTGCCGGGGCTGACGGCGGTGATGAGGCCGGTGGCGTCGACGGTGGCCACGGCGGGGTTATCGGATGAGTAGAGCAACACTACATGAGCCTGTGTAGAAGCCTGTATGGGCTTGCTCTCACCTACTTTCAGCGTTAACTGGGCTCTTAATACCTGCAAGGCAGGGGTAATGGGATTGTCGAGCATGTCGAACAGCTCGCCGCAACTGGTCATCATCAGGGGCAACGTGAGCATCATGCCCCACCCCAAAATCTGTCGGATAATACGTTTCATGTTGAAATTTAGTAATATCTTAATAAGTTAATTAATTTTGCCTGCAAATTTACGAAATAGTTGATAATCAGCCAAATAAAATCGGGAAAAAGTTTGGTAGTTTGGCAATTTTTTTGTATCTTTGCAATGGTAATAATACCACAAAACACATTTAATAAAAACACACAATTATGGCAACAAACGAAATTAAGTTGGGCATCAACTTGCGCCAGAACAAGAATGCCCGCAA
>JAEEGK010009973.1_pt1 | contig 21997 bp, 22 predicted proteins | sample 8958771 | NCBI WGS metagenome assembly JAEEGK01 (sample SAMN16246547, study PRJNA631951) | gut metagenome | biome: gut microbiome; feature: rumen; material: SC-attached | host: Bos | place: Iran: Karaj | collected 2018-10 | reverse complement strand
CCCATCGCCGTCCGTTTAAGCGCAATGACCCGGTTCCCCAAAGCTGCGAACATCCTTTTAACCTGGTGATACTTTCCTTCGTAAATCACAAGGCTACAAAGATTGTCGCCAAGCCACTGAACTTCAGCCGGCAACGACACAAAGCCGCTTTCATCGCCCTCCGGCGGAATCTCGATTCCGGAGCGGATCGCGTCCGTATACCGCACCTTTTCCGCATCAGAAACAGGCTCTGCGAGCGTCACAAGATAAGTCTTTGATATATGAGTTTTTGGAGACGTAAGCCGATGTGTCAGAGTTCCGTCAGTCGTAAGCAGCAAAAGCCCTTCCGTGTCGATGTCGAGCCTGCCCACAAGATGAAGGTCGCCGCCAAGGAACGAGTGACGATACTCATCGTCAAGGCAGTCAAAGACAGTGTCATGAAGACCGTCTTTTGCCGCGCACACAACATCGGGGCGCTTGTTCATCATCAGATATACGTTCGTTTTTATGGAAAGCTTCTCGCCGTCAACCTCAATGGAGTCGGAATCGACATTCACATGAAAATCCGCACTGGTGCATACTTGTCCGTTCACGCATACAGTCCCGGAATGAAGCAGTTTCTTTACATCTTTCCGGGTACCGAATCCGTGCTTTGACAGGATTTTATCAAGCCTTTCCATTTCTTCTATTCGCGGTTGTTCATCGGGATGAAGTCGCGCTCCGGCATGATGTTTCTGAATGCAGGACGATAAATCTTGCGGCCAGAGACAATTTCCTCTATGCGATGCGCCGACCAACCTGCAATACGAGAGATTGCGAAAATCGGCGTGTACAGCTCGCGTGGAATGCCGAGCATTGAGTATACAAACCCTGTGTAAAAGTCGACGTTCGAGCAGATGTTCTTAATGCCGCCCTTTTCCTCCGCAAACACGATAGGAGCAAGCTTTTCGATGAGCAAGTACAGGTTGTACTCTTCCATACAGCCTTTTTCTTCCGCAAGGAACTTTGCTTTGTCGCGAACAAGGATGGCGCGCGGATCTGAAATCGTGTAGACGGCGTGTCCCTGTCCGTAGATAAGTCCAGTGCGGTCGTAGGCTTCTTTGCGGATAATCTTGCGAAGATATTCCTTAACTTCCGTTTCGCTGGACCAGTCTTTTACGTTGGCTTTGATGTCGTCCATCATGCCCATAACCTGAATGTTCGCGCCACCGTGACGCTTTCCTTTGAGCGAGCCGACAGCCGCACCGACTGCGGAATAAGTGTCCGTATCGGCGGACGAAATAACGTGTATCGAGAAACTTGAGTTGTTACCGCCACCATGCTCAGCATGAAGGATCAAGCACAAATCAAGGATGTCCGCCTCAAGCTTTGTGTATGTTTTGTTCGAGCGGATAAGGCGCAGAAGGTTCTCCGCCGTTGAAAGCTCCGGCTTTGGGTTATGCACGTACATACTCTTGCCGTCGTAAAAGCGGCGTTTTGCCTGATACGCATAAGCTACGAGAGTCGGGAAACGCGCAATAAGTTCTATACACTGGCGCATGTTGTTCTCAACAGTGCGCTCTTCCGGGTTGTTGTCATAAGAGTAGCTTGCAAGAACACCGCGGGCAAGCTTGTTCATTATGTCAGACGACGGCGCTTTCATTATCATGTCTTCGGTGAAGTTTTCGGGCAACATGCGGCGCGTACCCAAAAAGAACTTGAACTCCTCGTACTGGTCACGAGTAGGAAGTTCTCCGAAAAGCAAAAGATACACGGTCTGCTCAAAGCCAAATTCGTCATGGGCTTCGGCATCTTTTATAAGATTTCGTATATCATAGCCACGATAAAGCAGCTTACCGGGGATTGGTTTCTTCACTCCATCGACCATCTCATAGCCGACTACATCACCGATTTTTGTAAGTCCAACAAGCACACCGCGTCCGTCACGGTAACGAAGACCACACTTTACATCATATTCCTCGTATAAGTTAGGAGAAATAATGTCATTGTTCTTCGCAAGTCCTGAGAGCTTATCGATGAAAGAGGATTCTGAATAATCGGACACAACCCCACCTCCATTTTTAATGTATATTTATGCAAAGTTGTATAAAACTTTTTTATAATTATACAAATTTAGATATATTTATGCAACACACAATATTTTTGCCGCAAACGTTGCAAAACCATAAAAAAAAGGGCACTCGAATGAACCGAATGCCCTTTCCCCATTAACAAGTAGCTCGGATTAGCGGGCATACTCCACGATGCGGGTTTCCCTTATCATGGTAATCTTTATGCGGCCTGGATACCGCAAGTCTGTCTCAATCTGCTTGGCGATGTTCCGGGCAAGCTCCTTAACGTCCTGATCCGGAATCTTCTCGTTGTTAACAAGAACGCGAAGCTCACGACCAGCCTGGATAGCATATGCCTTCTCAACGCCAGTAAAGCTTTCCGCAAGCGTCTCAAGGTTTTCAAGGCGCTTAACGTAGTTGTCCATTGTCTCACGGCGAGCGCCCGGACGAGCCGCCGAAATAGCGTCTGCAATCTGGACAATAATCGCCTCGATGCTTGTCGGCTCAACATCGTTATGGTGCGCTCCGACAGCGTTGACAACACGCGGATCCTCGCCCATCTTGCGCGCCATGTCCATACCGACTTCTGCGTGGTTCTGGTCGGAATCGTTCTCCGCTCCCTTACCAATGTCGTGAAGAACAGCAGCGCGCTTAGCAAGCTCGCGGTTCGCGCCTATTTCGGCGGCGAGCATACCAGCGATAATCGCAACTTCTTTCGAGTGGTTCAGCACGTTCTGACCGTAGCTCGTGCGGAAATAAAGCCGACCGAGCGCGCGGACACCGTCCTGGCTCATGTTGTGAATACCAAGGTCGAAAAGGACTTTCTCGCCCTCTTCGTAAATCTTGTTCTGAATTTCGCGCGTTACTTTCTGTACGATCTCTTCGATGCGCGCCGGATGAATGCGTCCATCAGAAATAAGCCGCTCAAGAGCGACACGCGCAATTTCCTTGCGTACCGGGTCAAAGCACGAAATTACGACAGCTTCCGGAGTATCGTCAATGATGATATCTACGCCGGTAAGAGTCTCAAGCGTGCGGATATTGCGTCCCTCACGTCCGATAATACGGCCTTTCATCTCGTCACTCGGCAAAGATACCGTAGAAACCGTGATGTCGCCAGTAATTTCTGTCGCTATGCGCTGAATCGTCGTAACAAGAATGTCACGAGCCTTTTTCTCAGACGCAATCTGCGCTTCCTGATCGATTTTGTTTAGCAGTGCCTGCGCATCGTGCTTTGCCTCGTTCTCCAAGCTCTGGATAATAAGGTTCTTCGCCTCCTGCGCACTAAGACCGGAAATGCGCTCAAGCTCCTGCCTGTAACGCTCTTCCTGAGTCGCAAGTTCTACCTCGCGACCAGCAATCTTCTGCTCTCTTGCGATAAATTCCTGCTCCTGCTTATCTACAGCAGCCATCCTTTTGTCAAGTGTCTCTTCTTTCAGGGTCAGTCTGCGTTCATAACGCTGCAATTCGCCGCGGCGCTCTTTATTCTCCCGCTCCTGCTGATTGCGTTCCCGAATGAGTTGATCTTTCGCTTCTAGTAAAATTTCTTTTTTCTGTGCTTCAGCTTCTTTTATAGCATCCTGTTTTACACGCTCTGCTCTTTGCTCTGATGCAGATAATTGAAATCTGGCATACAGCCAGCGAATAGTCCATCCAAGAACAAGTCCAGCAATCGGGAGGGAAATGTACCATATCAATGGATTCATTTAAATTCCTCCATACTAGAATAGTTCATTTACAGAGTATCACATAAAAAGGCGATTTGTCAAACAAGATTAGATAATTTTGGAGTTTTTGGAGCGGTTTTTTATTCGCACTACATGCGGAATTCTTCGCCAAGGTAGATTTTTCGCGCAATCTCCGATTTCAGGATATCTTCCTTTCCGCCCTGCGCTACAATCTGCCCCGTGCTTATAATTATTGAACGATCCGTTATTTCAAGCGTATCGCGGACGTTATGGTCTGTTATAAGAACGCCAATGCCGCGCCGGGCAAGAAGCTTCACCATATCCTTGATGTCGGCGACGGCAATCGGGTCAATTCCGGCGAAAGGCTCGTCAAGCAACAGGAACTTCGGCTCAATCGCAAGAGAGCGCGCTATTTCCGTGCGCCGACGCTCGCCGCCCGAAAGAGAGTACGCAAGCTGCTTCCGTATTCTGCCTATGGAAAACTCCTCAATGAGCTCCTCAAGTTTCTGGCGTTTCTGCACCTTGGAAATATCACGGCGAGTCTCAAGTATAGCCCAGATATTCTCCTCAACGGTGAGTTTTTTGAATACGGACGGCTCTTGCGGAAGATACGAGATGCCGAACCTCGCCCTCTTGTACATAGGCAGCTTCGTGATATTCGCGTCATCAAGGAAAACATCGCCGGAATCCGGGCGGTAAAAACCGACAATCATATAGAAAGTCGTCGTCTTTCCGGCTCCGTTAGGACCAAGAAGCCCGACGACCTCGCCGGTATGCATTCTGAATGTTACGCCCTGAACGACTTTCTTTTTTCCAAAATTCTTGTGCAAAGACGAAACTGCAAGCGTATTCATCAGTTCTCCCCTTCAGTGACTGTTCCGCTCACGCGTCCGTCGAGCGTTATTTCCTGAGTGTCCAGATCAAAGAAAATAGTTTGCGCGCGGAAAGTATCCTTGCCGCGGACAACGACAGGGCTTCCGTTCATTTCAAGAGTCTGCTCGTTCTTGCGGTAAACCGCGAGCGCGGACGTACACACGGAGTTTTTCTGCTCCAAGCGGATATTTATCTGAAGGACGGCGGTTTCTGTCGCCCTGTCATACTCGATTATCCCGGCTGTCGCTTTAACGCCATTTTTTCTGTCATCAAGGCTAACGCTGTCCTGAAGCCGCGCGACTCCGGTATCCCTGTTGAAAGTAAGCTTTCCGCACGAAAACGAAAAGCCCGATTTTGTATCCTCTCCGCGGATGTTGCCTTCTGCGGTGACTTTCTCGTAGTCTTTGCCGGAAAGCGTTATTTTATCCGCATAAATCTCCATATCCGAAGTTTTGACCCACGCGCTTCCAGAAAGGACAGTGTTCTGCTTGTTTTCTCCGGCGTTGCCTGTCATTTTGGCAGCCTTGAACGAAATCGATTCGGCAAACGCTCCGCACGCGAAAATCACGCACATCAAAAGAACCACAAACTTTTTCATCGGCTGCCCCCCGAATCCTGCGTAAAAATAGTGCCGCTCACACCTTCCGAGAAAACGTAGTCAAGCCGCTCTCCGTCCGCAGAGAAGCCCATTCCCGTAAGCTCCGCAGTTATAGACGAGCTGCCCGAATCGCTGAAACCGCCGGAGAACACGCGCACAGGAGCCACGCCGGCGCTCACAAGCTGCCCGGTCTTAGCGTTCCAGCTTACGTTATCTGCTTCAACGCGCATATTCTGACCGTAACTCGTTATGCTTACATCATCGTAAAAAATGTATTCCTCGCGCGAGGTATCCGCTGATATCAGTCCGCAAGAACCAGTAACAGAAAGCTCACCGTCTGAATCGTAAACAACGAAAGAAAGGTCTTTTCCGTACATGCTGTCCTCGGAGCGGTAAAGCTCTATCTCGCCGGCGTAAAGAACAGCCTTTACAGAGCCGCCCTCCGTCCTGGAAAATGAAGCGTTTTTAAAGACGAACTCAGGCTTGTCCGATTCTGCGACACTCGGAACAGTGTAGTCTATTGAGCAAGAGGAAAAGGAAACAATTCCTAATATAGAAAAAAATAAGATATAAAATGCGGAACGGAACCGGAAACCGCGCCCGGCATAAGAAAAACCGCCTGATAAACTCTTTAAAAAGCTCATTAAAAATATTTCACAATAATAATTCTATCTTGTCAATAAGAATATATTCCTTGAAGTTTTCAACATCGTGATATAGAATAATTTTTATGGCAGACTTATTGACAGATGCAGATTTTGACCTTTTCAGAAAGGTAATATATGACGAGAGCGGAATTACGTTCTCTACAACAAATCGTTCTATTCTCGACAGCAGGCTCAAAGAGCGCCTTAGAGAAAAGAAAATGACGGACATTCAGGAGTACTACAAACTCATCCTTGCGGATAAGGAAGAGATGAAGGTGCTTCTCGACTCCGTCACAACGAACCTGACGAGGTTCTTCCGCAATCAGCCTCATTTTGATGCGCTTGAGAACTACGTCATACCGCACGTGCTGGAAAGAAAAAAATCACGTGGCGATACTGTCGTAAAAATTTGGAGCGCAGGCTGCTCCACCGGTGAGGAACCGTACACAATCGCCATGATTCTCAAGAAAATACTGCCTCCGCCGTACACGTTCGAAATCGTTGCCTCTGACCTTTCGCTCAAATCTTTGATGGTCGGAAAGCAGGGATTCTACGACGACTCTAAAATCTCAGGTATTCCGCAGGAATATCTTGATAAATACATGATAAAGAGGGACAACGGATATCAGGTTTGTGACGACATAATGAAGCGCATCCGTTTCGACTACCACAACCTGAAATACGATGCAGGTCTCCGCAACCTGGACATCATTTTCTGCAGAAACGTCCTTATTTATTTTGATGAAGCAGCGCAGCTTGCCACAATTAACCATTTTTATGACTCGCTCGCTTCACAGGCTTATCTGTTCATAGGTCATTCAGAATCGCTGTTCGGAATGGACACAAAGTTCGAGTTCCTCAAAACAGACTGGGCTTGTCTTTATCAGAAAAACGAGAAATAGAATAGATGTGTTCGGAAGCTGATTGCTTAGCGCAAAGACAGTTTTCGGGCACAAACCATAAAAAAAATGTAATTTTGCATGGTTATAACCTGAAAAATTGCGTATAATATCGTATAATAATTGGTAACAACTTTATTAGGAAAATGTTATGGATAAGATTTCTGTTCTGATTGTTGATGATTCCGCCCTTATGAGGAATCTTGTTTCACGCATTGTTGAATCAGCGCCGAATCTTTCTGTAGCCGCGACTGCCATGAACGGTCAGTTTGCGCTCGAAAAGATTCCCCTTTGCAAGCCGGATATAATTGTTCTTGACGTAGAAATGCCTGTAATGAACGGACTTCAGTTCCTGCAGGAGCGCAAGAACCGTGGTATCGACATTCCGGTTATAATGCTCTCCAGTCTTACGAGCAACGGCGCAGTTATCACTATGCAGTGTCTCGAGATGGGCGCATGCGACTTTATTCAGAAGCCGTCCGGCGCTATCTCTCTTGATATTCACAAAGTCGCAGAGACTCTTACAGAAAAGATAATAAGCTACGGCGGAAGGTACGCAAGCAAGAAACGCGGACTTTCAGGCAGCGTGCTCAATACATATATGGAACCGCCGGAAGAATCGCCTGCAAAAGCACCTGCGCCAAAACCGATATTGGACAAGCCGTCAGCAACTGATGACAAAGCTCACGAGCACATGGTTCCGCTGAGCTTCAAAACGCCTTCATGGACAGTTGCTACAAAAGAAAAGAAAGAAATAGTTCCTATTAGGGAACCGGGCATGCTCGAAATTATCGCTATCGGTATTTCAACAGGCGGCCCGAACGCGTTGCGTGAAGTTTTCGCAAAGATTTCCGGCGACATAAAGCAGCCGATCGTTGTTGTTCAGCATATGCCGGCTGGTTTCACAGCAGAGTTCGCAAACAGCCTTGACCGCATCTGCCCGCTTGAAGTAAAAGAGGCGCAGGACGGCGACTTGCTTAAACCTGGACGCATCCTTATTGCGCCGGGAAGCCACCACATAATCGTAGAGCGCAAAAAGCTCGCTTCTGTAGTAAGAGTAATCGACACGGAGCCAAGAAACGGCCACCGTCCTTCTGTAGATGTTCTTTTCGAGTCAGTAGCACAGGTTTACCAGAACCACGCGCTCGGAATCATAATGACAGGAATGGGTCGCGACGGTGCGGCACAGCTTGCGGAAATGCGCAAACAGGGCGCAAGGACGCTCGGACAGGACGAGAAGAGCTCTATTGTTTACGGAATGCCAAAAGTCGCATGGGAAATGGGCGGCGTTCAGGAGCAAGTATCGCTTGCCGACATGGCTGACGCAATCAATAAAATCGCGCTCAAGGGCTAACAGGCAGCACGCCAGAGATTTCACTTTTAAACGGCGGCAGGAAATGTGTCACAATGAACACGACTGCCGCCCCAACAACGAAACACACAGTCGCAGCGGCGGCCTTAGCGCCCTCGCTTCCCGGCACAAGAAAATACCCCGCTATGGCGCAAAGCACTGGAAGCACAAGCGCAAACAAAGCCTGCAAAATCTGCTGAAGAATCGGCGAAGAAATTTTAACGACATCCCCGCTTTTTATTGGAAAACTTTTCGGATTCGAAACCTCAAAAGATTTCCCGCGCTTTGCGCACGAAGATTTCTCACAATTTATGCACACGTCAGAAATAAGAGGCACTACTTTAATTACATCACCGTCAACAGACACTATCTGCGCTCTATCACGCATTGCCAGCCCCTCCAAGTTCTTTAATCCGGCTTTTGCACTCTTCCACTCCGACAGCGTTTCCTAATTCCTCGTAAGTGTCACGCAAATTAATCAGCGCATCGATATAGTGCGGATACAAAGAGAGAGCCTGCTCAAACGCTTCGGCTGCCTCCTCATAATCCTCCTCGGCAAAATAGAAAACGCCCAGGTTGTTCCAGATATGCGCGTTCGTGCTGTTAAGAGACAGAGCCTCGAAACTGTAGTAGAAAGCGTCGTCCATGCGATTCTGCGCATAGCACACGAGCGCAAGCGTATCGAGCACATCCTCGTCGTTGTTGTTGAGCCGTCTTGCAGCGAGCAAAGCTTCGCGCGCCGCATCGAGCTGACCGGCATCCCGGTACGTCACTCCAAGGTTGTACCAAAGAAGATAATTATCCCTGTCTATGAGAAGCGCGCTCTTAAAACACGCGATTGCCTCTGTATACTCGCCTTTCGAAGCAAGGTCGATAGCCTGAGTGTTAAGCTTTTCTGGATTCTCTACCATATCTCCCTCCGTCCGATCAGCAAATACCTTCCAAAGGTCTGAGCATCTCGACAAAAAGCCCACCAATCAGCACAGCAGCCTGAGAATCAGGATATCTGCTGGAAATCTTTTTGCAAGTGTCAAGAATAAGCGCGCGGCTTCTGTTATAGGCAACCGAGATTGCATCAGACGAAGACAAAATGCCGATGCATTCTTCAACGGCAGAAGAATTTATGCCTTCTTTTCCTGCCCGCTCAAAGCACGACAGGATGCGCTCCAAATCTTCAGGCTTCTTCTTAAGGTGCAGGATGAGAGGAAGGCTTTTTTTACCCTCGACAATATCATCGCCGCGTTTTTTGCCCTTATTGCCTGTAGTAAGATTTATAACGTCGTCAAGGATTTGGAAACCAATTCCGATTGAAGAAGCTGCTTTACCCATGAAAACCGCGTCATCTTCGGAACCATGCCCCGAAATAACGCCAGTTTTAGCGGCGAGCGAGGCAAGAGTACCTGTCTTGAGGCTCGTCATCGCAAGATATTCGTCTTCTGTCGGAATAACGTCTTTGTTCTTGTGCCAGTAGATATCCATCGCCTGCCCAGCGTGAAGCCGCCGCAGCTCCGTAAAGAAAATTCCGTAAAGGATATTTTTCTCCTCGCTTGAATAACCGGAGCTCTGAATGCATTCAGCGGCGGCGAAATAAAGCCATGAACCGGAGTTTATCGCCGCGTCCATGCCGTATTTGATATAAGCGGCAGGCTCACCGCGTCTTGTGTCCGAGCCGTCCTCAATATCATCGTGGATAAGGCTCGCCGTATGGACGAACTCAACGAGCGGCACAAGGTTGTAAGATGGTTCTGCATCGGAGACAAGCTCGCTGCAAAGAACTTGGAGCAAAGGTCTCCAACGTTTTCCGCCCAAAAGCATCAAATCCCTGCATGGGGAAATGAGCGTAGTGAAAAAATGGTCCGCCACGACAGAAGGAATGTCGCCGAAAAACGAATGCCGCCATTTATCCGGAAAAAAAGCCGGAAGCTTTTCGGAGAGGACATCTTCAATTTTTTCAAGTCTTGACTTATATTGCAGAATCATGATTCAGATTATAACACTATAAGCCGATAATGAAAACACATGAACAGCTACGAGAAACCGGACTTCTGGAGCCGTAAAGCCTTTTCTGAAGGATATCCGGCGCGGTCCGTATATAAATTGCAAGAAATAGATGAAAAGTATGGTATGCTCAAAAAGAATTTCAGGGTGCTCGACCTGGGAGCCGCGCCAGGAAGCTGGACGACTTTCGCGCTCAGGACTCTGGACGGAACAGGGCATGTTACTTCAATAGATTTGAATCCGCTCTCAAAATCCGTGAAAGGCGACAATCTTACTTTCATACAGGGCGACTTGTATGACGAGGAAGTCCGCCGCCAGGCAATGGAGCTGGGACCTTACGACTCGGTTATCTGCGATGCGGCACCGCCGACCACGGGCAACAGGGTCGTGGACACAGCACGCTCTGCCGGACTTGTTGAGCTTGCAATGTTCTACGCTGAGCAGATGCTAAAAAAGGGCGGAAACTTTACGGTGAAAATTTTTCAGGGCGGCGACCAACAGGCTTTCCTGAAAAAACTGAGGGAGCTGTTCACTTCCGCAAAGGGATTCAAACCAGAGGCGTGCCGCTCAGAATCGTTTGAGACATACTTGGTAGGAATAGGTAAAAAATGAGAGAAAAGTCTGATAACAAAAAAATTAAAGCTTTGCTTTTTATAGCGTCTTTTGCGGCATCATCGCTTTTTATAACAGGCTGCACGGATACGGCAAACGCCACGTCGTCAACAGCAGCGGCAGACTACATAATTGCGCCGAGCTTCCCGGCCGCAGAACTTACAATGCTGCCAGGTTCAAGAATCGAAAAAGACACTCCGCATTATTTTGAGCCGGAATTTTCCGCAGGACAGGGTGGTCTTGAATCGACGAACGCAAGCCTTGTAATAACAGCGCCAAAAGAGTCCGAGCCTGAAGAACCGGACGAAATAACATACACAGTGTACCGCGTAAAACAGGGCGACATGATCGGACTTCTTGCCGAGTCATTCGGCATAACACAGGACACAATCATCAGCGTCAACAACATAAAGCAGTCCAGACTTCTGCAGATTGGACAGTACCTCCGCATACCGAACATGGCGGGCATAATCTACTCAGTGAAAAAAGACGGCGAGACAGTCCAGTCCATTGCCGACTTTTACAAAGTCTCCGCGGAAAGATGCGCCGTCGTGAATTCACTTAACATAGACGACGAGCTTTCAGCAGGAACCTCACTGTTTGTGCCGAACGCAGAGATGGACTGGGTAACAAGACAGGAAATAAACGGCGACCTTTTCATCAAGCCGCTCAGGAACAAGTTCTGGTTCTCATCGTATTTCGGCTGGAGAGACAGTCCGTTCACCGGTGAGCGCAGCTACCACAACGGAATAGACATGGCTACTGCGGCCGGCACGAACATATACGCGGCTCTTTACGGAAAAGTCACGACGGCAGGATGGAGCGACATTTACGGTAACTACGTCATAGTGACGCACCACTCCGGCTACAAGACGCTTTACGGACACATGAGCTCCATCAGCGTAAAAGCGGGACAAGTCGTTACGACGAATACAGTTCTTGGAAAAGTCGGCTCAACAGGAAAGAGCACAGGACCGCACCTGCACTTCACTGTCTACAAGAACGACAGAGCCGTAAATCCAGCTAATTTGTGGAAATAGCCGGATTTTTGCGGAAACTTATTTTCTTGATGAAAAAGTCGAGGTTGCTCGTTACGAAAGCGATGCAGTATACTACTACGGCAATCGCAAAAATCAGATAGAACGCGATTATAAGCAAAGATGATGTCGTGCGCGGAGACGTGTAGAATCCGAAGAACATCATCGCGATTATCATTATTACGCCCGCGACAATCCAACCGCCAAAACTCACTGGCTTTGCGTTTCTGCCAGAAGAAAGCTCCATTGCGGAAATTTTCTGCATTACGGCGTTGAGCGTAGGATTATCGTCAGAAACAGCCTCGAACAAACTTCTTGAGGCATTTTTCTCCGCAAGCGTCATGCGGCGTATTGTCGTCCGGCATTCCTTGCAGCGGATGACATGAAGTATTACAGAAAGCGGGAGCAGCTCGTTTTTATCCTTCATCAGGAATTTATCCATTACAGCTTCACAGTTTTCTTTTTTCATAGCTTCTCCTCCAATTTCTGCTTCATAAGCTTTTTCGCCCTGAAGATATGCGACTTCACTGTATTCACCGGCAGGTCGGTTATAATACTTATCTCGTTGTACGCCATGCCGTAAAAGAAATACAAATCCAGACAAATTGAAAAATGAGCCGGAATCTCTTTCATCGTGTCCCGTACTGCCTCCACGACAGCAGAGCGCATCTGACGCTCCTCCGGGCTGAAATCGTTGTCCATGAGCTCATAATCCTCGCTGAGCGGAACGTAATCTTTGCGGCGGTTAATCGAATTCACCGCAGTGTTGTACGCTATGCGCATCAGCCATGTCGAGAACTGAGAGTCACCTCTGAATGTAGAGAGCTTTGTGTAAATCTTTATAAGAACATCCTGGACGAAATCGTCCGCATCCGACTCGTTGTGGAAAAAGCTCATTCCCAAAGCTTTTATTCGCCTTTGATACCGGACGGCTAGCTCAGAGAACGCAGCGGAATTTCCTCCTGCGGCGGCTCTTACAAGGATTACATCTGTCGGGTTATTGTCCTTCATCCTTGTTCTTTATGGACGCGTACACTTTGCAGAACACAAGGAAACTAATTCCCGTAACGAGCGGAATAAGACCGCCCATAAGAGCATACGAAAGTCCGTCCATAAGCATGAACAGAATAGACAGTACAAAACCAATACCTGTCAGCAGAATACCCAACAGAAGGGAAGCCACGTACAAATCGAACTGCGCTGGCTTGTACCCCCCTGCTTTGATGAGCAAAGTAATCTGTCGGTGATGCCACAGCATATAGAAGAAAATTACTATTCCGCCGATGCTGATTCCGACAATCGGAATGAGTGAAATAATGACTTGCGCAGCAGGTGATGTTGCGTCCATTTTTTACCTCCGAGTTACAAACACGTTGCTTTCTCTGCCGAAAGGTCTCACATTCTTCTATTCTGACACAGAGAAAAATGAAAAGTTGCAGACTGATTTTCAAAACCGGTATCTTTCAAAAACCAATCCAAGGAGATTTGGCAAGATTTTCAGCATCAAGTTTCAAGCAGATTTGCCGGACTCCTGTATTAATTGAAGAATAAATACTCTCCGAAATAAAGCTCGTCTATTTTACCAAGAACAAGCTCTTTGTTCAAAAGGTTTCTAAGTTGCGCCTTGACGGTGCTTTCTCCCCTCTTCTGGAGCTGCGCCACAGTCTGTCCCGCGAAATACCCGGAAATGACAGCCTTAAGGCTGCGTGTTTTTGTGCAAAGCTCTTCGTAATAAAGGGAATCGTTAGTAGGATAATAAAAATAAACGGACAGCACAATAGGAACAGGCTCGTCGTCACAGGAAGAAAGGCGCAGCGTGCCAATGCCGTCAAAAACAGAGAAGTCGTAGCCATCTTCCCCCGAAACCTCGCCGGTGACAGACGCATAGCCGTTCTGCCCTGATTTTCCGCCCAGCTTGGCAAGCGAGCCGGTTGCGGCAAGAATCACGGTAAGCGCGATGATTGAAACGACAATAGCGATAAGGATGTAGATTAGAACCTTCTGGAACGGCGTGGTTTCGACCATATAAAGAATATAACAGCGTACTGATGTTTCGACAAGAGTTTCGATTTTACACTTGAAAAACCTTACGATGATGTTATAATCGAGATATGTTCGAAAACAGAGTGGAAGCCGATTTTGCGGCCGCGCATTTTCTCCGCGACTACCACGGAAAATGCGAAAATCTCCACGGTCATAATTATAAAGTTTACGCACACATAAGGGGAACAGAGCTAGACGAGGGCGGAATGCTCGTCGATTTTACCATACTAAAAGGCGCGCTCAGAAAAGTATGCGCCATGCTCGACCACACGAACCTGAATGACCTTACAGAAAACGGAAAACCCGTGTTCATGCAGAATCCTAGCGCAGAACGTATAGCGGCCTGGATTTTCAAGAAACTCCGCGACGAACTAAGAAAAAGCGAGATGCGGCAAGAGGGCGAAAAAGCCGCCGGAATGCTGTATGCCGTTGACGTGTTTGAGACGCCCGGCTCAAGGGCAAGGTACACAGAGCCATGAAAACAAGAGAGAGAGTTTATACAAAAAACAACACAAAAAGTTACTTAAAGATGAAACTGCACGCATTACTTGTTGCCGTCATCGTATTTTTCCTCGTAAGTCCTGTTTTCGCGCAGGAGAAAAACCAGCAGGAAAGAAGCCTGTTGATGCCGGAAAGATTTCATCAGGAAATAAAACAGCTCGTAGAAGCGGAGATAAAAGCTCCTATCGAGTATTTTTCAATGACGACGGACAAATACAACAACTCAGACGTATTTTTTTACGACGTGTTCCAGTATGGGTCGATGTCACCTATTCCTGACAGCGAAAAAGACGATTTTCTTGTCTCGCTGCCGTACTCATGGGATTACGGCGTTGTCATCTCGCGGAAGACAGAGGGCGAAACACTCGACAACCACTCGAACCTTAAGGAAAAAAAGTACATAACGATAACCGGAATCTCATCGCTAGAAAAACACATGGTCGCTAACAGGCAGAAAATAAGCTACAACAGGACGACAGACACGAGCCCGTTCAATTCATTCTCCAAGATTTTCAAGGGTGAGGCTGATTTCACCATCCTTCCGAACACGATAGCGGAATTTCTTTTGCTTTCTACAGGCATGAAAAACGAGCTTGCCGTCACAGGCTCGCCCGAAGATACAATAATGGTGGTTAACTACCGGTTCGCCGTAAAAAAAGACGACAGGGTAACACTCATAAAGATAAATGATGCAATAAACAAGCTTTATAAGAACAAAACGCTGCTCGAAGTGGCGAACAAGAACTACCTGCCGGCTGTCTTTATACCGAACTACGACGGCAACGAAAGCACAAAGCAAAGCACGACCCTTTACGGACTGAACATCATCGTGCTTTCAGCGACGATAATCCTGTTCAGCAGCTCGCTCATCCTTACGAAAAAAACGCAGAAAAATAGAAAAAAGCATGCGCTTGAGGAACAGGAAGAGGAGCTTGAGACACTTGAGCTTAAGCGCAAGGTTGACGAATACATAATGGGCACGGTCACCCTTACCGAACAGACGCTGAAAGACCCATACTCCGGGCTTTTCCGCATGAGCTACTTCAAGGACAGGGTCAACGAAGAGATAAACAGGCACACAAACCTTGATCAAGTTTTCTCCGTCGCTTTGCTGAAAATAAAAGAGTTTTCAACGCTCACGGAAAAAAAGCTGAATGAGGCAGGCAGCATGGTTCAGGAAGATTTGAACAAAGACTGCATCTGCGGCTACAACGGTCACGGAACGTTCGTCGTGCTTTTCCCAAAGCGGACGCAAAGCGACATCCAGATTTTTGCGGAAGGCGCGGCGGAGCATTTGGAGCGGATTACGGGCTGCAACATCGAGACGGAAGTCATAGAGTATGGCACGATGAGCCAGACGGATTTCATGGAGAAAATATGCAGCTGACAAAACTTAATTCACCGGCGGCTTCCGGAAAACAGGGAAAGCTGCCTTTCGCAAAAACAAAAGCAAAAAGACTCGCCGCCACGCTCCTCTTTTTTATACTGATTTTTCACGCACACTCAAATGACCGGATTCAGTCTTACGTCAGAAAATACATTACAAAAGAAAAAGAAAGCGTCGCGAATGCAATCGCCGCAAAGCTTGAAGAAAACACAGGCATAAAAGTTGAAAAAGAGGCGATGGTCGTGCAGCTCGCGGAATTCTGCGAGACAGTAATCTTTCACGAAGGGGCAATCTCAAAACCGGATTCGCAGGAAGCCGCCGACGAGGACGAAGCGGACGAAATCAAATTGGCAGAAGGCACTTCCAGCGCGAGCAAAGCACAGGACGCTAAAGGCAACGGAACAGCCGGCTATGACAAGACAGACCCCAGAGACAGCGATGAATACAACCCTGAAAACTACATCTACACGCTGCCGTATCTGACAGATGACGCGGTTCTTGTAACAAGACTCGGCGAAGACATTGAGATTACAAAAGAGATAAACGAAGGAAACAGCAGCAAAATATACGCCGGCTATGACAACGACTCAGTTTTCAGGGTTTGGCTCAAAGAATCGCACTTTGACAACATAACCGAGGAATCAAAGAACGTTGCGGACGCGCTTGAGTTTATCCTTGACGGCAAGGCGGACTTTACGATACTCCCCTACCACATGGCGACAGCAATAATAACAAGCACGATGATAACCCCGCGCCTGACAACATCACGCACACTGTTCCCGGTTGAATACAGGTTTCCTATTCCGAAGGACGATATTGAATCATTCACAAAGATTAACGACGAGCTATACAAACTGGAGCACAACGGCACTCTCGTTGAGATTTACTACAGGGAAGGTCTTAAGCCAAACCTCGTCATAGAACAAGAGTTCAAGCTGCTCAAGCCCGCAATTCTGAACGTATTGCTTTTGTTCCTTTGCTGCCTTGGCATCACGTACTTTGTCAAATATCTCTCCGCATACAGAAAAGAAAAGCACAAGAACGACATCAAGAGACGCAGGGAAGAAAATGACGAGTTCGCGACAATAACGCCGGCAGAGAAACTTTCCGAGCTTACGGAGAAAAACACAGCTATTTCGGAGCAGATAGCGGAGAACGAAAACACAGACCCGTATTCCGGCTTTTACAACACGAAGTTTTTGCAACAGCGGATAAACGAGTGCTTCATCCAATACGCAAAGAACGGCAGTCCTTTCTGCGTCGTCCTTATAAACGCAACGAACAGGAAAGTTCCGTTCGAGCAGACACTTCAAATAATGAAAGAAGAGATTTCGAACCTTTTCTACAGCATAGACACAACCGGAATTGTTGGGAACGGAATTGTCATTCCAAACGACATTATCGCCGCTCACAACGGATTCGGCATTTTCTATATACTTTTCCCGAATACAACTCAGGACGACGCGATACACTTGATAAGCCGCAAAAACTGCCGTTTCCAGAATTTCACGCTGTTGGAGTACAAAGGACAGGATCAGTATGAATTCCTAGGAGGATTGAGTTTATGGTGAAATCATTCAAAGCTACAGCGTCATATATGTTCATAGTGGCAATTCTTGCCACAGGGCTGCTCATGTTCCTGGGCAGATACATGCAGCTTTTTCCCTCGGAGTCGGAAGAAATCGCAACGATATCTTACCTTATGTCCGCCCCAAGGCTTTCGTCCGTAGAGCTCAACTCATCGTATCAGGACTGGCTTCCCTACAAAAATGAGCGCGTTGTCGGCTCGAACTGCTACGGCTATGCGAAAATCGTGCTCGACAACACGACGGACACAGAATTCGTCGGCTTTATCTACAATCAGGACACTAACCTATGCACGGAGCTTCTGGAATGCGGCATTCTTGAGGCGACAACGCTTGCCCGGTTCGGAGACAATTTCCCGGACGCATCCGGAAACGGATTCAACAAAGCCACGTTCAAAGTGACTATCCCCGCCGGAGCAAAAAAGACCTATATCCTTGAATACGAAAAAAACCAATCGGTAGAGATTCATCCTATCGTAATAAATGAGCACGATTTCCTTAAGTACTTCTACAGGGAAAGAACCATCTACTCCACAATAATCATACTCATACTGTGCTTCATAGCGTATCTCGCCGTAACAAGCTTCGTTTTCCACGACTTGCCGCCGCTAGCAATGGGTATTTTCACGTTCTTCGAGCTTTTTTTCTATCTGCGTCAAACGCGCATGCTTCTTTCCATATTCGACACGGCGATTCCGACATGGCTCTGCTCGCTGCAAATCGTAATGAACATGATTGCGGCTATCGTCCTTATAATCTCGCTGCGGCAAAAGATGAACACGCTTCACAAGCGGATTCTTATGGCTGCATCGGGTTTCGCGCTTCTGCTTGCAATAACAGAAATAATTACCGGCGTAGACATGTACACATGGATAAACCTTATAACGATTATCTTTGATCTGTATATGGTTTTCGAGCTTATCCAGGGAATACTTGAAAACAACTACAAGACAATTCTTACGACATGCTCAATATTCCCTTGGTTCGTGTTCATGCTTCTGGACACTATCACAAGCATACTCGGCGTGCGCATCCCGTTCCTGACGGATTACAGCACGATATTGTCACTGCTCTTCAGCCTGACGATATACGTCATATTCGCAAGCATAATCGCCATTTTCTCAGAGACAGAGAAACAGAACACAATCATTGAGTATTTCTCTTCGTCAAAGGTTCTTACGCCGAACGACTTCCTTAAAATGACGACAGTTCCTGTTCGCGCTATTTTCGTGTATTTCGAGAAAATGCAGCTTCCGCTCGAAATAATTCAGGCTTCCGCGAACATGCTCAAATCGCCGCTTTCGTTCTCGCGAATAAGCGCAATCGCAAAGGTTATAGAGGAACAGTCGCACGAACTCAAGCAGATAATCGGTTCTGAGCGCGAGAACTTCCAGCCGGATATTCCGCGAAGCAGTTCCGCCATCACGTCAATACAGGAAGAGCTTGAGAAACTTGACGACGACGAGATTAAAACCGCAAGCGACGTTACAATCTGCATTTTCGGGAAGAATTCCACAGACGACTCGTACCTGCGCGTAATTCTTCAGACAGAAGGTTTCGACACAACAGTTGTCGATGACCCGGACAAAGTAATGGAGCTTGTTTCGGCGGGAAGCATCGACGTTCTGCTTATGGATCCGGTGTCGTCCGGCGAACAGGCGTTCAAGCTTTGTTCCAGAATCAGGGAAAAGTGCAACCTCTTTACATTCCCTATTCTTATGATAATCAACTATTACGCGAACTACATCGTGAAAAAAAGTTACAACGTCGGTATCAACGACTTTATCATCCGCCCATTCGACTCGGCGGAGCTTGTTTCGCGCATACACTCGCAGCTTCGTCTTAAGAAAATGTACATGAGGAACACAGAGCTTTCCGAGTCCGAGCGCGAGAAACGAACGTTCCTTTATTTCGTTACGCACAACGTCAACACACCGCTTACTCTCCTTCTTAACAGGATTGTCGAGCTTAAAGACTCACTGGACGCATCAATGCTGCCAGATAAGATGGTTATAGACGACATAGAGCAGTCCGTGGAAGAAATAGACGACATCATCCAGAACGTGCTCATTTCGTTCCGAATTTCTGACGGAAGATATGTGAACACGCCGGAAGTCGTAGATATTCAGGACGTACTGGACAGCATATCGGTTAAGCTCAGGTCAAAGTATCTGCTGAAAAAGCAGGTGATTCAGTGGAATATTCCGGATACGATACCGAGCATACGATGCAACAGGCATGCCGTGAACGGAATTCTTACGAACATCATCGACAACGCCATAAAGTATTCGCCGGATTCTGGCGTAATTGTTGTTTCTGTCGTCCCGACTGTCGTTACGGAAGGAGATGAGGAAGAAAACGACACACTCTTTAAGATAACAGTAGCCGATTCCGGCCCAGGTATTCCGCCGGAGAAACAGGACGTTCTTTTTGACAGGTTCAAGGACAGGGGAACAAAGCCAACATCGGCAGATGCCTCGTCAGTAGGATTGGGACTTTACGTCGCGAAAGAGCTTGCAAAGCTGAACAACATAGAGCTTACATACGAAGACAACCCTACCGGCGGCGCGTGCTTCATACTCACGTTCCGGCAGTAAGGCGCTCCAAGAAACAAGCGTCAATAAAAAACCCCGCTTCTGTAAAAAGAGCGGGGTTCTTTTTTTCATCGAAGATATTTCAGTTTATGCCACAAAGATATAGCCGTTATGGCGCACCGACTGAATGTAAGTCGGCTCCGCGGCATCATCCTCAACAATCATACGCAGGTTGCGGATGTTAACATAAAGGTTGCTCTCTACAGCAGTATCCTCCATTGCCTCTTTGTTCCAAACCTGCTCGTACAATGTCCTGAACGGAATAACGACATTCGGATGCTGCATTAAATACACCATTATGTCGAAATACTTTTTCCTCATTGGCAAAAGCACTCCGTTCTTCTTGATTGTCTGCGCGCCAATATCAGCCTCGAACGGACCTGCCGTCAGCAGCTGCTTTATTGGAGCCTGCCGCAGCCTTTCTGTCGTGTTCCGCTCAATCATACGGTTAACGCGCATAATCATATCACTCGCATAGAACGGTTTCGTAAGATAATCGTCGCATCCGATCCTGAATCCTTCGATTTTCGTCTCGTCATCAGAAATTGACGAAATAATCATGACAGGAAGAGTCTTGTCCTGCACACGAATTGTCTTGAGAATCTGAAGGCCGTCAATATCGCCTAGCTTAATATCAAGAATAACAAGATCAAAAAATCCGTTCTTAAGGAATTTAAACGCCTGTTTTCCGTTGAAAGCCTGGGTAATAGAGTATCCGTTCTTTTTTAGCTGAGTAGAAATAAACTCATTTAATCTTTCACTGTCTTCGACTACAAGAATAGTCTTTTCACTTTTCAAAATATCAGCTCCCTTTTTATAATATACTACACAATTCTAAATTTTTCCTAAATTCGATATAAGAATTTTCGATGCGGATTCGCACGATGATTAGATGATTTTTGAATAAAAAACTTCTTATATCGTATGCTTTTCCGCAGATTGTGTGATAGAATATTTTTATATTCTCCAGGCTACGAGTCTTTTGGACGGAGCAGCCCGGACCCAAACATCGAGGAGAACTAGAATGAAATTTTCAAAAGCAACTATCGTACTTATTGTTGTGCTTGCAGTCGTAACATTTTTTACAATCAAGAACTTCAAGATTGAAAAAACAACCGATGAAGAGATTCTTAAAAATGTCACTGTCGTTGCGGACGGAAAGATAAATTCAAAGAACGAAGGGAAACTTGTTCTTGTAACAGGAAAAATCAGCTTTGACGGCAAGGTTGTTTTTGAGGAACTGGACGCGCCTATAAACACATTCAAGGCTGTGCGCACTGTAAAAGATTTTGTTGAGTCCGAAAAAGACGGAAAAAAGCATTACGACTGGATTGAGAGGACAGAACCGAATCCGAACGCATGGGGCTCGTCAATTCTTGACTATTTATACTCCACGGAAATAACGCTGCCAACAAAAGTTGGCGATTTTGTGCTCGACGATTACGGAATGAACCTTGTTAAGACAAGCGCGCACTACCACGAAACAGCGAATATCGGCGGGCTTAAATGGGACGGCATGAAATACGGTACGAACAAGGATGATGATGATCCGGGCGATGTTTCTATTGAATATGACTATTTCAACGTTGATGAGAACGAATATCTTTCGATAATTGCCCAGCAGTCCGGCAACACTTTTAAGCCGTACAAAATAAACAAAATAGATACCTACTATGTTTTCAACGGAAAACTTGACTCGATGGACAAGCTTAAGGAGCAGATAAACATCAAGCAGGAAGGCAGAAGCCGTGGAAGGATAACTGGATTCGTATTGATTGCCGCCATTGTTGTGCTTCTATACATTAACCACATGAAAGGTACGGCGAAAAAAGCCGGAGACGGTGACAAACCTGCTGAAAAAACAGATACAAAGCAGGAGGAAAAGGAATGAAAGCACTTTTCATCGGCGGAACGGGAACAATAAGTACCGCAATCACAAAACTCGCCGTAAAACTTGGCTGGGAGCTGTATCTTCTTAACAGAGGAAACAGGGATGCAATTCTGCCGGAGGGCGTAAAGACGATTCATGTCGATATAAACGGCGACAGGGCGAAAGTTTTGGACGCGCTCGGCGACACGAAGTTCGATGTTGTTGCGGATTTTATCATCTTTAAGAAAGAACAGGTCGTGCGCGACTATGAGATTTTCAAAGG
>JAEEGK010009971.1_pt1 | contig 22001 bp, 4 predicted proteins | sample 8958771 | NCBI WGS metagenome assembly JAEEGK01 (sample SAMN16246547, study PRJNA631951) | gut metagenome | biome: gut microbiome; feature: rumen; material: SC-attached | host: Bos | place: Iran: Karaj | collected 2018-10 | reverse complement strand
GATTGGGGATTGGGGATTGGGCCCAATCCCCAATCCCCAATCCCCAATCCCCAATCCCCAAAAAATACAATATTTCAAAATAATATTTATTTAAGAATTCTGAAATTCATATTATTTCATTTTTTTTATATTTTTAACTTATATTTAAATAAATAAAAAATCCAATAAATAAATGTCTGAAAATGAATTTCTTCTTTATGAAAAAGATGAAATGCCTTTTTTTAAGAAATATTTATTTATTCAGCATATTTTAGTATCAAATCAAGGTAATTCTCAATTTGAAGCATTTTTTCTTTTAAGTTTTTATTACCTACAATTGATATCAGGATATTTTTCTCCTCAATTAGGATTATTAAATGATAAAAATACAATAGATAAATATTTATTATATATAGAAAAAATAACAAGATTAAAAAATTTATTTAGAAATTCAGTATATGGATATAAAGCAGCAAGTTATTTTTTAATATCAATTCTTCTTTTTGTAGGAATTTATTATGGAATTTTAATTTCTCAAGTAACAAAAAAATCTTTTTATGATATGAAGTCAAAAGTAATAAATCCATTTATAAAATTATATATGTATGTTTTTTATAATATGATTTTAGATATGGGAATGGCTCATTTTTGTTTTAAGGGAAATATTAATGAAATTATTCTTGGAATTGATTGTTCATTTAAATCCGATCCTGTTTTTTCTATTTCACTTTTAATTAGTTTCATTTATGTTATTATTATTAATATTGCTTGTCAAACATTTAATATTGATTCTTTTTATTTATCTTATTCTTATTATGCTAAAGTTGCTAGTCAATATGATATTATTATGATATTTCATTGTTTTTTTTATTCTTTACTTCTTAATGAAAAAGGATTTTCTAAATATTTATTTTTGATATATAATTTTATAATGTCTATTTTTATTTATAAATATTATTTTTATCTTCATTTATATTTTGAAAAATCTATTTTTATATTAGTTGGTATTTATCATACTTTATATGTTTGGGTTTCTTTTTTATTTTTAATATTTTATATTATTCCAATAAATAATTTAGGTTTAATTTTTCTTCTTTCAGGAATATTATTATGTGTTTATTGTTATAGTTCAGCAATTAAAATAGATTTTATATTAATGTACAAAACTCCATTTAATAAAATAAAAAATAAATATCATGCATTATATTTCATTAAAGAAATAATAAGACAAATAAATACATTTGATGAAGATGAAGAAAGGAAAACTTTATTATATGGAATATTAGAAATACATAAAAATGAATGTCCTAATCCAAATTGTCTTTCTAAACAAAAAACAAAAATCTATCTTCCTAAAACAGGAGAATGGTCTTTGAATGGAGATCCTTCAATAAAAGATAAAATATTTTTATATCATTTTGTTATTTCTTTAGTTAGTTATTGGCTTCAACAAAATGAACAATTTCCAGATATGCTAATGAATTTATCTTTATATTATTTAAAAATTGTTGGTAATGTTTGTTTAAGTATTTATATTTATAAACAAGTTAAAAAAATGCCATTGACTCAAATGGAATTTTTTTCATTTATGAGATTAAAATTTATTATTAGGAATCATCTTGCTCAAAATTTAAAAGCAAAAAATAAACCTGTTTTTAATTTAGATGAATTAAATTCTACTTTATACTTTAAATATGATGAATTATCTAAATCTTTCATTCAAGAAATTACAAATGATGTTAATTATTCTCTTACTTTTTGGAGTAATTTAAAAAATAATGTTAATTCAATTAATTATAATGAATTTTTTTTATTAACAGAAAAAATAAGAAAAACTAAATTAAAAATTACTAAATTATTTAATGAATTATTTAATATTTATAATAGAGCTAATGAAATTTTTGAACTTTATTTATCATATATAGATATAATAAATAATGATTATTTAGTGAAAAGAAATTTAGAAGTTTTAAAAAGAAAATATGAAAGACAAACAGTAGATTTAATAAAAGTAAATTATTATAATATTTTATTTGGAAAAGAAACAGGAATTTTAATTGGAAGTGGAGATAAAGGAAAAGAAGGAATGATAATAACATCAAATAAAATAATTTCTGATCTTTTTGGTTATTCACAAGAAGAATTAAAAGGAAGATATGTAAATATATTAATGCCAAAAAATTTATCTAAAATTCATTCTTCTTTCATTTCTCAATATTTTGAAATAGGAGAAAAAAATATTTTAGGTAAAAAAAGAATAAAAACTTTTGGTAAAGATAAAGATAATAATGTATTTTTAATAAGAATAATGTTAAATATATTTCCAATATTAAATGATTCAATATCATTTATAATAATGATAACAAGAGATAAAAATGAGGATTTAATATTAATAGATAATTATTTTGATATACAAGGAATATCATCTCGTTTAATGTATAAATTAAATATAGATAACAAAGAATTATTTTCAAAATTTAATATTCCATTTTATGCAATTTGTAAACAATTTGTAGGTTTATATAAAAATATGAGTGTAAAAAAGAAAAAAAAGCTTCAAACATCATCATCCTGTATTCCTCAAAAAAAAAATATAGAAGTGAAAAAAACAGAAAGTTTAATTCAAAAAGATTTTAAAGAAACAGTGAAAAATAATGAATTTTATACACCAACAACAATATTAGATTCTGGAATAAGTGTAGAATTAAATAATTCATTTCATAATAATTTAGCACAAATGCAAAATATAATTAAAGAAGATAATAAATTAAATTCAAATACTCCTTTTCAAACTCCAAATAACCAAACACCAAATATTGAAACTCCAGATGATAGAAATAATTATCAAAGGTCTTTTTTTTTTAGACAAAGTTTAAATGATAAAATCATTGATAAAACAAATGATAAAAATTTAGTTATTGATGATATTCCTCATTTTCCTCCTCCTCATCAATTATTGGATTCTAATGAAAATATTGAATTAGAATGTGAAATTAGAATTCCTTATTTTATATTAAATTATAGGAATAATATGAAGAATAATCATCATGAAAAAGAAGAAAATGATTTTAATTTAGATTCTATTCTTGAAGATGGAAATGAAGAAAATTCTTTAGATGATTCTTATATTGATGATGATGAAAAAAATTTTATGAAAGCAGATACTATTCCTAAAAATAAAGCTTCTGGTAATAATAATACTCCTGATATTAATGGTAATACTAATATAAATAATAATAGTAATAATGATATTAATGCTAATAGTAAAAATAATAGTAAGAATAATCTTATTGAAATTAAAAAGAAAAGTAATGTTATTAATAATATTAAAACTGATTCTATTAAAAGTGAAGAAGAAATTATTTTTATTAATAAAATTAATAAGTATAAAATATTATTTTTAAAAAATGATTTTAAAGAATTGAAAGATTATATTCATTCATGTAATAATGAAGAGAATATAACATTAGAAAATAAATTTAATTTAATTTTTGAAAAATATCATTTTGGTAAAAAAGAAATAGCATATTGTATAAAAGTTTATGAAAATAAAGAATCAGATGAATTTATGGATGATGAATATGATGATGAAGAAATAAATAATTTTGTTTCTCATGAAGGAAAAGATAAAGAAGAAATAAGATTTGATAAAAAACAAAAAACAGAAAGTTTAAGAAAAATATTTTCAATATTTCCTGAAGATAGAAGAGGATTAGTAGCATTATATTCAGAATTTTTAAAATTATCAAATGAAGAACAATATTTTAAAGAAAAATTATTAAAATGTAAAGAAGAAATTATAAGAAATTCTGTTTGTCATGGAAATACAAAACAAGAAACTTTAATGGAAGATGAAAATTCTTCTCAAACTTCTGCAAGTTCATATAATGAAGATTTATCTAAAAAAAATAGAATTGAAGAAATAAGGAATAATGCTCTTAAAAATGTTTCTAGTTTTTATATGTTAAAATATTATAGTATTATTCTAATTATTATTATCTCTTTATCTTTTACTTTTCTAATTATTATTTTAAAATTATTTGATAACTTATGTGGTAATTTAACTGAAGTTACTAATATTAATAATAAATTATATCAAACTACAAATTGGATTACTTTTCTTTTATCTTCTTTAATTTCTCTTGATACTTTATTTATAATGGAAAGTAATTCTTCAAAATATTCTAATATTAAATATAAAACTTATTTAACAGATAAATCAGAATATATTTATACACTTAAAAATTTATCTCTTGAATGGATTGAAAATATTGCAACAAATTTTTCTTTAGTTGAAAAAGCTATTGCCACTTTTACTGAAGAAAGTAGAAATTTATTATGGGAAAAAGAAGAAGTTTATAATATTTTTCAAACATATAATTCATTTGAACCTTATCCTTTTGCCCTTTTTCAAATTTTATCAAATTCTAAAGATTTATTAAGAGAAAATACCTTTATTGATTTAATTCTCAATTATAATCAAAATGATTTAAATCACATGATTTTAAATCAAATTAATTATCAAATTGGAATGTCAGTTAATAATGTTTTTAGGAAATTTTTACCTAATAATATAGAAAAAGTTAAAGAATTACCAAAAATTTTACAAAAATTTAATAATCATTCAATGGTTAATATTAGAAATGCTATAATAATATATGGAACAATTAGTGGTTTTTTAATTATTTTATATACTTTTACATTATTTAAAACAAATAAAAATATAGATGAAGGATTTGAGAAAGTTTCAAAAATAAAACTTGAAAAAATTGATGAAACAATAAAAAAAATAGAACAATTTAATACAATATTAAAAAAATTTATTGAAGTGAATTATAATGAAAATTCATATTATTTTGATACAAAAACAATATTTGAAAAAGAAGAAGAAAGTAATTCTCATTCAAGTAATTCAATAATAAATCAAGTGAAACTTCCATATAATAATCAAGATGGTAATTTACGATTATATAATGAAGATCAGAATAAGAAAAATAATTTATTAGTAAGTGAATTAGGAAAAAAGCAAAGTTTACAATTATTTACTTGGAGTTATTTACAACCATTAATATTAACAATAATATGTATTGAATTTATAGTATCAAATTTAACAGTGACAAAGAATATAATATCATCAACAAATGAAATAATAGATATACAAACATTTTTATATGAATTAGTTTTAGCAGCTTCCACTTCATTATTAGATTTAAAATATACTTTAACTTATTATAATACTGAAAATAATATATCTTTTATTACTCAAACTTCACATTATTCTCTTCAAGTTGTTGTTACCAAAATTGCAAAATTTGATGAAATTTTAAGCTTATATAATAATATGCAAATTAATATTTGTGATGCTTCTTTTAATAAAAATGAAAATTTAAAATATGAAACTTGTTCAAAAGATTCTATTGTTCAAACTGTTAATAATACAAATTCAATATTTAATTCTATTGAAACCCAAGTTGAAGATCTTTTACAATTGATGCAATATTATATTACTGTTAATAAAGAATATGATACTAAATCATTATATAATGAAACTGTAATTAAAGATTGTGAATATTTATATTATAATTATTTAGTTTCATTCATTGATAATATTGCATCAGCAACTTTACATAATCAGAAAAAAAAATTAGATCATCAAAGAAAAATTGCAATTATAATATATGTAATTGTGATTGTTGAAACTATTATTTATTCTGCTTATATTTGGATTATTTTTTTAAAGAAAATTATTTATTTATTATCTGTAGCTAGATGTATTTTAAGAATTATTCCTATTTCTGTTATTTATTCGACTCCTGAAGTAGCTAATTGGATTGAAAATAATTTTAATAGTTAATAAATATATATAATATAAATATATATAGTTATTATTTAAATTTTATTTTTTAATTTAATAATTATTTTTTAATCTTCACATTTTTCTTTCACTTCATTTTTACTTCTTACTATGTCTTCTATTAATTTATCATAATTAATAGCTAAATAACTTTTATTTTTCATTGAATATAATTTAATTATATAATCTTTACCAAAAGAAATTAATCTTCTAGATTTATTTTTAATTTTAATACTTCTTTCAACTTTACAATTTATATCATCAATAATTTCTTTTTTACAAAAATATATACAATCTTCTTTTTCTTTTTCTTTTTCTTTTTTTTTTTCTTTGTCTTTGTCTTTGTCTTTATCTTTTTCTTTATCTTTCTCTTTATCATTTTCTTCTTTATCTTTATTTAATTCTTGAATTTCTTCAATATAATCAATATCATAAGAACTAAAATGAAGTATTAATACTTCTTTAAATTTTAATTCTCCAATATATCTAACGACTAAAATTCGATCATTCCAAAATAAAACAATAACTTTATGTCCATTATATTCTCCAGGAATAGCTAATTTAACATTTTGAGATTTAGTTTTAGAATGAGCTTTATCAATACAATTTTTAGCAAAAGAAGCTAAAGCATCAATACTATTATATTCCTTTAAATTAAAATCTTTAATTTCTCTTGGAAATCTTGCATAAACTCTTATTCTTTCAGATAAAGTATCAATAACTGAAACTCCTAAAGTTTCAAAAATTTTAGTAAATAAATCAAAAAATCCACAAACTGGTTTCCAGAAAATTCCAATTGCGATTATTATCATTGAAATAATAATAGCAATTAAAAAATGGAATTTTTTAAAATAAATTTTTGGAACATAATAAATTTGGGCAATAACAAAAAAAATGGCCCATCCTAATAATTGAAAAGAAAGTGAAATTCCATTTCCTAAAGATTTAACACTTTTATTCATTAAATTTGTTCTTTTTTTTTTATATTTTTCATCAAAAGTCATTATTGCAAAAATTCTTCCAATTGTTGCCATCATTTTATAAGTTAATATAAAAAATCCTCCAATAACAGTAGATGCATTTTCATATCCTGAACGATAAATTTCTTTAAAACTTTTTTTTGTTTTATATTGTTCTAATGAATTATCTCTATTTTTCATTGTTGATAAAATATTATTGTTTAAATTTTCCCATAATTGAAATGATGATATACTATGAATTCCTCCTAAAGCTTTTATTAATTCTCCTATAAATTGTTGGAATAAAAATGAAAAAATATGATTTATAAATGCATTTGTTGATTGATATACATTTACTTTTATATAATTTGGAAATGAAAATATTGATGATTCTAAATTTAATATTCTTAATCCTAATTCTTCTATTAATGGCTTTAAAAAAAGAAAAGATGATGTTTCTAAAAACAAATCTATATTATCAAATTTTAAACTAAAATATGTTTTTATTTCATCTAAACAAAATAATTTCACATGAATTCTACTTTCTGGTGTTACTAAAGTTTGATATCCATCAAGTTTTACATCATCAATTTCATGAACATAATCTCTTAAATTTTTAGATGAATTTATTTTTTTATTATCAAAAGCCATTCTAATTTTAATAATGAAAGAATTTAAATTTTCTAGAAATTTATTTTCAAGTTTTATATCAATTGGCATCATTGTAACATAAATTAAATCAACTTGATATAAATCAGCGTTAACTTGGAAATTGTTTAAAACAATAGAAAAATTAGAATAATATTTATCTCCACTAAATCTTTTATCACTTAAAGGAGAAAAAACAATAGGATAATATAATCTTGGAGTATAATTATCAATTTGATATTCTTTAATTTTTAATATAATCTGTTTATAAATAATAGTATTATCTCCACCATAAGTTTTTTGTAAATAAATGTAAAGAGATTTAAGCCAAATATACATAAATTCATTATGTTTCATAATAAAACTAATACAAATATTTTCAATATTAAAAAACATATGTGTTTTAATTTTCTGTTCATCATCTTTATTTTCTTTTTCTTTTTTTTCTAGTAATTCAACATAAATACATTTATTTTTAACATGCTTAGTAATAACAAAATTATTGGCAAAATCTCTAGCTTTCCTAATATATAAGGTAATTTGATCAACTAAAATATTAGTTTCATCCATAGAAATACAAAACATTTCATATTCTTTAATTCCTACTTTCATATAAAAATTTCCACTATATTTTCTCTCACATATTAATTGAGGATTATGAAATTCAAAAATTAATGGTTCTTCACCTTCTTTTGTACATTTAAGTACTAAAGAATGTTTATATAATTCATATTGATATTCATTCTTTCTATCTGTTATTCTTATTTTTCCTTTTGCTACACAATCATCTATTATATTTTCTAAATAATCTTTTTTGTCATCTGATATTATTCTCTGTTCAAATTTAACATCTTTTTGAATTTCATTTGGATCAATTTCAAATTTTGCTCCAAATACTTTGATTTCTAATATATTTGTATTTCTCTCTTCATCATATAATAATGGTTCTTCCCAAGTATATAATAAAGTTGAAGGAATTGAATTTTGATTTGCAATGTTTGATGATAAATCTTTCTGTGTTTTATTATTTATTATTTTCTTTTCATTATTAACATTTTTTGGTTCTATATATTCTTTTAAACGATGAGAAATTATTTTTTTTTCTTTATCTAATTTTTTATATATATTTAATATTTCATTATTGTCATCATTTATATCTTCTTTCTGTTTAAATTCAACTGGTTTATTATTTAATTTATTTATTATACAATATGGATATTGATTTACATTTTCTTTTTGATTTAATACTACATATTTATATCCATTAATTTCTACTATCTTTGCTACTAATAAAGGTTCTTTTTTTTTCTCTCCTAATTGAAAATAAAATTCTTTATTTTTTAATTCCTCTTGAGAAAAATCAATTAAACCACTAAAATTAGGTCTATCATTATTAACATATTTATCTTCATAACTTAATTGAACATAGGAATAATAGTTTACTTTAAAATTAAATTTAGAACTTGACATTGCCTTTAATGTATATGATTTTATTTTATTATTTTTTTGAATTGGTAAATAATAAATATATATGTCTTTATTTGTTTGATTTAAAATATATATTGAAGCTGTTATATATATTAAAGTTGATTTTTGTAGTAATTTGATTTGTAATGAAAAAGTTAATTTTTGTTCTCTTTCTTCAAAATTTTCTTGTTCTTCTTCTTCATCATTTAAACTTTTAGTTTCTCCTGTTTCATTTTTTTCTCTGTCTTCTTTTTTTACTTTTATAACTTTTTCTCTAAATAATTTTTTTATCATGGATTCTTTTGGTGTTAAATCTACTGTAACTCCTCCTAATTTGGAAATATCTAAAATTTGAACTTTTTTCCATTGAAATTTTAAATTTTTCAAACCCTCCATTTTTAAATAATCATTTCCTTTTCCATTTTCAAAATTAAATTCGGGGTGATCATTTTTAATTTTTCTTTCTTTTTTATTATGATTATCAATAGAAATTTCATTGTCATTATCAATTTCATTTATATTCTCATTCTCAATCTCAATCTCATTCTCAATATCATTATCATTGTTACTTTTTTTATCATTATCATTTAATTCATTTTTTTCATAAATAGGATATCTTACATTTCCAATTTCAAAAGAAAAATGATTATTTTTTGAAGGATTAAACATTACAACTCTGTTTATATCAGCTTTTTCTAAATTTTGTTCTTTTTCTTTATTATCATTATTATTAACATCTTTATTTTCATCTTTATTTAAAGAAATAATATTTTTTTTCTTTTTTTTACAAAAAAGAGTCTTAACATAATCTTTATGTCTAATATCTAAAATAAAATCAGAACAATTTAAAAATAAGAAAGGACAATAAAAATAAGAATTAAAAACATAATTTTCATTAACTTCAATAGAATAAACAAAATAATTTCCTTTTTCAGAAGGAATAGTTAAAGTAGTATTTTTAATAATTCTAGGAACAGATATAATATTATCATTTAATTTTTTGAAAATTTTAATAATTGAATTAAAAAAGAAAGGTTTTAAATTAAATATAATTTTATGATTTTCATTATTATCTTTATCTTTTTTAATAATAAGTGATTCATTATCATTAATAATATTTCCTTCAACACTAATTTTATAATTTAAATATGTTTCTCCTTTTTCACTTAAAATAAAAGGTTCATAAATACTCATAAAATCACCAGAATTAATTGTTGTTTCTAAATTATATAAATAATTTTCATATTGAGAAAATTTTTTTTTACTTAATTTATAATTTACATATTTACATTCTAATCCATTAACATATTGTTCTTGAATACAAACAATTTCTTTTTCTCTTTTTTTTCTTTGAATAATAATATTTTGATTTTGTTCTTTTAAATAATTTTCAATATCAATAGTATTTTCCATATCTTTTTCATTAATTTTTTCATTAGGTTCTTTAGAATTATAATCTAAAGGAATTAACTTTTTGACTGTTAAACTTCGAGGTAAATTATTATAAAATCTCATAATAGGAGATAAAACATAAGTAATATCACTTACAATTTTAGAAGTTCTAAAATCATCATTTTTATATATTCCTCCTTGTTCATATTTATATTTTTGATATGCTTTTATAAAATCTATTTTTTCTTTTATTTGCTCAGATAAAAATTCATTTTCTAAATGTTGATATTTTTTAATTATTGTAAATATTATATCATCATGAATTGGAATTTTATTTAATTTCTTTTCATCTGCTTTTATTTCTTTTATTGGACAATGTGCTATATAAATTTTATTTTCATCAGAATCTTCATTTTTTGATTGGAAAAATAAATCTGAATAAGGATAAACATTATTTCCAAATTTTATTAAATTTTTTCCTTGCATCATTGGTTTTATTAATATTTCTTTTATATTTTCTAAATCTGAAGGAGGAATAAAATAATATTTTCCTGGATTTAATATTATTTTACTAACTAATTTCTTTGATTTTTCTTTTAAAATAAATTTTATTCTTACAGGAAAATCTAAATCATTTTTTATTCCTTCATTACTTCTAAAAGTAACTAATTTTCTAGAACTTTTAGAATCAATTTCTATTTCACAAACTAAGAAATTTTCTCCTTTTAATAATATTGAATTTTTATTATCAAATATTTTTTTTAATTCTTCATTTTCTTCTCCTTTATTAATTTTTATTTTATCTTTTGTTAATTTTTGAATATAAAAAAATTTACTTGGTCTTTCTATATTATATATATTCCAATCTGTTGAATATAAATTTTGACTTTCTGTAAATTTTCTTTGAGAACAATACAAAGGAGAAGTTGAAGCTGAATTTTTTTCTGGAATTTCTATATTTTCTTGAAATAATACTTCTAATTCATCTTTATCATGAATATTTTTTGATGGTCTATATATAAAGTCAAATTTGTTTTTATCTTTCTCATCTCTCTTTCTAAAAATACTTTTTTTATTTTTTTTCCTATTTGTATTTATTTCATTTTCTTTTTCTTCTTCTTCATCTTCTTCTTCATATTCTTCTTCTTTAATTTTAAAATTTGAATTTTCTTTTATTAACATTTTATATTCTGTTAAATTTAAAACAGTTAAAGTTTTTTTTTGATTAACATCATTATCTAATTCTTTTTTTTTCATAATTTCATCAATTCTTATATAATCTTTTTTTAAAATATTAACATTTTCCATTAATCTTTCATTTAAATTAATATTTAAAGAATGAAAACTATTTTGTCTACAAATTTTACTTAAACCTTCAAAAGTAGGTTTAAGTGATAAAATATCAAATTTAATAAATTTATCATTTTTAGAAGTTAAATAAGTAAATTTTCCTGGCATTGGTTCTATAACAGGTTCCCAAAAACTTTTTTCATTTATTGGTTTTAAATTATGATATTTTTGATTATTTGAATAATTAAATTGTATATTATCATTTGAATTATCTGCTTCTAATACTTCTTCTAAAGAATTTATTTTATTATCGTCAAAAAAAGAATTATCTGGAAATTTTGATATATTATTTTTATTGTTATTTAATTGATTTGAATTATGATAATTTAATCTTAATAAAAATTTTATTAAAAGTTCACTGGTAAATAAATATTTTTCTTCATTATTTTCATTATTATTATTATTATTATTTAAATTTGAATTTTTTTTCTCTAAGTTTTTATTATTTATTTCTTCATCATCATCCATGAATATTTTTAATCCTGTTGATTTTTCAGAATATCTTTCTAATAAATTGTTTAAACCTTTATTTAAAATTTGATTATTAGGATTATTATTATAAATAAACATAAATTTATTAATTAACAATTGAAATAATTGAGCATTAAATTGACTATCACATAATCTAATATCCATTTCATTAATATAAATCCCATATGCAGTTTTATAAATAATATTATTAAATTCTGTTTGAATATATAAAGAATGAAGAATATATTTTGCATTATCTGAATAATTTTTTGATATTTTCGATAAAATATCAATTATACATCTTATTTGAAGGAAATTTAAATTAAAATATAAAATATTATTTTCACCATTATTAATTTTAGTTTTTAATCTATAATTTTTTCTTTCAATCTGAGTTTTTAATTTTGGAACATTTATTTTATTAATTTCTCCAATTGCATTCGAGTCATTACTTTTTCTTAAATTATCATTAAATTCATCATCATCTATATTATTATTATTATTTAAAATATTACCCTCACTTTTATTAAAATGTATTTGAAAAGTATCTTCAGGAATAAAAGAAGGTTCTCCGATTTCTTCTTCTTCTTTAAATTTATATTTAGCAATAAAATTTCTATAATTTTGAGGATAATCTTTTTTAACATCAACATCATTATTTAATTTTAAATCATTATCTGAATTTTCTAAAGTTAACACATCTTTTAATTTATTATTTTCATCACCGTATTTAATAAAATAATAACAAGTTCTATCACTATCTTTAAAACTTTCTCTTCCTTTACTAAATTGATCAATAATAATTTTAACTTGATCTAAAAATTGAATTTTATCTTCTTTTCCATTTAAAAATCCTCCTTTAATATCAACAATATATTGTAAGAAAGAAGTAAAAGGAGCAATGACTGAATTCCCTGTTTGATTAATTGTCATTATTAAATCAAAATCTATTTCTATATTATTAAATAACGAATTTATTTGTTGTTGTTGTTGAACTGAATCTGTAAATATTGTATTTATTAACATTACACTATTTTTTAATGTTATTATTGTATTTTTTGCATTTTTTAAATTTATTTCATGAAAAACATTTTTTATTTTTGTGTTAGTATAATAAAAAAAATATTTACAAAAAAATCTCCACATCGAAATTATTGGTAAAGGAAACATTAGAAATTTCATATCATAAATTTTAATATCATAATTAGTAGGTAAATCTTTTCCTAAAGTTAATTCTAAAGTGAAACAATTATTTTGACAATTTTCAATTTTTACTAAAGTTAAATCAGGATATTGATTAAAAGAAAGCATATTTTTATTTAAGTCAATTTTCATATCATTAAAAGAAACATAAAAGTATTTTTCATAAGGGAAAAATCTCATTAATAAATAAAAATCAACAATTTTCATTTCGCATAATTTTTCTAATTCAAGATCAGGAAAATTTTTTCCAAATTGACATTCAGAATCAATTATATGTTGTTTAGGAGTTTTCCTATCTGTTCTGTGAAAAGAACATTTTGCAGGATAATTATATAAATTTATTATACAATCTTCATTTAATAATATTATATCTTGTTTTATTAGAAATTTCTTTATTGAGAAATTATTCATAAATTCAAAGTAATTTATTTTTTCAAAATAATGTTGAGAACGATTTGAATATTCTGAAATTATTGTTCCTTGTTCACCAAAATTTTCAAATATTAATCTCATTAATTCTTCATATACATCCATATATAATTTTATTCTCATTGATTTTATTATACATACTGTTTTAAATGTAGATAATATTTCTTCATAATTCTTATTTTCTAATATTATTGATATGTTATTTATTGTATTTTCTTCTTTTGCTTTTTTTTTCCTTTTTTCTTTTTTCTTTTTTTTATTTTCTTTTGTTTCTTTCTTATTCTCTTTCTTTGAATTAAAAGTCACTATATCAATACATTTAATTAATTGATTTGTTATGTTTTTATCAACTACTTTTTTAATTTTTATATCTTTAATATTAATGTAAAAATCTACTTTTTCAATGTTAAAAGTTTTTTCTTGTTGACTAACATAAACTTTATCTTTGAAATTATTAAAATATTCAATAAAATTATCTTTTAATTTATCATTCAAATAGGAACCAAATTCAAATTCAGAAACAGTTACAATTAATTCATCATTTTTTAAACTATTCATACATAAACCAACTTCAGAATCTATAACAATAATTTTAAAATTAAAAGGAATTATTTCTCTTTGTTTTAAAGAGAAAAAACTATTATCGTTATTAGTAAAATGTCTTTTAGAATTTCTTTCAAATTTGAAACTATCTCCACTACTATTATTATTATTATTATTATTAAAATTAAATATAGTATTATTATTTAAAGCCGTATGATTTGAATTTATATGATTTGAATTCATTTGTATTGCTTTTGCTAATTTTTTCCTATCAATTAAATAATAACTTCCTTTATGAATTGAACTTCTTTTTTTTAAACTTAAGTTTTTATAAATTGTGTCTTTCAAATTTTTTCCACTTTTTTCTTTTACTACTTCATTTTTATTTGCTTCTTTAAATCTATCTTGTATTCTTTTTTCATATAATTTATCATAATTTATTTTATCTATTATGTCTTTAAATAATATTCGGTAAAAATATTCTGTCATATCATTTATTACTCTCATTAAAAATACCACTCTTGCTTTTTCAAAAATTAAAGAAAAATTTCTCTTATTAAAATTTATTTTTATTGAAAAATTCAATTTTCGAGCACCTGGTTTTTTTTGAAGAATAATTTTTTTTTTCTGACTTATTTCTCTTTCATCATTTAAAGTTCTAATTTCAGAAGAAAATAAAATTTTTTTATCTTTAAAATTAAAATATAAATCATAAAGTAATAAAGAAATGAAAACTTTTCTTTTTTCAATAAAAAGAAATTTAGTTGAATCAATATGACCACCAACAGTAATTAATTTTGAATGTTTTTTCTTTGTTTCAAATACTCCATCATTAGAAACATTATATCTTTTTTTATTATTAAATATTATATTTTCTAATTGTTCAAAAACAAATTTATCTAAAGAATTAATAAATTTATTTTCTTGAAAATTTAAAAAATTTAGAAAACTTCTAAATAAAATATAATCAAAATATATTGATATATTTGGCATAAAAATATCTACTCTTATATTATCTTTATCCATTATGAAAAATATCGAACAGTTTAAAAATATTTCTTTATCTTTACAATATGATTGAACATATTTTTTTATTTCTTCTAACTTTTTTTCTTTTTCATTATTATCTTCTATTTTTTTATCATCGTCATTTTCTTTTTTATCCTCAATTATTTTTGATTCAAGTATTTTAAATAAAAATTGATTTTGATGGAAAATATGAATTGAATCAAAAGAAAAAACAAATGAAACATTATTTTTAGATTTCATAGTAGCAAAATTAATATTTTTAATAATTGTAATAACATGTTTAAAACAAACTTTTTCAGGATTATCTTGAATTTCTTCAGAATATTTTAATTTTTCAAACCTTATATAAATGATTATTTTATCAATAGTGAATAAACAAAATCTTTTATATTTTTCATTAAAATTCTTTAAATTAATAATTGTTTTTTCTTTCAAATTTTTTTTTGTGTTTTCATAACTTGAACTATCATCATTTTGATTTATCTTAATATTATTATCATCATCAAATATTGGCTTTAACTTATATAAAGAAACAAAAGTAGCATAAAACGTATATAAAGTATCTATATCTTTTTTTAAAATTTCAATTATTACTGAATTGAGTCTTATTAATGCTTTATTATTTTGAATTTCTTCAAAATGTAATGATTGTTCTATATCAAACATATTAAAAATTGTTGTATCTATTTGTAATTTATTTTTATAATAATAAAAATTTAAAAATAAAGAATTTTGAATTGAACCCAATAAAATTTCATAAACAGAAAATGAAATTGATGACTTATCTAAAAGAATAGTTAAATTATTTAATTGAAATACAATTGATTCTTTTAATAAAATATGATCAGTTTGATTTGTTGTTGCTAAATTAATAATAAGTTGATTCATTTTTAAAGAAAAAGATTCAAAAGGAATTACATTTTCATTTATTTCTATATCTTTTTCTTGTTTTTGAATAAAGAAAAAAAGTTTATTTGGATTTTTTAAAGAATTAAAAATATCAAGAAAATATAAATATGTTAAAAAAAAAGCAAAACAATCAATTTGTAAAATAATATCTCCAATAATTAATTCTAATTTTTTTATTTTTTTATTCATTATACACAATGATATTTCAGAATCATATTCAATTTTTAATAATGGAATAATATAAAAATTATGTTTTTTATTTTTTGAATTATCACCAGTCGATTCATTTTCTATTTTTTTTTCACTACTTAAAATTTTACTAATATTTGAAAAAGAATCATTATTAATTTCAAAATCTTTTTCTTTCATTTTATTAGAAATTTTTCCTTCATAATTAATATCTCCACTAATATCAATATAAGAATAATTATAAATTTTTAAAGATAAAAATTGAGAATTAATAATAAAATGTTCTTTCATATTTGAATAAATCATAGTAGCAAAATTTTCTAATTTTAATTGTAATAAAATATTAGTATAAGGATAATAATTATTTTCTTCATTAATATTAATTGATTTATTTTCTTTAAGAATATTTTCTCTAATAATTCTTATAGAATTTTCGATTCTATTCATATAAACATTATCAGGTTCATTTTCTTCATCAGTTTTTTTATCATCTTTATTATAATTATTACTTACAATATTTCTTGTTAAATCTAAAGTAATTGAACCAAAATTTATTTGAATTAAATAATAATCATCATATGAAGAATAATTATCTAAACATTTTTTGCAAATGATAAATTTTTCTAAAATAAATAACATAAAAGCTTTTAAAGTTTTATTTTGTGTTGGTTGTTTTAAATCTTTAAAATTATCCATATTTAAAAAAAGAGAAGATGAACCTGAAATTGGAGGAGAATTAATATAACTTGAAATATTTTGTTCTATTAAATAATCTAAAATAAAATGTTCGTTTTTTAATTTATCAAAACGATACTCTGATATTAATTTCTCACATGTATAAAAATTTAAATCAAACTCTATTATTTTTTTTTGTTTCATTATTAATGATATATATGTTAAATATTTTAATATTGTGATATAAGTTTGAGTTGTTGAATTTGTTGGATTTTTAAATTTAAATCCTTTGTTTTTGTATATATTTTTATTGCTCATAAATTTCTTTTTTATTCTATTTAATTTTTCTTTTCCACTTTTTAATCTATTTAATTTTGATTGTTTTGTTTCTTGGATTTTTTTAATTAAAGATATAGTTTTTATAATAAAAAGATTTGAAACATTAAAAGAAGCATTTTCAATATTTATAATGAATTTATTATTATTTTGAGAAAAATTAATAAAATTAATATCTGAATTATTCTCAGTTATTTTTTCATAATCAATTCTTTCAAATCGATATTTATTTGCAATAATTGTAGATTTTAAATTTAAATTATTAACAACATGACATTCATTATTAATATCTCCTTTTTTATTAATAATATCATATATAAGTTTTTCAGATGTTATTTCTGTAAAATTAAAAGATAAATTAATTCCATGAATATCAAAATAAGAAGAACAAATAACATCATTTTCTTTATAATCTGTTTTCCAAACACATTTTTCTACATTTATCCAAATATTTAATAAAATATTATGAATATTAATAAATATATTTAATGATAAATTTAATAAAGTTAATTTAAGAAATGACATTGAAGAAAGAAATTGAAAATTTTGATTGATTTGATTTTTAGAGAAACTATATTTAATACAAGGATCATCTGTTAACTTTTTAGATTTAGGATATGAATATAATAATTTTTCTATTGATGGAATATATAAACAAAGAGAAATATTTGATAATTCAATATTTAGTTTATTTTGTAAAAGTGAACCTTCAATATTTAAATCATAAATTATTCCATTTAAAAGTTGTATTGAAATATTATTAATTTCTTTTATTTGCTTTTTTAATTCTACATTTTTTAATTTGAGATTTGAATCAAAAAGACTAAATGAATCTAATATTAATCCATCTTTTTCTATATATTCTTGCAGAGTTGATTTTAATATTTTTTCTACTATTAATGAAAAAGGTGATTCCATATATTTTTTTTTATTAATTATATAAAGAATATTTATTAATTTCTTCTATTTCTAATATATAAATAATTAAATTAAACAAATTATTAAATTCAAATATAAGAAAACTAAACTAATCAAAATTTTTTTTATAAAATTCATCAAAAAAAATTTAAATAAAACATTTTAAAATACAAAATTATATTTTATTTTTTTTTATCTTCAAATTTATTAATTCTTTCATATTTGAATGATGAATAGTATTTAATTTTTTAATTAACATTTTTTGATATATTCTATAATCACTTTTTTTTATTTGTGATATATTATTTTTATTTGAAAGAATTTGTGTACTTTTATTTCCATGAATATTTCTTGATAAAATATTAAATACTTTTTTACTCTCAAATGATTTTTCTTTACTTTTTTTACTAATAGAATCTTTATTTAAGTGTAATTTACAATTTGAAAAATTATCTAAGTCATTAAATGAATTTTTTAATCTTGTTGGTATTGTATTTAAATTTTTTTCTTTGGAAAATTTATTATCATTTGTAAAATTATTATGAAATTTATTATGGTTAAAAAAAGTAGATAAAGTAGAAATACTTTGATATTTTTTTTTACTTTTATTTATATTTTTATTTTTTGAGTTTTCTTTAATTAAATTACTATTCATTATAAAATTACTTAAATTATTTTTTTTCTTAAGATTATTAATACTTGAATTAATATAATTTTGATTAATATTTAATAAATTAAATGAACTTGATATTGTTTTATTTATATTCATTTTCTTTTTAAACTTAGAATTTAAAAAAGTTTTAACATCATTTTTAAAACTTTCATCTTTATTATCATCAAAATATTTTGATAAATGTTTATTTCTTTGATTATTTTATTTATTTTTTAATATTTTCTTTTTTTATTTATAATATTTATTTATTCTTTTTGAAATTAATCTTCAATAATTTTATTGAATTTATATCATTTAAATTCTTTTCTTCTAAATTTTATTCTATTTTTAAAATCATATTTTCCATTATTAAATTAAGAATATCATTTTCATTTTGAGAATTTTTTTCTTCTAATTTTTTTATATTTTCAATATATTTTAATTTAAGTTGAAGAATTATATTCGAAAAATAAAAATTTACTCTATTAAATAAATTTTCAAACTCTTCATTTTCTTCATTAATAAAAGAATTATCATAGATACTAATTTATGATATACATTATTTAATTTATTAGCAATTAAATTATTGTCTCTTCTAACATAATAATCATTATTATTAGAATTAGACATAATTAATATAAATAATAATATAAAAAAAAAGAGATTCATGAGAATATTTTAATTATTCAATAAAAAAATATTATATTCAATTTACATCTTTCTTTTTTTATCTTAAAAAATCAAAATTATCAAACATTATCAACTTCTATAACACTTAAAAATTTAAAAAATTAAGTCATTATCTTTATTATAAATTTATAAAAGTTATTTACTTTTTTATGATATTGAAGGATTTTATTGATTTTTTTGTATTATAAGATAATTATTATTTTGTTAAACAAAAAATTTTCTCAGAATATATAAGAATAACCAAAAAGTAAAAACAATTTTATATAAATAAATAATATATTATATAAAAATTTAAATAAACTATATTTAAAAATGTCAGAAAGAGAAAAAAAGCAAATAGAAGATATAGAAAACAAAGAAGAAAAAAAATATAAAGAATATCAAAACATAAAAGAAAAAGAAAATAATATAGATAAAGAATATAAATCAAATGAGGAAATAACAATAGAGGCAATATATAATTTAATAAAAAGGAAAAAATTTTCAATATTAACATGTCCAAAATGTAAATCAAACATTCCAATAATAAAGAAAGTAAATAAAGATAAAATATATTATAAATGTGAATGTAGTCAATATAATATAACAATGTCATTAGAAGATTTTATAATGCAAATAGAGAAATTAAATTCATCAAATGAAAAATGTTTTAAACATAAAGAAACAATCGCTTCTTTTTATTGTCCAGAATGTAAAAAATATATATGTGATATTTGTGAATCTTATCATTCTTCTTTTGAACCTGAACATAAAATACAAAAGAAGTTTATTAGTAATAATGATATTTGTATTATTCATAAAAATGAAAAAAAAACGTTTTATTGTCAAGAATGTCAAAAAGATTTATGTAAACAATGCTTAAATCAAAATCATTCTTTTCATAAAGATAGAATTATTACTATTAAAGAATATTATGAAAAAAGTTTAAAATTAATGAAATTTAAAAATTTAGATGAAATAAATAATTTTTTTAACCGTAAAATTGAAGAAATTATAACTTTTAAAAATAATCAAAATGTATATTTCAATTCAATTTTAAATCAAATAATAATTATTCAAGAAGAAATAAATAAAGAATGTGAAAAACTTTTAAGGAATAATTATTTGAATATATCATTATATAAAATAATAATGGAAAGTTTTTTTAATACTAATAATTATTTAAATGAAATTATTCCCCAATTTGTAACTATACAAAATGCATGTGGAATTTATGAAGAAACAAAAGATAAAAATCCTATATATTTAAATTCTTTTCAACCTCATTTATTTAATGAGAATAAAATTAATCTTTTTGGTAATACAACTCATAATAATAATTCAAATGTTCAAAATCAATTAAATCAAATATTATTAAAATTGAAAAATAATTCATTGGAATTTTTAGAAAGACATAAAATAAAATATCAATTTAATAATTCAGATAATAATAAGAAAATATTACATTATAATAATTTATATGAAATTCCATTTAAAGTGAAAAAGAATAATTTTAATTTGATAAGAATATCTCAATCATTTAATAGAATAAAAATAAATGCAATAATAGAATTATCAAATGGAAATATAGTTTTAGGAGGAGATGATAAGAAAATACATATATTAAATTCAGAAAAATTAGAAGAAATAAAAAGTTTATCAGGACATACAACTTCAATTTTATCTTTATGTCAATTAAAAAATGGAATTTTACTTTCTGGAGCAGGAACACAATTTTTTTCTAATTCAATGAATCAATTAATTAGTGATCCAATTAGAGAATGGAATTTAGATAATAATGAAAGTAAAATTATTAATAAAGTTCCTGGAATAATTTCTTGTATTAAACAATTAAAAAATAATAATATTGTTGTTTATTCTCAATCTACTGGCTCTGTCTTTATTTTATCTTATGATAATTATAATATTTTAAATACTTTCACTCTTAATTTTTTAAATGGTCAATTACTTGTTCTTGATAAATCTAATTATATTGTCGTATTTAGTATTAATTTAAATGATTCTATTATTAAAGTTTATGATTATGAAAAAAATTTTGAAATTCTTTCTTTTGAAAAAAAAGGGAAAATCAGTGGAATATATCAATATGGAAAAGGAAATAAAATTATTTTCCAAAAAGATAAAAATATTATCATTTATGATATTGATAATCATTGTGAATTATTAAATAATCCTATATCATTTTTAACTAATACAAATAATAATAATAATAATAATAATAATAACAATAATATTAATAATAATAATAATAATAATAATAACAATAACAATAACAATAACAATAACAATAACAATAATATCAATAATA
>JAEEGK010009969.1_pt1 | contig 22001 bp, 15 predicted proteins | sample 8958771 | NCBI WGS metagenome assembly JAEEGK01 (sample SAMN16246547, study PRJNA631951) | gut metagenome | biome: gut microbiome; feature: rumen; material: SC-attached | host: Bos | place: Iran: Karaj | collected 2018-10 | reverse complement strand
ATGAATACCCCCAAGCCGGCGCCTGCCGAGATTACGCTCTTCGGCGTTGATGTGCCGAAGATTCGCGACATCATGAGCGGCCTGAAGGAGAGCGGCTACATCTCGCCCGACCTGGTGCGACAGATTTTCAGTTGTGCCGGCATCCCGATGGTGCCAGAAATGGTTTCGGAGCGAAAGGAAGAACTGCTGGCTTTCGCCGACCGAATCGGATATCCTGTTGTTGCCAAGGTCGTCGGTCCCATTCACAAGAGCGATGTGGGTGGCGTGACGCTCAATATTCGCGATGCCGAACATCTTGCCTGGGAGTTCGACCACAAGATGAAGATTGAAGGCGCCAAGGGAGTGATGGTGCAGAAGATGCTGCGTGGTACCGAGCTCTTCATTGGTGCAAAGTACGAACCGCGTTTCGGTCACGTTGTGCTTTGTGGTTTGGGCGGCATTTTTGTCGAAGTGCTCAAGGATGTCTCCAGCGGTTTGGCTCCCTTGTCGGTGTCCGAAGCCGAATCGATGATCCACAGCCTTCGCGGCTATAAGATCATCAAGGGAACGCGAGGACAGAAGGGAATCAACGAACATAAGTATATGGAGATCATTGTGCGTCTCTCCACCCTCCTGCGTTTCGCCACAGAGATTAAGGAAATGGACATCAACCCGCTCATCGCCGACGAGAAGGAAGTTGTCGCCGTCGATGCCAGAATCCGTATCGAAAAATAATTATCCTCCGTAACCCACCACAATTGTTAATTGTTAATTATTAATTGTTAATTGACCATTGTAAATTATTAATTGTTAATTGAAAAAGATCATCAACCCCTGGCTTGGCATCAAAGGTTACAACTGCATCTGTTGTAGCCCAGGTAATCCACGTGGTCTCCATCTTGACTTCTGGGAGGATGGCGACGACATCGTCACCCAATGGCATCCCGATCGTGACTTTCAAGGTTGGCTCGATACCCTGCACGGTGGGGTGCAAGCCATGCTGATGGACGAAGTGGGCGGTTGGGTTGTCACACGCAAACTGCAAACCACCGGTGTCACCAGCAAGATGGAGGTGCAGTATCTCAAGCCTATCTCGACCAACGAGCCCGTGCTTACTATCCGTGGTCATATCGTTCGTCAGATGCGTAATGTCGCTTTCATCGAGACGGAGATCCTTGATTCCTCTGGTGAAGTCTGCACCCGCTCCACCCTTGTCTATTTCTGTGCCTCGAAAGAAAAAGCCGCTGAAACCATTGGCTTCACCGGCTGTGATGTCGAAGAATAAAATAATTGACTCAAGTTTCGCATTTGCTCAACTTGATGGATAATAAGGGATATCTCTTTTTTGGGATATTAGGGGATATTATGGATATTAAGGGATATTAAGGGACGATACCTTAGCCTGTAGAGATTGGGACCCAAGAAACATACGTCCCTTAAAATCCCTTAGAATCCCTTAGTTCTACTTACGCTTCATACTCTGTGGGGTCGAAACCTTCGAGAGCTTCCTTGCGCTCGATGCAGGTGCCGCAGGTACCGCAATGTCGGTCGTGACCCTTGTAGCAGGAGTAGGTGTGCGAATAATCGACGCCCAATTCGCGACCACGCAGCGCGATTTCGCGCTTCGAGAGGGGAGTGTAGGGGGCGAAGAGCGTAACGCCGTTGGTGGTGCCTTCTTCGATGGCGTGGCTCATGGCAACGACAAAGTCGGGGCGGCAGTCGGGATAGACGAAATGGTCGCCTGAGTGGTTGGCCATGAGCACGTGCTGCAAGCCCTGGCTTTCGGCAATGCCGGCGGCGATGCTGAGCATGACACCGTTGCGGAAGGGAACGACGGTCGATTTCATCGTCGTTTCGTCGTATTGTCCGTCGGGTATCTCTTCGTAGCCATTCTTGAGGAGACTGGAGCGGAAGTACTGCTCCATGAAGTCGATATTGATGACGAGATGGGGTATGCCGAGTTTGTGACACTGCCAGCGCGCGCAGGCTATCTCGTGCTCGGCGTGGCGTGAATGATAGTCGAAGGTGACGGCCAGGGCGATGCGCTCCTGGAATTCATGGAGCAGTGTCACGCTGTCCATGCCACCGCTGAGGATAATGATACTGTCTTTCATATTGACGCTTTTAATCCATATATCGCTGCAAAATTACGGCTTTTTTGGCATTTTTCCAAGTATTTCAGTTTTTTTTAGACGAAAAATTTGCTTTCTACGGATTTGTTGCGTAAATTTGCCCCCAAATTTGATAAAAATATCTATTACTTAACCCAAATAAATATGAAGAAGACACTCTTGATGGCCTTTGCCATTGTTGCAGCTGTCGCAATGACTGGCTGCAAAAGTTCTAAAACCCTTTCCGACGCTGCTACCGTAGCATCTCCTACCGAGGAAGTGAAGGAGGTGGAGCCAATCACCTACACTACTCCTACCCGCACTACGACCCGTACCACACCAGTGGCCCAGGCCGGTGACCGCCAGGAGAAGGTTTCGGTGGTGAATAGCGGCGATGCCGGACTCCTGAAGGACTACAATGTTGTGGTAGGCGCATTCAGCAACAAGACCAATGCCGACAACTTCAAGGCCAAGATGGTGAGCCGTGGCTACAATGCCTTCCTCGTACAGAATGAGGCTGGTCTCTATCGTGTAGTAGCTGGCGGCTATGACACCCGTGCACAGGCTGTGAGCGTGCGTGACAACATCCGTTCGACCTACGCCAACGATGACCCAGGTACATGTCCTGCTGCCTGGCTGCTCATCCCCGCCTATTGATCGGACGCTTCTTTTACGATTCATAAAGCCAGATACTTGGGGAAATGCTCCAAGTGTTTGGCTTTTGCTCATTTATACTAATTATCAGTCGAATTTCTTTTGCCGTGTTGGAAAAACGGACAAAATCGACCGATTTTATGTTGGAAAAACGGACAAAGCTCTTTTTGGCAAGCCTTGCGCTTGGTGTGCTGCCAGCGACTGCCTCGGCTGACGTTCTCGGTTCGAATGAATCGGGACACCTCGTCATCAACGAGATCATGCAGTCGAACATCGACCAGCTGATGGTGGAGCATGACTTTCCCGATTCTTGGGTGGAGCTGTATAACCCCACAGACAAAGCTGTCAACATCAGTGGGTATAGGATTGGAAAGGAACCCGATCTCGAATCATCGTATCTTTTCCCCCATAGCCATAACGTACCAGCTCATGGATACCGACTAATCTATTGCGACAAGAAAGGGAATGATACCCATCCAGACTTTCGTTTGGAATCGACTTCATCGGGAAGCATTTACTTGTTCAGTCCAGATGGAGAGGTTATCGACAGCCTTCGTTATCCCGAGATGCCTGCTCCGAACATCGCATACGGTCGCCGAGCGGATAGCGACGCAGATTGGCAATATGAACTAATAGCCACGCCTGGAGCGGCCAACGAAGGCGGCGGTTCGTCCACGTTGTTACCATCGCCCGTCTTCAGTCTGTCGGGTCGCATCATGTCAGAATCAGCAGAACTGCAAATCACGATGCCTGAAGGATTCGATCTGCCCTCAGACACCCGCATTTATTTGACCAACAATGGAGAGGAACCTACCTTCGAATCTCCTTCTGCCACCGAATTCCGTCTGACGATCGATCATACCCTCACTGTCCGTGCCAAACTGCTTTCGGCACACGCTCTGCCTTCGCGTGCTGCCACACATTCCTACATCTTCCATCCGCGCGAATTGCATTTGCCGATTGTGAGTCTGGTGACCGACAGTGCATATCTTTATAGTGAGGACAACGGCATACTATTAGGTGGTCTGCCTCTGGGAACGGGTAACTGCTACAAGGACTGGCGTCGTCCCGTCAACATCGAGTATTTCGAACAGGAGGACGATGATGCCACCATTAATCAGCTTGGCGAAACCGAAGTGGGCGGCTTGGGTTCGCGTATCTATTCGCAAAAGTCGCTCAAGCTGTATGCCCACAAACGTTTCGGCAAGAAGCAATTCAAAGCACAGTTTTGGCCCGAAGACAAACCCGACATTACTGCTGTCGAGAAATTCCGTCTGCGCAATGGCGGTAATCGATGTATCGACACGCGGTTTGAGGATGCACTGGCTCAGCGAATCTTTGCCCGATGGAAGGATTCGCTCGAATGGATTGCCTATTCGCCCGTCATTGGCTATATCAATGGTGAATACAAGGGCATCTTTGGACTAAGGGAAAAATGCGACGAGGATTATCTGGAGTCGAACTACGGCATCTCCGAGGAGGTGGACATTGTGGAAAGTTTCTACACTGATGCGCCGGAATATGCTGAGATAATGCAGCTCATTGATGACGAATCAGCGACATTTGCCGACTTCGAGGCCATCATGGAGATGAGCCAGTTCATCGACTATCTTTGCTGCGAGACATACGCGACGAACGAGGACTTCCCGCATAATAATGTATATATGTGGAAGACGAAGGGAGGCAAGTGGCATTTCGTGCTGAAAGACCTCGACTATTTCTCCAATTCCCAATTGGGCTTCAACTATCTCAACTGGCTTATGGCGACTGGTGACGAGGGAAAATGGGCATTGCAGCCCATCAAACACCGGCTGATACAGAAGCTGATGATGATGGAAGAGTTCCGTGAGGCTTTCATCGACCGCATGGGCATCTATCTTGGCGACTTCCTTCGCCCCGATGTGACGTTGCCACTCATTCGTCAGATGCGCGACGAAATCGATAGTGAGGTAGCCGCAACATTTGCAGAGATGAGCGAAGAGGTGAGCTATGCAGACTTCGACAGAACCATTAATCAACGGTTGATACCATACTGCGAGCTGCGCCCCCTTCGGGCTTACAATCAATTCGCACAATACTACTCGTTGGGTGATGTCATTCCGATGACCATCTATCCGCAGGGCAATCCGATTCTGGTCAACAATGTCGGGCTCACCCAAAGTCAATTTGAAGGCTGCACTTGGCTGGGGCGCAAGTTGAGACTCGACAGCCGAAACCCTGCTGCAGGCTGGGCAATGACTGTGACCTACTTGAATGGCAGCATAAAGACCTTCCGATATGAGCAGCCATCGGTCAGCATACATTTGGCCGAAACTGTGGGCGCATGCGAATCGGTCGCCTTCACAACCATTTCAATTGACCCAGGCGAAGGCATAGAATGTGTTGTGAACGATGAGACCAAAACCCCTGTAGGCTTCTTTACCATCTATGGAATGCCTTGCAGCAATGCGGGGGGGAACGTACGATTGGTACGCGACCCCGATGGAACATTTCGAAAGATTATCAGATACTAAAGGGATATGGATAGACCATTATTACATAAACGCTTGACTGTGGCTTGTCTGTCGCTGCTTGTCAGTTTAGGAGGTCACCTTGTTGCCCAGACGCATCAGGTGATGATCAACGAACTGATGCAAAGTAATGTCGATGCCCTTTTCTATCGAAAGGATTTCCCCGACTCCTGGTTCGAAGTCTATAATACTACTGGAAAGAAAATCAACATGAGGGGCTGGCGTATTGGGGTCACCAATGATTATGCCAAGTCGTACGATCTTTTCCATTTTCGTGAGCTGCCGGCCTACGGACATATCCTCTACTATTGTGACAAGAAGGACGATGGATGGGAACATACCGACTTCCGGTTGGAGTCAACCAAGGCCGGAGCCCTCTATCTTTGGAATGCTGATGGCGTGTTGGTTGATAGTGTGGCATACAACGAGATGCCTGCTCCCAATATCGCTTGGGGCAGGATTACGGATGGGGCAGACGAATGGCAATATGAAGTCACCCCTACGCCTGGTGAGCCAAACGAAAGCCGTGGCTCAGACTTTATCATGCCTGATCCTGTATTCAGTCATACTGGGCGACTGCTCCCTGTGGGTGAGTCACTCTCGGTCACGATTACATTTCCTGACGTCCTTCTTCCTTCCGACACACGTCTGTATGTCACCCTCGATGGCTCGGCTCCCACCAAAGCGTCTGCAAGCTACGCCAAGGATGAACCTTGCACGATGCTGATAACGGAGACATCGGTGGTTCGTGCCCGGTTGATTTCTAACTTCGCACTGACTTCCCTGCCTGTGACGCATTCCTATATCATCCATCCACGCACGACTCAACTGCCAGTGTTCTCGCTTTCGACCGACAGCAGATATCTTTACGACGAGGAGATAGGCATGATGGTGGGCGATGACTTCGACGATAATTGCTTCAAGGGTTGGCGTCGCCCGTTCAATATCGAGTTCTTCGAACAAACGGAGCCAGACACGGCGCTCATCAATCAGATTGGCGAGGCGGGAATGCATGGGGCAGGGTCGCTGCGAAGACATCAGAAGGCGATGAACCTCTATACCAACAAGCGATGGCAGAAGAAACGCTTCAAGTCGGCAACATTCTTTCCGCACAAGCCCTTCATCAAGAAGACCAAGACCTTCTGCCTTCGCAACAGTGGTACGCGATGCCTCGACTCACGTATCGACGACGCCTTTGTACAACTGCTTTTTGCCAATCATCTCGACAGCTTGCAGTATCTCGACTATCGACCCTGCATTGTCTATATCGACGGCAAGTATAACGGTATCATGGATATTCGTGAACGTGCCAACAACACTTGGGCATCGAACAATCTGGGGCTTGAGGAAGATTCGATTTCCGAAATTGAGGCATTCTATACCAACGTGGCAGAATATGATGATATTCGTCAGCTGATTGATGATCCGAATTCCAAATATGAGGACTTTGACAAACTGTTCGACATGTCGCTTTTCCTAAATTATCTATGCTGTGAAGCATATTCCTCCAATCGCACTTTCGCCCATACCAATGTCTATCTGTGGTACGACAGGAGCGAATGTCAGAAGATTCTCCACCCATTGTTGAAGGATCTGGACGATTTCTCGGGAGGAGGAGACAATTGGAGTTGGATGAATTTTATCACGCTGACTGGAAACGAAAGTAATTACGATGAAAAACCTGAGCATAGGCGTATCTTTGCGCGACTGTTCGATATGCCTGAGTTCCGCAATCCGTTCATCGACCGCATGATGGTCTATCTTGGCGACTTTTGCAAGCCTTCGGTCACCGTTCCGAGGATCAACGACATGCGTGCTGCGATTGAGGATGAGATTGAAGCGACATTTGCCTTTATGAACGAAGGTGCCACCTATCAGGATTTCGCCAACCGTATCGAGAACAAGCTCATCCCATTCTGTCAGCAGCGCCCGTTGATTTTAAGCCAGCAGCTTGCCTCTCGGTTCGATTTGGGGAATGTCATTCCCCTCACTGTCTCCACAAAGGTGTATCATGACGGCTCGGTTTATGATGTTCCGGCAAGTATGAACGACATTTGTCTTACAGAGGGCAATTTCGATGGCTATTGTTTCAGCGGTCGGGCTTTTCGTGTGAACAGTGGCAACAGCAATTTCCATTGGCAACTGGTAATCGGTTACTCCAACGGTGGTTTCGAACCCCGTACCTTTCATCAGTCCGACATCTCAATCCGACCAGATCTGTTGGGCAACAATATCGTCTCATTGACGCTTTTACCTGTTGTTGCTTCTGGTGCTGGCATAGAGGAAACAATGGGTGACGTGGATGAAGAAATGCCCGTTTATGACTTGTTCGGTCAACGTCATCAGCGTTTATCCGATGGGCAGGTAATGATTTACAGAGGCAAGAAGATCCTCAGAGTTCGTCAGTGAACAGGCAAACATAAAGGTAAAAAGATTATCGTGAAAGGGGTTCAAAGATGAGATACATATTGATAATACTGCTCAGTAGTCTATCCCTGTTGGCTGCCTGCCATGAGCCGGAGATCCAGCTTAATGATAATCCAAATGATGAAGGCTCGGACATTGACTACACCCTTTCACCCAACTTCGGGAAGAGTCTTGGCATCTTTGGCGGGTCGTTCAGCAATATTGAGGAGTCGGACAGCTGCAAGTTTTATTGGCAGGAGCTGCTGCAACTCACGCTGTTCGGACATGGCATCAATGGAGCGGGCTACAGCAACCTCACGCAGGAGAGGGGCGTGCTGCAGTATGCCGTCGATCGCTGCTGCCAACGCGATGAGCCGCACGACATCTACTTGCTTTGGTCGCCGAGCAACGACTTCTCGAAGGGACGCGCCACCATCGGCACGCTCAGCGACTACACCGAGGCCGACGGCTTCGACACCGCGAAGCTCACGACCATGCTGGGCGGAATGAACTACAGCTATCAGAAACTGAAACAGAAGAACCCCGATGCCGAGATTCTTCTGTTCACCACGCTCCCTATCTTCAACAAGGGTGCAGCGGGCTACGATACGCTCTACGCCGACAGCATCGGCCTGCGTCACTACGTCGATGCCCAGATCGAATGGGCCAAGGCGCACGATGTCCCTTACCTCGACCTCTTCCGTCGCTCAGGTTTCACCCACAGTAACTATGGCCCGTATTACCAGAAGGACAAGCTGCATCCGAACGTCGAAGGGTACAAGCACCTTGTTGATATCACCTTGCCTTTCCTTGCATATCCTCACTGATGGCAGGTCTTTTGTCTCACAGATTCTGCATCTGCTTTTTTCGCACAGAGAATATTTAAGTCACACAGATTCCACAGATTTACACAGATTTCGATATGCGGTATGTTTTGGACGAGCATTGACGCGCCTAACGAAAAATTTGTGTTTATCTGAGAAATCTGTGTGACCTTCCACCAATAACTGTGTGCCCTTCTCACTCGTCGGAGTTGTCCAGCAGCTGGATGCCATCGGCGAGGAGGGAGATGCGTTGCTGCTTGTAGAGGGCGCCGATGGCCTTCTTGAAGGTCTTTTTCGACATCTGAAGCTCGGAGGCGATGAGTTCGGGCGTGGAATGATCAGTGAGCGGCAGGAAGCCGTTGCGGCGATGCAGTGCCTTGAGGATGGAAGCCTCGGCGGGATCGATCATCTGGCGATAGCCGATGGGCTGAAGCGAGAGGTCGATCTTATCGTCCTCGCGAACCCCTTTGACCCAGGCACGCAGACGTTCGCCGATGCGTATCTCCTGGAAGATCTGGTTATGATAGAGCAGGCCGGCATGTTGTTGGTTGATGATGACCTTGTAGCCGAGGTTCGTTTGCTTCCAGACGAGGACTTCGACTTCCTGACCTTCCTCGTAGGCGGGTGGCACGTTGCCCAAATGCTTGTCGATCTTGCCAGTGCCTACGATGCGGCCCGACAGCTGATCTATATAAATATATATAATGTATCGACGGCCTTCCTCCATCTTCTGCGCCTGTTCGCGATGGGGGATGAGCAGTTCTTTCGACGTGCCCCAGTCGGCGAAGGCACCGACGGCGTTCACGCTGTTGATTTTCAGATAGGCGAACTGCCCCACGGTGGCGTAGGGATGTTCGTTGGTGGCGATGAGGCGTGCCTCGGCATCCTGATAGACGAAGACCTTCAGTTCGTCGCCCACCGTGACGTCCTGCGGCATGTAGCGTTTGGGCATGAGTATCTCGACCCCTTCGCCTCCATCGAGGTACAGGCCGAAGTCAACGATCTTCGCCACTTTCAGCGTATTGTATTGTCCTAATTGTGCCATAGTTTCTTGTCTTGTTTTATTTTTTGTTATTGTTATTGTTTTGAATCTCGTACCAGTAGAAGAACGCTTCTGGATGTGTCTTCTTCAGTTTGTTCAGCTTTGTAGGCAAGGGCTGGTGTAAAACTGCTGAAGTCAACTCGCTATTCTTTTCTGGAGAATAGTGGTTTACTTTATTAATGCCATTTTCAATGAGATTGCATAAATATGCTACTTTAGATGCATTGATGATGGCGGAATCGAGTGTGTATCTCTCACTATGAATAAAGTTCCCAATGCGACTGATTCCATCTTGTAGAAGTTTGAATTCTTCGGGATTCTGTGATCCTCTCAAACAGATACAAAGAGCTGTCTGGAATATGTCATCAAGGACAGAATGTATATCATTTGATTGTCTATGCCTGTATTGGAGTTCAATTGTAGCGAATTGAATGAATGTTTGTCGGGCAACGGAAAGATTGCTAGTGATGTCGAACAATGAAGCTACGTCAAAGAGTTGTTTGATAATCTCCATTGTGCATGCTTTTTCTCCTTTGAAAAAAGGAATGCCAGTGGTGTGTGGGGCAAAAGCGGTCAATTTATCACCCAACAAGTCTTCATGACTGGGTAGATTAACAAAAACAAGAGGCTCCTCAGTCAGAAGTAGAGGACTCTGGATTGGAAGTGATACTATGCTCGAATAGTAAGTGTCCTCAAAGAGTACATCAAGTAGGATTTTGTCTTGTCCTCTTTTGTCGGGATAGCTTATCTCGTAATAGAATTTGGCGTGTTGCTTAGGAACATCTGTGCGTGTAACGCGTTCTACCATTTCCACCCTCTCAAAACCATACTCTTCTGCATATTGATTCAGATAGGGTTCAATATTTGTGCCTGGAGGGCAAATGATATCAATGTCTATGGACAGTCGTTTGCTGGTATTCAGATGAAGCATGAGCGAACTGCCTCCCTTGAATAGGAAAGGACAGCCAGAGCGAGCAAGTGCTTCAAGTAGGGAGAATGCTCTGATGGTCTTTTCTGCCAAAGTGATGTCATGGATGCCCATACGATGTGCCGCTTCAGCAATCCATTCCAAGGTCCTACTCTTTGGATTTATCATGATTTATGGTATTAATGATTTGTTCGACGGATTCCTTGCGGTTGCGACGTGAAGCATACCTTAATAGTTTGCTCATGTTGATATTATTACGTTCAAGCACAGATTCAAAGATGTTGTAAATCTCCGATCCGCTTGCGAAATGAAGTTCGTTATCACTGATGGCATCAACAAGAATCTTCTCAATTCGAGGGACGGTGCATCCTTCTACTTCGGTCAAAGGAGATTGACCGATTAATTGACGTACTACGACGGCTTCAGATCCTGTCAGATATCGTTCGCAGTCCAAGGCTGATGGAGTAAGGAGGACTTCGCGATTAAGGCCTAAGCTTTGTAGTGCGTGAAAAACTGGCTCCATGCCATCGCGCTCTACATCAACAAGAGTGTAACCAATATTGGGAACATGCAGCATGAATGATGACAATACTTTTGGACTCCATATGCATATAGAGAGAAATGGAAATTGTTGTCTCAATTGCATATAGATATCCTTTTCACAATCTGAAGGAAGATAAATGAATTCGGGAAGATTATTTTCGACCAGGCAATACTCTCCACGTCCTATGCGTCGAAGGGTGCCCGAAGCAAGAAGGCGCATGATTTGGTTGCCAACTGCTCTTGCATTGATGTCTGGCAGATGGTTCGTTAAATCATGGAGAAGACCCTTTCGTGTGAAAGTCCCCCCTTGCATAGTAGCATAGTTCAATATGGCTTCTGTTGTTGTCATAGTCTCTAAAACGCTGCAAAAATACATCATTTTTGTCAAAACTCCAAATAATTTGACAAAAATGATGTGTTTTATAGGTGTTTTATCAAAAGAAATGTCAATTGCGAATCTCGTTATTGCAATTTGTGAGATTGTTGCCTGATAGTCAATCCTTTTTGACGATGAGTTTGTCGCCTTGGAGTTCGGGGACGACACCGAAGATGCTGCGACGGAGGCAGTAGTTGATGTCGGAGCGGAAGCCATGCTGGATGAGGCGGCGGGCATGTTCGCTCTGGAGGAGGATGTTCGAGAAGTCGCGGTTCGCCTGATGCCAGAGGGCGACGGCCATGCGTGCGCCATCGCTGGCAGCTTCGACACCGTCTTCGGCAAGCAATGTGCTGGTGAGGGCGCCGGCGAAGAGGGAGTCTTCCAGACAGATGCGGCCGTTGGCACCCGAGCAGACGATGAGCACGTCCTTGCCCAGGGAGAGAATACGTTCGGTGAGGGCGCGCAGGTTGACGAAGGCACCGATGAGCAGCTGATAGCAGTCGGCAGCGCCCTTGATGGCCTTTGTCCCATTGGTGGTCATGAAGACGATGGACTTGCCGTTGACCTTATCGACAGAATATTCGGAAGGAGAGTTGCCGAAATCAGCGAACGAACAGCGTTCGGTAGCCTGCTCAGCACCCACGAGGTGTCCCAAGGACTTATAGGCAAGTGCTTCCTGCTCGGTGGCAACAGGAATGATATAGGATGCACCGTTGGCAAAAGCCGTGCAGATGGTTGTGGTGGCACGGAACACGTCGGTCACCACCACGACGCTGTCGCGGTGCTCATAGAGTTGGATTAGGCTGGGAGAGAAACAGATTTCGATTTGCATTGTTAGTTAAGGGATATTAAGGGATATTGAGGATATTAAGGGATATTAAGGGACGATACCATCGCCTTGTCAATATGGTGAATAAGGGACTCTATTGACATTCGTCCCCAAATATCCCTTAGAATCCCTTAATATCCCTTAGAATCTCTTGTTAAAGATTTGCGTCAATCAGCTTCTGGAGGTCTGCCTTGGCAGCGAGACCAACCTTCTTGCCGACAACTTCGCCATTCTTGATAAGCATGACAACGGGGATGTTGCGGATGCCGTACTTGATGGTGAGGTCTTCGCCCTCGTCCACATTGTACTTGCAGATTTCTGCGCGGCCTTCATACTCCTCAGCGAGCTGCTCGATGATGGGGGAGAGACGCTGGCAGGGGCCACACCATGTTGCCCAGAAGTCGATAACTACGAGTTTGTCACTTGCCAGGATTTCGCTGGCATTCTGATCGGTGATTTGTTTTGCCATAATAGTAATTATTTAGTCGTTAGGAATACTTTCTTAATAAAACTGACGCCCGTCTCACGACAGTCGTCAGCCCTTTCTCTCATTTTATGAAGTTTTGTGGAATTACTCACGATGCAAAGATAGGGACTTTTTTCGAACGCTCCAAATATTTCATCCAAAAAAACCATTTTTTTAAGGATTTTTTACAAATGGAGCCTTCTATGGGTCTATTTGAGCCTTATTTGCTGGTATTTTATGCCCTGACGACGCCAAGTATAGATGGCGTGCAGCGTACCATCTTTGCCAAGCAGCAGCGACGGATAACTGTACTGGCTGATGGGCGACGATTCGAGCGTGAGACGGTGTGTCCACGTGATACCGTCAGTGCTGGTTGCGATGCACGTTGGATTGCGCAGCGGTTTGTCGGGACCGGGCACGAGCGAGAAGGGATTATAGACCATTGCAAATGTTCCGTCGGGCAACGTCACGGCATCGATGCCCGAATTGTTGTTGGGAACATCGTCGAGCAGTCGCATAGGTCCCCAGGTGAGTCCTCCATCTTCGCTGAACGCTGTCGCAATGCGGGCCAGGTGACTCTCGGTATCCTTGGGCCGATGGGTGCGGCAGAGCATCTGTATGCGTCCATCCTTATGAATGAGTAGGGCAGGTTGGATGGTGCCGATCTTCGGTTCTTCGGGCACGGGACCGTAGAGTGCCCACGTCTGTCCGTCGTCTTCGCTCATCTCGATGTAGCTGCGCCATTGTCCCGATTTCTCCTTCGATGCGGTGCCCGTCTCCTTGCTCGAGGGGGAGAGGATACGAGCCTTCTGGAGCACTGTGCCATTGGCGCAACGGAAGCCCTTGGGCAGATAGATGGGCTGGTTCTTGATGGCACCAAGCAGGCTATCGCTGCATTGTACAGGCGAGAGTTGTGAGCTTGGCGTGGGCTTGGCATTTGCGACGAGTTCCTGACGCGGATTGCTCCATGTGTGTCCGTTGTCGCTCGAACGCATCATGTAGCCCGTCCAGTCGCGTACGTTCTTTCCAATCTTGTAGAAAAGGAGGAGGTCGCCGCCCGGAATCTGGAAGAGCACGGGGTTGTAGCATGCCTTGCGGTTCACGTTCGTCTCGATGGGCGTGGTGAGCGTGCTGTCGATCTCGGTGCCGAAAGGCTTGGCTCCTTCGCGCAGGTCACCATTGGCAACAAGTTGCAGAGGTTCCCACTGGTCCTTGCCCTTGGGTTTGCGCGAAGTGTAGATGCAGACGTCGGGAGCGCCTTCGCGTGCACCGAGGAAGAAGGTGCAGAGCAGGTCGCCATTGCGTAGTTCGGCGATGGATGCGCTGTGGCACGAAGGATGAGTGGCGTTCTGGAAGTCATAGACGAACTGGTCGCAGACGATGCCTTCGCGGTCACGGCTGAGACTGTCGGCATACTGTCGCTCGTAGGCTCCACCTTTATAATAATCGCGCAGGGGCAGGGCGGGGTCGAGGTCATAGACGAGATGATGCAGGCCGGAACCAAGGGTGAGGGTGTGAGGAGTTTGAGGGGTTTGAGTGGTTTGAGATGTTGTGGGCAAGTAGCCTTTCGAACCCTTCGAACCTTTCAAACCTTTCGAACCAACTACGTTATACGGCAGCGTGACTTGCCCCGTCGCGTTGCAGGGGATGGTGATGTCCCACGTAAGCTTTCGGTCTGTCTTTCGCCAATGGCTGGAAGCAAGTCCGTAGGGTGTCTTGTAGCTGGCCGAAGCTTCGTCGAGTTCCTCCACCTCGAAGTTGGGCGAGAAGTCGATGATCTTGAAGCCGGGAGCCGCGGCTTTGATGCCGCCCACGTTCTCCATACACCAAGGGATGAGGTCGCCGAGCAGCATGATGTGGTTGCCCGAGTTCATGCGTGGATTGGCGGTGTCGCCGTTCCAAAGTTCCCAGATGGTGGTGGCACCGTGCAGGGCCATGTAGCCCCAGCCGGGATAACTCTTCACGGTAGCGAGCATCCAGGCGAGGTCCTGACGTCCCATATCGGCCAAGCCGCGTAGGAGCCACGACATGCCGATGACGCCGCACTGGATGTGTCCGTCGATGCCGCGCAATTCGGGTGTGTCGCCAGGGAGGAGCAGATGCTTGCGCATGATCCAACGTTCGACGGTTGCAGCATGTTCGTCGGGCACGATGCCGAAGGCCCATGGCAGTAGGTTGGCCGTGACGCTATTGTTGCTGTAATAGACGGAGTCGGGATAAAGGATATGGTTGCCAGGACCTGTCATCGAGCTGGGTGTGCGTCCTGCCTTGGGATCGTCGGCACTTGTCTTGACGTGGAGGAACTCGCCATTGATGGCATCGCGAAGTGCCTCGCGGCAAGCCTGGTATTCGGCCTTGTCGGCTTCGAGCAGTTCGATGGTGAGGCCTTGTCGGTTCAAAGCAAGACGTTCGGCGTTGGAGCAGCTCTGTAACTTCTGGATAAGGATGTCGTCAAACTTCATCATGTCCTGAAAGAGACGGTAGAGATAGCACGAGCCGATGAGCACGCCGTCGGTCACGCGGTTGGGATCCTGGCTATGGATGAGTTCGGGTGCCTCGGGTGGACAACACCAGTCGGCATATTTGTCGGCCTTCACAACACCCGTCACGGGATCGCGATGCTGCTGCCAGAAGTGCATCACCCAGCGACGCATAGCGGGATAGTGGCGACGGATGGCCTCGATGTCGCCAAACTGCGTGTAGAGCATATCGGCGCCGAAGATGAAGACCGAAGGCCAGGTGATGTCGTCGTTATAGTAGTTCCAGAAGGCTGGAGCCACGCCGGGCAGGGTGCCATCGGGTCGCTGCGAGTCTTCGAGGTCTTGCATCCATTTCAGATAGAGCGCATGGTTGTCCATCAGGTAGCTTTCGCCCCAGCAGCCCATCGAATGGTCGCCCACCCAAGGCTGACGTTCGTCGCGCTGTGGACAATCGACGGGCATGCCCTTGTAGTTGGAGCGAACGCCCCAGAACGCATTTTGCACCACGCGATTGAGCACGGGATTGGTGGTCTCGAAGGTGTAGAGCGTCTCCATCGGGTCGCCCACCACTTCGCCGATGAAGGGCGAAAGGTTTGAAAGGTTTGAGGGTTTTGAGAGGTCGAGAAGGGTTAAGAGAGGAGATTTGTTGCCGTTTCTTGGTTTGATGCGCTTCCTGACTGGGTATTCGGGATTGGCGTTGGGCAGAATCACCATTTCGGCGAAACGGAAGCCGTGATAGGTGAAGCGGGGAGCCCAAGTCTCGTCCTCGTTCTCATGACCGCTGGCGATGTAATAATCGGTGACCTCGGCATTGCGCAGGTTTTCGACATAGAGGCGAGAAGTGTCGGTGAGGCAATAGCCCGGACCGTTGCTCGCCCAAGATTCCTGTTCGGTCCAAGGTGCACCGATGGGTGCTTCGAGTTTTTCGGCAAAGCGCAAGCGCAGGGTGTCGCCCTTATTGAGGTCCATTAGGCCAATGGGTACGCGCATCCATCCGGCAAAGTTCTGCCCGAAGTCGAACAGGATGCGTCCGCCTTCGGTGAGACGTATATCACGGGGGTAGAGCACTTCCTGCACCACCATCGGAGGCGTGGTGTTGCCGCGCATCTTGCCAATGGGCAGGGCGCTGCGTTCGGGCTGTCGCCACTTGCTGTCATCGAAGCCGGGGAGGGTCCAAGCGATATCATCATAGCAGCCTTTCGAACTTTCAGAGCCTTTCAGATCACTTCTGAACCTCTTTGTGGCATCGTAAATCTCTCCGTCGTATTCGTTCGACGAACGGATGGGGCCGTCGGCAGTCATGCGCCAGTTCTTTTCGTTGGTGGCGATGACGTCGCTAGTTCCGTCTGTATATTCGATGATGAGGTTGGCACGCAGCGTGGGGTAGCCGAAGGTTGGTATCTTGTAGAGCTTCTTCTTCTGCTGCATGGTATAATAGCGACCGTTGGAGACGGTGACGGCAAGGCAGTGGGTGGGGTTGCTCCCGTTGGTCGCGTCTGAGGGAAGCGAAAGGTTTGAAGGGTTTGAGAGGTTTGAGGGGTTTGTGGGGAGCAAGTAGGGCGTAACATCGAAGCTGTTGTAGATGATGGAGCGACGATAATCGGTGGGAGCGGGCATAAGCACCTGCTGTCCTACATTGCTATCTGAATTGGGAGCATCACCTACGCGATGACCATTGACGAAGGCTTCGTAGAGGCCGAGGCCGGCGATGTGGAGCGTGGCGTGACGCACTTGCTTGTCCTTCGTCTCGAATGTGGTGCGGTAGTAACGAGCTGAGAGGCGTGAGTGCACGTCCTCCACGTCCCACGGCATAGCGTAGTCGAGGCCAATCCAGTTGCCGCGCCAGTTGTCGCCGGTAAGCATGCCTGCACCCCACGATGAGGCATCCGACCAGTCGCTCAGCTCCGTGACAGTCTTCTTGCCCTTCGTCCGTTCGCAGGTCACCTGCACTTTCCAATAGGCTCGCTGGTTGGCTTGAAGTGGCGTGCCGAGATAATCGACCCACAGGCTTTGCGGACTCTGCACGGTGGCATCCCAAAGGTCACCTTGACCTTGGGCAAGCAATTCGGGCGAAGAGGCCACGAGGATGTGGTAGCTCGTCTGCATTACATCCTGTTCGCCTGCATCGGCGACAATCTGCCAGCCGAGGCGTGGTGTCTCGACGTCCAGACCGAGGGGCTGGTCCTTGCGTCCCTCGACGCTGAGGTTGGTGACATGAATAGCTGCCTGTGCTTCGAATGCCAAAGCTGTGAGGAGGAGTGTGGTATATTTCATGTGTTTGGGATTAAGAGATAGTATTGAGGCGAGATCTTTCGCGGGGCAAATATACGAAGAAAAGTTGAGATTACAAAGTGTTTATCATGAATTATTAGTATTTTTATCACATTTTTCGAATTTGAGAAATTTATACGGGTGATGATGCAAGGTTTTACGATGTTTTGCATTTAGAAGGCAGAAACGTAAAACATCAACGATTATTAGAAATCATCAACGGTTATGAAAAATCTTTTTAATCACATTGCAGCGATGGCTGTATGCAGCATGATGCTGCTCTCGTGCACGTCGGATGAAGACGGCGGCACAAAAAGAATCGTCAACATGGTAGCCGACCCGAAGCCCTTGCAACTGACTGAGGAGCAGCGCGTCTTTGCCAACGACAACAACAGCTTCACCCTAAATTTCCTGAAGACGGTGAACGAGACCGATCGTTCGGGTAGAAGTTTCATCTATTCGCCGCTCAGCATCACCTACGTGCTCGGTATGGTGAACGATGCCGCGACGGGCAACACCGAGAAGGAACTCGAAGAGACGCTTGGCTTCCATGAGGGAGGCATCCAGGCCGTGAATGACTACTGCAAGAACCTGATCGACAACCTGCCGAAGGCCGATTCGGACGTGGAACTGGACATCGCCAATGCCATCTTCGTCAACAAGAATTATTTGCTGCTGCCCCAGTTTGAGCAGGATATGCAGTATTACTACGATGCGAAGGCCGAAGCCCTCGACTTCTCTTCGCCGAAGACCCTCGGCCACATCAATGGTTGGTGCAAAGAAAAGACGAAAGGGATGATTCCGACGATTCTGGATGAAGTGAAGCCTGATATGGTGTCCTATCTGCTCAATGCCATCTATTTCAAGGCCGACTGGACCAAGAAGTTCGACCCCAAGAATACCAAAAACGAGAAGTTCGCGACTGGAAAGGGCAGCATTGAAATGCCCATGATGCACCAGGATGTCTATATCAACTATGTCAGGAACGAGACCTACACGGCTGTTACGATTCCTTATGGCAACAGCCTATGGAACATGATGGTGATGCTGCCCGAAGAAGGAAAGACCACCGATGACATCATCAATCATTTGGCTGAAAAAGGCTTCTCGGACGTTGAGGATTTCAATCATTTGGCTGAAAAAGGCTTCTCGGACGTTGAGAATTATGAGAGCTTGTACAATTCCAATCCGGGCGATGGTGTCTTTCGGACTTACGAAGTGGATTTGAAGTTGCCGCGTTTTGAAACAACATCCGACACCAAGGAACTGGATGGTGGCCTTATCTCATTGTTGCAGCAGATGGGCATTCGTCAGGCTTTCGATGATCAATTTGCAGAGATTCCGAATATGTGCGACAAGCCAGTCTATATCGAGATGATGCGCCAGAAAGCCCGCATCAAGGTGAATGAGGAAGGCTCAGAGGCTACGGCGGTTACGGTAGCAGGAATGGGGGAAGTGACAAGTGCCGGCCCAATTCAAGAGGTGGAGATTCCCAAGGCAACGTTCCATGCCAATCGTCCGTTCGTCTATGTGATTCGCGAAATGTCGTCCGGCGTCATTCTTTTTGTCGGCAAATTCACGGGAATGGCTTGATACAACGGAAATAGAGCGTCTGCGAACGTAGGCGTACAACATCCGATAGCAAATTGAGCGTCTGCGAACGTAGGCGTACAACATACGATAGCAAATTGAGTGTCTGCGAACGTAGACGTACAACATCCGATAGCAAATAGAACGTCTACGAACATAGGCGTACAACATCCGATAGCAAATAGAGCGTCTACGAACATAGACGTACAACATCCGATAGTAAATTGAGCGTCTACGAACATAGACGTGCAACATCCGATTGCAAATTGAGCGTCTACGAACATAGACGTACAACATCCGATTGCAAATAGAGCGTCTACGAACATAGACGTACAACATCCGATAGTAAATAGAGCGTCTACGAACATAGACGTACAACATCCGATAGCAAATAGAGCGTCTACGAACATAGACGTACAACATTCGACAACAAATAGAGCGTCTACGTTCGTAGGCGCTCTATTTCGATTCTAAATAATTTTTTACAGTTTGTAAACGAGTTTTCCGAGGGTAGAACGGTTGGCGACGCGCCGACCATCGACGAGAAGTGTTAGACCCCGGCCTTGACCATAGTGCAAGCCGGTCTCGTCCCAAAGAATAGTGAGGACGTGCTCATGATAGACAATGCCATCGAGGCAGAAGTAACTCCATTGGCCTGCAGGAATGAGCGGGTTGATGGAGATTTCGTTATCGAGCGATGGACGCAGACCTACGAGTCCCGAGATGATGAGGTCGTTGTAGGTCGAATGGTTGTAGTAGCGCGAACGCTCGGCATCGCCCCAAAGCCAGGCTCCTGTCTTTTCGTCGAGATATTCGCCCACATAAGGACGACCGCGATGATGCATCGACTCGGTGTAGAGTTTGAGGTGCTGATAGAATAGCGTGTCGGGAAGGAGGGCTGCCGTTAGTGGATAGTCGTTCATCACGTTAGCAAGGGCGGTAAGCGTCTGACTGGTGGCAAAGGGCCAGATAGCGCCGTCCCATTCGCAAGTGGGACGTCCCGTCCAGGCATGTCGGAAGAGGGGATGACGACGTTCGGCAGTAGTCATGCCGTAGGGGGCGAGGAAGCCTTCGGGGTCGGTGAGCTGGAACCAGGCGGGAGCATACTTTGTGGCATCGTCGTCGGCCATCTCGGTGTACCAGGGTAGGTAGCCGACCAGTTCGCGCACCTGGCAAAGCGAGTCGAACTTGTCGCGGGCGCAGAAGAACTGGAGATTGGGATCCCAGAGTTTTTCGATGGCGAGCTTGCGGAGATGGGCAGCGCGTTCGGCAAAGTTCTGCTGGGAGCCATCGATGGCCCCCCCAGAGAACACCGTGGCCAAGGCGGCGTAGTTTCCGTACATATAGCTGTTGATGGTGGGGCGGCGGTTCTGGTGGAACATGCGCTTGTTGGCGCTGTAGCGGCCACCGCTGATGCTTTCCTCCATGCCGTCCTGCACGTCGCCTTGCCAGTAGAGGCTGTCGCCTAGGGCAAAGGGTTTCGTTACGCCCTGTTCGTCCTTGCCCAGCTTGGCATCCTTGGCGACGTTGCACCACAGGTGGTTTTCATCCCACCATTGCATATCAGCGAAAAGGTCATCCTTGAGGTCGCGCATCCATTCGGTATTGCCGATGACCTTGGCATCCTGCAGGAGGGCGAAGGGAACGAGGTCGGAGAACTTGTGGAACTTGTCCATGGGTTTTCCGTCGTTGCCGCGCAGCCAGTTGTATGCCTCGTCGATGGCATAGCTGTGGTTGTGGAGCCAGCGCGACTCCATGATGTGATGGCTCACGGCGCAGGCGATGAGGTTGTGCTTGTCGGAGTAGCTGCGCTTTACGAGGAACTCGGTTTGCGCAAAGCCCAGGTCGGTGCGTATGATGTGCTTGCGCAGGGTCCACCAGCGGAAGTAATACATCTCTTCCATCTCGCGGTCGGGACATTCGAACAGAGGTATCTCACGTTCCATCCAGGCTGCTGCTTCGCTATTGGGGATGAGCTGGGCGATGTTCTCGTCCTCCATCGTGTTGAAGTAATCGACGTAGTGCTTGAAGTCATTCCATTTGAGCAGGGCGGGAAGCACTTGCGGACCCGAGATGATGTGTTGGCCAATGTGAGGGGCTATTAAAGCCTGTACGTCGCAATCGACAGTCGTGACGTTGGTCAAAGCGAAGCTGGCCTTCGGGTCCAAGGCTTCGGCATCGGGGAGGTCTTCGTATTCCGTGCGGTCGGCCTTCGTGTCGGGAGTGAGGTCGGTGCGGCGTGGACCTGTGCGGAACGTCAGACGCTCGATTTGAGAGATGGGCGCATAGAGGATAGCGCGCTTGTTGAATGACTTTCGTTCCTTCCAGTTCAATGCCTTACCTTGGGCATCGGTGATTGCCGTGATGTGTGCCTCGATCATACGAGTGCCGAGATTGACATCGGCCGTGACTTGATAGGTGACATTTGGATTGTAGTCCTTGAGAAGTGTGGTGTAACGAGCTCCCGTCTTGATGGTTACGAGTCCGTCGGATTGCCAGCAGATGCGGGAACAGGGATTGCCCTCGGCGTCGCAGAATTCGATCTGCAGTTCACCATGGTCGTTCTGCGAAGGCGTGATGTCGAAGGTGGCACGTAGATGACGTACTGCCGGGAAGAGACGGTCGGCCTTGGCGTAGTCGAAGGGGTCGGCATCCGACAGCACCAGTTCGGCCTGGGGCTTGTTGTCCTTGGAAAGTCCCTCCTTCAACGAGATAGGTGCGAGGACGGGGCTGTAGAGGTTCCATTTGGTGAGGTCGGCGAGCGTCTTGGCATTGGCAATCTCGTCCTTGCGGCTGTGGCTCGTGGCACGGGTTCGAGCGGGAACAGGGATGTGAGCCACCCACATATCCTCCTTGTTGACGCTGTAGGTCACCCAAAGGTCGGAGTCGCAGGGCACGCCGTTTCCAGCCAGCGGATGGCTCATCCAAGTCTTGCCGTCGGCAGCACGATGACCATTGAAGGCAGGCAGAATGCCGCGCACATATTGCGGGC
>JAEEGK010009968.1_pt1 | contig 22005 bp, 18 predicted proteins | sample 8958771 | NCBI WGS metagenome assembly JAEEGK01 (sample SAMN16246547, study PRJNA631951) | gut metagenome | biome: gut microbiome; feature: rumen; material: SC-attached | host: Bos | place: Iran: Karaj | collected 2018-10 | reverse complement strand
CATCGGCGCACGCAATTGGCAGATACGCAAGGTGTTCATCTTGCAAAGCCTTTACATATTGCTCAAAGGCCTTGTAATCGGCAATTTGATTGCGTTTGCGATAATTGCGTTGGAGCATTATACTGGAATCATCGCCCTTGACGCCGAATCTTATTATGTGGACCACGTGCCGTGCGCGTTGAACTTCTGGCATTTTGCGGTGGTGGATTTGGGTACGTTGGTATTGATGACAATTATGATGACCCTGCCGAGCCTTGCAATCGGACTTATGCAGCCGGCAAAGGTGATGGGGTTCAAGTAATTGAAGTGATTGAAGTAATTGAAGTAATTGAAGTAATTGAAGTAATTGAAAAATAATTGAAGTAATTGAAAAAAATCGGCTACTCTTGCTTTGCTGTTATGGCAAACATTATTATCCTGAGAAAATAAAATCCGATGTTGGCGCAGCACATTGAGCAGTCGTATAGCTGCGTGAAAATGTTGTCTTCCCGCGTCCCCATGTCCCAAATGACGTTTTCTGCCGTAATGCCCATTTGTCTGGCTTTGACGCTGTCCACGCGATAAAAATCAACGTCCAAGTCAATTTCAAAACTCAACTTGTCGGGCGAACAGGATAACGTTGACGAATAACATCCTTTTGAGCAACTGATTGACTCGTCAAAGTAAATGTCTTCCATATTTTTATATTTGACGTATTTCCATTTGCCCCTTTCGATATGTCCGTCGCTCGCCTTGTGATAAAATGTGCTGTCTTGGTAGAGGATAATGTAGTCGAGGGTGTGGTCGTGCCGCTTCACGAGGTCGTAATAATACACGCCAATATAATCTTCACGTTTGTATTCCGCCTTGTGGCACAAGAATGGCAATGTGCTGAAAATTGCAACTACAAAAATGACTAAACTGATTAATATTATGGTTGATTTTTTCATAATGCGGCGGGCTGTGCTTTGTCATTGAGCTCAAAACCCCACAGCGAAATGTCGTCGCGCTGTTCTTCGAGGCCTTCCCAATTGTTGAGCATAGTGTCCACAAACATTTTTTGGTCTTGGATGCGCTCTGTGTATGTCATTGCAATCATCATTTTGAGGCGGCTGGTGCCAAAACGTTTGCGCATGATGTTGTTTTGGTCCTTGATGCCGTCGGTGGTCATATAGATGCGGTCGCCATTGTTGAGAAGGATGTCGTGGTCGTTGAAAGGGGATTCTTCGGTGTAAGTCTGTCCGCCGATGCCTCTGCGGTCGGCCTCGATGGTCTCCACGTCGCGGGTGTTTTTGTGGTAGATGAAGATGGGCTGCTTTGCTCCGGCAAATTGCATCTCCCATTGATGGTCGTCGGCTTCAACGCGCTTGAAACGGCATATCGCGATGTCCATTCCGTCATTGTTTTCCGAAACGTCCTGCTTGAGCGCGGTCTGGATTTTTTCGTGCATCGTCTTGAGGATTACGGACGGCGTGTACATCTTGTTTTCGTTGATGAGTTCGCCGAGCAGCCTGATGCCAATCATGCTCATGAACGCGCCCGGCACGCCGTGTCCCGTACAGTCGCCGACGGCTGCAAAAGTGTATTCAGGCGTTATTGACATCCAATAAAAATCGCCCGAAACAATGTCCTTGGGTCTGAAAACGATGAAATTGTCGAAGAACGCCGCCAATTGGTCTTCGCCGGGCAGCATCGCCTCCTGTATGGTCTGTGCGTACTTGATGCTGTCGGTGATGTAGTTGGTCTTGATGGTGATTTGCTTGTTGCGGAGTTCGAGCTCCTGGAATGCGTCGGTGAGCTTCTGCGCCTGTTCCTCGAGACGCTTGTGCTGCTGCGAAAGGACGTCGTTTTGCTCCTTGATGCCCGCCTGCTGCACCTCCATCTGCGCCGTTATGAGCGAGAGCATCTCAGCCTGCATGCTGAGTTCGCGCTGGTGGTCGGAGATGTTGGTGATGTTGCCGTAGATGGCGTCCTCGTTGTTTTTGTATTTGATTTTTGAGAGGGTGATGTTGAGCGAAATCTTCTCGTCGCCCGCGCCCATCTCCACTTCGTAGGTGGCAATGAGGTTGCGTTTTAGGCATTTTTCGATGGCGGCTGCGGCTGCGGGACTGTTGACGAGCATCTCCACTATCTGCTCCGGCGTCTTGTTGATGTCGTAATCCTTGCTCTCGATGTTGGTCCAGTATGGCTTGCCGTCGCTCCCGACTATGAATTTTGGTATGCTTGCGGACGTTGCTATCTCCACAAAAAACTTGTTGTCGCTGATTGTGGCGCGGAGTTTTTCGTTTTCTACCTTGGCTTTTGCGAGCTGCTCTTCGGTCTTCTTTATGTCCTTAAACATCTGGTAGATCATCAGTGTAGTGGCAATTATAATAATCAGCACCAACGACGCCATTATTATTGAGTGCAATTCCATGCTGCTCATCATTGCCAATAAGATTCCGCCCGCCGCAGGTGGCAGCAGCGGCAGGTAGGTCTTGTAGGGCGCGTTATTTTGGTTTGAATTGCTCATTACACTTTCCTTTGGATAATCAACGCAAGATACAATTATCTTTTTTTACCACCAAATATTGAGCCTATTTTTTTAGAAAAAAATTATTTTTTCCACGGCTGGAGTATTGTGGAGTTTGGTGAGCCTGAATATTTCTGCGTGGGCGGGTTGAGCAGTATGGGGTAGCGGCTCTTGGTCATCACGTACACCGCCACCGAATCCATCCACGCAAAAGCCGATTCGGGCCTTGGATGCGCACCGTCGGGGAATCGCTTGTATGTCAGGTCTTTGGACGGGAAATAACGGCGGCTGCCCACATTGTCGAGTATCATCTCGTTGATGCCGGTGTCGGGCTTCCAGTTTGGCGGGCCAATCCAGATGAATGGAATTGTGTCGATCTGTTCGAGGATGTGCTTGACGTATGGAGTGCGTTTTTTGATGATGTCGCTCACAAAAAGTTCGTTGGCGCCGAGGATGAGCATGATGTAGGTCGGCTTTTCCTTGTCGATGAAATATTTGAGCGTGTCGGTGGTGCCGTACCATTCGGTCTGCGAACTATACCAAATCACCGACGCCATCTCGTGTCCGTTTTCCTTGCAATAATCGCGCAGACGCCAGCGGAATTGTTCAAGCATCGAGTCGCCGATGAGCAGAATCTTTTGCGCCGAGGAGTCAACACCTGTGCGCGGCGTGTATTCCGATTCGGCTACAGAATCGATGGTGACCGGGATGCTGTCGCCCATTATAAATGTATAAATCTCCGACTTCTTGACATCCTCGCCGCCAATGTTGATAGTCGGTTTTGCAAATGAATATATCGACAGCAATATCGTCGCCGCCAATACTATTATTATAAAGTGATACGAATATTTCATGATTCAATTACTTCGATTACTTCAATTATTTCGATTATTTCAATTACTTCAATTACATCAATTACATCAATTACTTCGATTATTTCAATTACTTCAATTACCTCAATTACTTCTCACCTGCCCAAAGAGCCATTCGAGGTTGGCGTAATTGCGGTAAACATCATTCCAGATGAAATGCCCCTTGCCTTTGTACTCGGTGTATTCTATCATCTTGCCGCCCTGGCTCTTGATGGCGTTGGTGATGTTGCGCGAGCGTACCACGGGCACAGCCTTGTCATTGTCGCCGTGGAATGTGCGGATTGGGATGTTGATGAGCCTGCGAGCCTCCTTCTCGTCTGCGCCGCCGCAGATTGGCATCGCCGCCGCAAATTTGTCGGGATACCTTGTGATGATGTCCCACGTGCCGTAGCCGCCCATCGACATTCCTGTGACGTAGAGCCTGTTGGTGTCGGCGTCTGGCAGAGCCGCAATGCTGTCGAGCAGCGAATTGGCGGCGTGGAGGTATTTGGAAATTTCTTTGGGCATCGTGTGGTAAGTGCGTGACCAGTCGGTCTCGCACCAGCGGAAATTTTCGGCGCACTGCGGAGCGATGACGTAGCACGGATGCTGCGTCCTGAACCTTTTGGATGCGAATATTGTGTCTATGTAGGAGAGCTGCGCCTCATTGTCGCCGCCGCGCTCGCCCGCGCCGTGCAGGAAGAGCATCACGGGGTACTTGGCGGCTGTCGTGTCGCCCTCCGGCTTTTCTGGTGTGAGCAGACGGAATGGCAGCACCGTGCCGAGCGAATCGGTGAAGTACATCTTGGCATATTTGGCGCGGCAGGCGGCGTCCACCTTGGTCTGCGCCGATGCCGAGAGCGTGAGCAATGCACACATTATTAATAATAGGTGTCGTTTCATCTCGTTGGGATTTTTTGCATTGCAAATATACAACAAATAAACCAAAAACAAAAATCTTTGACTTGACATAAAAAAAACTTGACAAAAAATTTGTAAAATATATTTATTATTCATAACTTTGACGGTGAGTTTTGACGGTCATTTTGGCATTGACAATTAGTATTTGCATCAATCGCCTGACAATCAGGCTGATGACATCAAAAATGTAAAAATTGGTTCAAAAAAAGTTGAAAGTGGCGAAAATGGCTTGATTATTGTTTTTGACAACAAACGAACACTATTATCATTGTTAATGAGTATGGAAAGCGCAGTCACATCAAAGCGTCGCGCAGTCGACAACATAGCCATCAGCTACACGGGCATCTTCGACACGGAGATACTATCTGTGTTGGCCAAGGAGATTGAGGGAACGCTTTCCCCCGATGACAAGGTCAATAAGAAGGTCTTCAAGATATTCATCGAGCTTGCCCAAAACATCGCCTTCTACAGCCTCGAGCGCGAGGCCAACGCGGAAGGGGGTGACACGGGAGTGGGCACGATGGTCATCAAAAACTTCGACGACCATTATGTGTTCTCCACCGGCAACAAGACCACGATGGAAAACATCATCCCCGTGATGGAAAAGTGCGACAACATCAACTCCATGAGCCGCGAAAAGCTCCGCGAATACCGCCGCCTGCAGCGCAACATGCCGGCTGGCGAAAAGGGAGGCGGCAACATCGGATTGATTCAGGTGGCTCTCACCGCGTCCAACCCGTTGGAGTACTCGCTGATTAAATGCCCTGACGGTACTTACTTCTATATAATCAGTGTCAGGATCGACAAGGAGTAGGCAGCAAAAATGACACCGCGCCAATTAAACGTATTAAAAACATTATAGTCTAAATATGATGGAAGATATTCACATAGAAGGAGTGCACGAGGCATATTTCACGCCGACGGTCAATTTCGAGGCGTCCACGGGACACTGCGAGATTTCGGGCGAGTCTTATCTTGAGGAGACGTCCAAATTCTACGCGAGGCTCATCGACTGGCTCAGGAAGTACATCGCCAATGTGAAAGGCCCGTTGACATTCGACTTTAAGTTGAGTTACTTCAACACGAGCAGCTCCAAATGCCTTGTTGACATACTCGACGTGCTGAAAAACTACCAGAACGCCGGCGGCGAGATCACTGTCAACTGGTATTACGACGACTCCGAGGAAGAACTCGAAGAGGTGGAGGATTTCATCTTGGAGACTGGGTTGGACATCAACAAGATACCCATGGAGTAAAAAAAACGTGTTTTTTTTGCACATGAAAAAAAATTACAGTAAATTTGCAAAAATTATAAAACAAACATATTGGTATGGAAAAAATAGACGACAAATACGATTTTAGTCTTTATGAATACCACAATCTGTTGCAGCAGAACATCCTGGTATCTTACAAAGGCCCAATCGACGAGAGGATAATGAACGTCATTGGCGACAATATCGAGCTTGTCACCAACGACGGCAACGACAAGGCCAAGAGCAAGATTTTCAAGATTTTTATGGAGCTTGCGCAGAATGTTTGGCTATACAGTGCCGAGAGCTGCAATACGGCTTCGGGACGCAAAATAGGAATGGGCACGCTCGTGATAGGCGAATTTGGCGATTCCTACACATTTGTTACCGGCAATGTGGTGCGCAATAGCGACATCGAGCCCGTGATAGAGAAGTGCGAAATCATCAACTCACTCGACCGCGACTCGCTCCGCGAATACAGGAGGGAGCAGCGCAGGCTCGGCGGCGACAAGAAAAATTCGGGCAACATCGGCCTCATACAAGTGGCACTCACAGCCGAAAGCCCGCTCGACATAGAGCTCACACCGGTCAGCGACGACGAGTCGTTCTTCTCGGTGGCTGTCAAAATCAAGAAAACCGTCGAGTAAATCGCAATTTACGGCACGGTTTTGGAAAAGACAATTAAAACGAACATTTGGTCAACACTTAAATAATAACAAAGTCGAATATGGAATTGGAAGACATTGTGATAGAAGGTTCACACAAAAACTTTTTCACACCTTCGGTCAACTTCAACGCGAAGACCGGCATCTGTGAGCTCTCAGGGGAGTCGTTCCTCGAGGACACGCAGGAATTCTACAAGCCGCTCATCGATTGGCTTGAAGAATACACCACGAAGATCAAGAAGCCGATTGCGTTCCTGATCAAGCTGACATACTTCAATACGAGCACCTCGCGTTGCATCCTCGACCTGCTCAACGTTCTCAAGGATTATGAGGACGAGGGCGGCGACGTGACTGTCAACTGGCACTACGACGAAAACGACTCCGACATGGAGGAGGACATCGAGGACTATATGATTGATACCGGCCTCAATATCAACATCATCCCGTTCTAAGGGCGGGACGCAGACGGTATTTGTGGTTGCCGATAGCTTGTGCAACAAAGAGCCAAGGCAAAAAGTTTTTCTAATAAAGAACCATCAAATTATTACACCAAAAAATGAAAGACATTCACATTACGGGCAATAAGGACTGCTACATACAGCCAACGGTGGACTTCGTGGAGCAATCCGGCGTTTGCGAGATAAGTGGGGAGTCTTTTATGGAAGAGACGGGCAGCTTTTACCAGCCTCTTGTGGAGTGGGTGAGGGAATACGGCAAGTCGCACGACAAGATTGTATTTATATTCTCGCTTACGTATTATAATACAAGCACGTCCAAATGGCTGCTCGCACTGCTCAAAGAGCTTCGTGAGATGGAAAAGCGTGGCGGTAACGTGTCTGTGACGTGGTATTACACCCCAGACGACACCGACATGAACGACGACATCATGGACTACATGGTGGACACCGGGCTCAAAATCAACCTTACACCATTTGAAGATGTATAATTATTAATTCCTTTTCGATACAATTCAATGTCAGTTTCTCCAATGTTGACCAAAAACGGAGGAACTGACTTTTTTGTTTGCTTAAAATTTCAAAAAAAAACTCACAAAATTCTCTTTTTTATTTAAAAAATTATTGTTAATTTCGCACTCATATTAATCAACAAATTAAAAATACTAAAAATCAAATTATGTTTGTCTTAATGATTATAGTTTTTGCCATAGGGTATGCTTGCATTGCCCTTGAACACAAACTAAAAATTGACAAGGCCGCCACAGCCTTGATGCTTGGAGCTCTAATGTGGATATTGTTTGTCATTGGCAAGGAGTCTATCCTCAATGACCCGAGTATCGAAAATGCTTCGTGGCAGAAGTATTGCACTACTCATCCGGAGGGCGACACTCACGATTCGGATTTTATGAATGCTTTTGTGTTTGAGGAGGAAAGCCTTCTCCACTTGGGCGAAACATCCGAGACGCTCTTCTTCCTTCTCGGTGCGATGACCATCGTCGCCATCATCGATAAGCACAATGGATTCTCAATCATAACAGACAGAATAACAACTCGTAGCAAACGCAAGTTGCTGTGGATGCTTAGTATCCTGACGTTTTTCATGTCGGCGGTTTTGGACAATTTGACTACTACCATTGTGATGGTTACTCTATTGAACAAACTTGTCGCCGACCGGCATCTGCGATGGACGTATGCCGGCATGATTATCCTCGCGGCAAATGCTGGCGGCGCATGGTCGCCGATTGGAGATGTTACTACCATCATGCTTTGGATTGGCGGCTACATCACTGCTGCCAAGGTGGTGGCAATGCTCATCGTGCCGTCGCTTGTATCGATGATAATTCCGCTCATTGTGCTTGGATTCACCTTGAAGGGCGACCTTGAGGCTCCGAAATCATCCGAACCTATTGCTTCCGAGACGGAAAGCCGCATGAAGGGTTTCTGCCTTTACTGGGGCATTGGCTCGCTCCTGATGGTTCCCGTATTGAAGACCGTACTCCACTTGCCGCCTTATATGGGTATGATTTTGATGCTTGGACTTTTCTGGCTCATCACCGACCTCGTACACCATCACAAGGGCGACCACAGAGAAAATTCTGTTGCCAAGGTGCTTACAGGTGTTGACGTTCCTACAATCCTCTTCTTCCTCGGTATTCTGTCGGCTGTTGCAGCTTTGCAGACTTCGGGTCATTTGGCGGCTATGTCGTCTTGGCTCGATGAAACATGCAACAAGAATACTTACGGCATTGGCTTGACAATCGGTGTTCTTTCGTCCATAGTTGACAATGTGCCGCTCGTGGCAGGTTCGATGGGTATGTACGAACTCGGCGCAACGCCTGATTTGGTATTGGACGGTACGTTCTGGCAGCTATTGGCATACGCTGCGGGTACAGGCGGTAGCATCCTCATCATCGGCAGCGCGGCTGGCGTGGCTGCAATGGGATTGGAGAAGATTGAGTTTGTATGGTATCTCAAGCATATCAGTTGGCTCGCTTTGATAGGCTACTTCGCTGGTGCATTGTGCTTCTGGCTGATGCATTCCGCATTTGCATAGGGATGTAAGACAAGACATATAAAACAAAAAAGCCGGGGGCGTGAAGCCTCCGGCTTTTTTGTTTGTTGAGCAGGCGAGCCGCCTGCATTCCAGCGAGCCGCCTGCATTCCAGTGCCGTTTATTTTTTTTCCATAGCGAGGAGCAGGTTTTTGAAGTTGGGCGTCAGATTGGAGGCGATGTCGTGGAATACGAAAAGTTTCATGGGCATCACTTCAAATTTGTCAGACGGCTTCCAGATGGAGACAAGGCGGAGGATTGCTTTCTCAAAATGCTCTGTGTCGCCTATCTTGATGTATGTGCGCGCCGCCATGATGTGGTTGTCGTCGAGGGTGATGTTGTGCGCGTATTTTTCGTAAAGGTCGAGGATGGGCATTGTGGGCACTTTGTTCCACATTAGGCTGAGTATCTTGCTGATGCCCTCCGCCACTTGCGGCGACGAGGTGTCGTCTTCGCCGTAGAATATGAATTTGCTCGGCGCGTTGCCTTCGTTGTAGATGGCAATCTCCACAGGTTCGTCTTTGCCCTGCTTGCCGTCGAGGCGGCGCATTGCGTTTTTGTAGATGTCGTTGTACGGGGCGATGTATCCTGCGGTGTACCTTTTGTGCTGCTGCGCGATGTAATAGTCGAGAAACTCCTTGGCACGGCTGATGCTGCCGATGTTTTGAGCGGCGTAGACGTATGCCCGCAAGTGGTGCGTCACGGCGAGCGGGTCGGTCCAGAAGTAGTCGTCTGTGAGCGAATGTTCGTCGTAATACATCGCGTTCTTGTAGTCTTCGCGCCAGTATGCCACTTCTGCCTTGGTAAGGTTTTTAATAGTGTTGCTGGCGTCCGACGTTTCGAGCATGGCAAGCCCCTCGTCAGTATGCCCGAGGCGTATCTGCTTTACTGCTTCGATGCTGTCTGTGGCCTGTGTGTATTCGTCTGTTTTCATAGTCTCGAAATTTTTTGCAATTTACGTATTTTTTCTATTAGTTGGAAATAAAAAAAGTGTTATCTTTGCAAAATAATTAAAAAAAATTTTTTCACAAGAATAAAATAATGGAAAGGACAAAAGTAATAGACCTTCTCAAGCGCGAGGATTATGGCGCAGATGTCAATGTAAAGGGCTGGGTGCGCACCAAGCGCGGCAGCAAGGCTGTCAACTTCGTTGCGTTGAACGACGGCTCCACCATCAAGAATGTACAGATTGTGGTGGATGTAGACAAGTTTGACGCTGCCATACTCAAAGACATCACCACTGGCGCGTGCCTTAGCGTCGACGGCGTGATGGTAAAGAGCCAGGGCGCGGAGCAAAGTGTTGAAATTCAGGCAACCTCAATCGAAATCCTTGGTCTTTGCGGCGAAGATTACCCGTTGCAGAAGAAGGGACATTCGATGGAATTTTTGCGCGAACACGCCAACATCCGTATGCGCACCAATACTTTTGGCGCGGTGTTTAGAATCCGTCACAACATGGCTATTGCCATCCACACATTCTTCCACGAGCATGGTTTCGTATATTGGAACTCGCCGCTCATCACTGCAAGCGACTGCGAAGGCGCAGGTCAGATGTTCCAGGTGACTACCCTCGATATGAAGAATCCGCCCAAGACTGAGGACGGCAACATCGATTATTCGCAGGATTTCTTTGGAGCGCAGACATCGCTCACCGTTTCGGGTCAGCTCGAAGGCGAACTTGCAGCAACGGCGTTGGGCGCAATATATACTTTTGGCCCCACATTCCGCGCCGAAAATTCCAACACGCCCCGCCACTTGGCTGAGTTTTGGATGATTGAGCCGGAGATGGCGTTCTACGACTTGAAGGATTTGATGGACTTGGAGGAAGAGTTTATCAAATATTGTGTGCAGTGGGCTCTCGACCACTGCAAGGACGACCTCGAATTCCTCAACAAGATGATTGACAAGAATTTGATTGCTCGTTTGGAAGGTGTATTGAAGGAGGACTTCGTGCGTCTGCCTTACACCGAAGGCATCAAGATATTGGAAGAAGCCATTGCAAAGGGCAAAAAATTCGAGTTTCCGGTATCGTGGGGCTGCGACCTTGCCTCGGAGCATGAGCGTTACTTGGTGGAGGAACACTTCAAGAAGCCTGTTATCATGATTGACTACCCGAAGGAAATCAAGTCGTTCTACATGAAGCAAAACGAGGACGGCAAGACCGTGCAGGGTACCGACGTGCTTTTCCCGACTATCGGCGAAATCATTGGCGGTTCGGTGCGCGAGGAGAGCTACGACAAACTCATCAACCGTATGCAGGAGCTTGATATGAAGATGGAAGGCTATGAGTGGTACTTGGAGACCCGCAAGTTTGGCTCTTGTCCTCACGCTGGTTTTGGTCTCGGATTTGAGCGTCTGATTCTCTTTGTAACTGGCATGCAGAACATCCGCGACGTGATTCCGTTCCCGAGGACACCGAAGAACGCAGCGTTCTAAGAGTTGATTTTTGGGCGTGCAGAATATTTGGGGCGGGCTGGAAGCCCGCACTCCACCACACCAATAATTGAAAAGCCGGCAATACATTCGCGTGTTGCCGGCTTTTCTTTTTTTACACAAACTATATAGAAATACAATAAAATCCGTTTGGTGATGGGTTACTCTTCCTTGAAGAAGGATGTGATGTTGCGGAGGTTTTCTGCCTGTGTGGCGAGGTCGTCCGCGCTCTGCGAGAGCATCGACGCCGAGTTTGCATTAGCCTGTACCACGCTGTTGAGGCGTTGGATTACTTCGTTGATTTGCATTGCGCCAGTATTCTGCTCCACGCTTGCCGTGGTGATTTCGTTGACGAGTTCGGATGTCTTGTTTACTTTTGGCAGAGTGTCCTGCATTACATCGTTGGCAGCCATCGAATTTTTGAGACCCTGACGTGTTACTTCTACGATAGCGTCGGCGGCTCGTTTGGAATTTTCGGCGAGTTTGCGCACCTCGCTTGCTACCACTGCAAAACCTTTGCCGTATTCGCCGGCGCGGGCTGCTTCCACGGCTGCGTTGAGCGCGAGGATGTTGGTCTGGTACGCCACGTCGTTGATGATGGAAATCTTTTGCGAAATCTCTTTGTTGGTCTGCAGCACGTTGTCGATGTTCTCTACAACTTCGCTGAATTTTTTTGCAGCCTCTTCCGATACCTTGCTCGTGATCTCGGCGTTGTGGGTGTTTTGCTCGATGTTGCTGCTCATCTCCTCCATTGTGGCGGAAAGCTCCTCGATGCTCGATGCTTGCGACGATGTGCCGTCAGAAAGTTGCTTCGACGAATCTTTCACCATGTCGCTCGACATTGCCAGCATGTCTGCGCCAGACTTGATGGTCTGTGCGATTTCGGTGAGTTTTTCGCACATGTTGCGCATGTCTTCGGTAATATGACCAATTTCGTCGTTTGACTGGTGGTCAAATTTTTGGTTGAGGTAGCCGTCCGTGACGCCCCTGATGGATTTGGAGAGTTCTTGGAGCGGCTTGGTGAGCTGCCTTGTAAGGGTGAAATTGATGATGAAGAAGATGATGGCGCACACTATCAGCGAGAATATTATCATCGAAAAAATCACTTCCTTCATCATCGTTTTCAAATCTTCGTCGCTAACAGCCGACACAATGTACCATCCCGGTGTGTTTTCGAGCTGGTAGTTCATTGAGTAGTATCTCTTGCCAGTGGCATTGTCGGTGATGTATTTGGTGATTGCTTTTTTGTTTTTGACTGCTTCGCCAATCTCCTTGATGCCCTCGAATGTGCTTTGAGTGCCGTCGGCAATATTCACCTTCATCACTTGCGATGGGTCTTTGGATGCAATGATGTTGGCTTTTTCGTCGCACATTATGTGGATGGTCTTGTCGTTTGCCTTTACGGAATTGATAATGTCGGAGAGCGTCGAAAGTTTGATATTGGCGGCAAGTACGCCTACGACTGCGCCTGTCGCGTCTTTGATTGGCACGGCAAGGGTGTATTTCATCTGTCCGGTGGATTTGGACACGTCCGGGCTGGTCATCGCGAAGTCCTTGTGGTCGCGCATTATTTCGTTGAAATATTTGCGGTCGGTGAGTGTGGCGGTCTGGAAACCCTTGTTGGCTACGTAATATGAGCCGTCGGGATGCGCCACAAACATCAGCGCGAAGTCGTCGGTGTTGTCTTCAAAAAATTGCGAGAGGGTCTCGGCGTATTGCTCGGGATCCATGGTCTGTATTGCCCTCTGGCTCGCGCTCCATTGAAGCTCTATGCGAAGGTTTTCTATTTTGGTTGCCACTTCCAGCGACACACGCTCTGCGAGTTCCTCCTGGTGCTTTTCCATGCTTTCGGTCTGCTCCGAATTTTGTTTCCATGTGGTTGTTACTGTGAAAATTAGCATTATGATGGCAACCGCCGGAATCACTCTGTGTAATATTTTGGCTTGTATTGTTTTTGTCTCTGTCATTTTACGATTTGATTTTTTGGTTTCCCTATGTTGTTGTTTCAAAATACAAATATATGCAATTTTTTTATTGGTTGTTACTAAAATCGTGCAAAAATTATTCTCAAAATGAAAAAAATTGAAATAATAGTTTGATTAGTAAAAAAATAAGGTTGGCGACAAGGATTTTCCCTTTTGCCAACCTTTTGTATATGAGAATTTTGGGATGTTTTTGCTATGCTTGTGCTTCTTCCTCGGTGTCTTCCACCGGCTCGGCTGTCACCTCCTCGGCTTTTTCAGCTTTGGGGGCGGGCTCTTCGGTCTTTTTGCCTTTGAGGTAGTCGGGGAGCTCGAGGCCTGCGCTCTTGAAGATGTCGTTGAGCGGGGGAAGGCTTCCCAACATTCCTGAGAGGAAGTTTGCAGTGCTGGATTTGCCGCCGCTCATCGAATCCCAAACCGTAACCTTGTCGATCTTGAGGTTCTGTACGGCTTCGGTCTGCATCTTGACGATTTCGGTGATTTTGTCGGCAATCATCATCTTGACGGCGTCGTTGGGGTTGTTGCCGGCGGAGCGGACGAGTGAATTGAAACCTTCTGCCTGCTTCTGCAACATCTCCATCATACCTTTTGCCTTGGCTTCCATCTCGTAGTAGATGGAGTCGGCGTTACCTTTGGCGATGCGGCGGATGCGCTCTGCCTCGGCTTCTGCCTCGATTTCGATGCGGCGTTTGTCGATTTCTGCCGGTACGATGACGTCGGCTGCCTGGGTTGCCTTTTTCTTCTCGGCACGGGCGAGCTCGGCGTTTTTCTGTGCTTCGTAGGATGCGCGGAGGGTCTCGGCTTCGTTGATTTTCTCCGCCGACATTGCTATCCTCTCGGCTTCTGCCTCAGCCTTACGGCGGTCGGCGTTGGAGTTTGCAACAGTAATCTTGGCGTTGTTTTCGCCCTCGACGGCTTCTGAATCGGCTTTTGCCACTTGGATACGCTTGCGCATCTTTGCGTCTGCCTCACCGATCTGAGCCTCGGAGTCGGCTTTGGCCACTTGGATACGCTGTTTCATCTGGGCGTCGGCCTCACCGATTTGAGCCTCGGAGTTGGCGGCTGCCACCTGGATGCGCTGCTCCTTGCGTGCGTTTGCCTGACCGATTGCACCTTCCTTCTCCTTCTCGGCAACCATGCGGAGTGCGTCGTTCTTTGCACCTGCGGTGGCTTCCTTGCCGAGTGCGTCGATGTAGCCGTTTTCGTCGGTGATGTCGGTTACGTTCACGTTGATGAGTTTCAGACCAATCTTCTTCAACTCGTGCTCTACTGCGCCCGATACGTTGACGAGGAATTTCTCGCGGTCGCTGTTGATTTCCTCAATCTGCATCGTTGCAATCACAACGCGGAGCTGACCGATGATGATGTCGGATGCGAGGTCGTGGATGGTCTTGAGGTTGAGTCCCAACAAGCGTTCTGCTGCGTTGGTCATTACGCCCGGCTCGGTGCTGATGCCCACCATGAAGCGGCAGGGCACGTTGACGCGGATGTTCTGCTTTGAGAGCGCGTTTTTGAGGTCCACGGTGATTGGGATGGGGGTGAGGTCCAGGTAGTCGAAGTCCTGGATGATAGGCCATACGAAAGCCGCGCCGCCGTGGATACATTTGGCTGTGCGGTCGCCGGTCTGATTCTTGCCCACCTTACCAAATACAACGAGGATTTTGTCAGAGGGGCATCGTTTGTATCTCTTTACAAACCAAGAGATTATCACCACTGTTATCACTACCGCAATGATGATAAAGACGAACAATGTTTCCATATTCTTATAGGTTTAGATTATGATTTTTGATGATGATTATTTAGTATTGTTGTTCCAATTCCAATTGTTGCTGCTGCTCTGCGCCTTCCAGTACCCTTGCCCTCCTTACAAGCAACACGTTGCCTTCGAGTAGCTCTTCCACGACAATCGGCTCTTCGGTGGCTATTGGCGTGGCTTCGTCGGTGATTGCCTCAAAGGTCTTGTACGAATTGTTGACGAGGATTTCCACTTGTCCGCCAGCGCCGCCGTTGGCTGGGATTGTCACGTATGCCACGCCCGCTGCGCCTATCGTATTGCCCATGTCGAGGGTGGAATCGTGCTGGAGTTTTACAAACAATGACAACAAAAAAGCCATCAACGCCATCATCAGCACGCCTGAGAGGATGCTGGTGAGCGCGATGGCAAATATCGACCATCCTTGATACAATGCGGAGAGTCCAGTCCACGACGCGCCAAGCAAAAATGCCATCAACGTCTTGAAACTCAGTATGTACGACATCATTCCTCCGCCCATGTCGGCATCTCCGCCGGCGTCGCCGTCGGCATCCACACCATCTGCGTCGGCATCACTGTCGCCACCTATCAAGCTGAGTATCACCATTACGATAAATACTACCGATGTGATGATGCTTGCTGACCAGAAGAAGCGGAAGACACCGCTTAGACTTTCCCACCATGTACCAAAGTTGTCCATTTACTGCTTCTTTTTGTAGTTATTTATTAGGTGCGTTTGGCAGGCGAGCCGCCTGCATTCCAAGCCATTTGGCAGGCTGGAAGCCTGCACTCCAACGACTACTCGGCTACGAGCTTGTAGGGCAGCTGAGCGAGCTCTACCTCTTTGCCTTTGCGGTCGAGGTATACGACGTTGATGATGATTACCTCGTCGCTGATGCTGTCGGCAATTGAGGGATCGATGGTGATCTTAACACGGCCCCTGCCGAAGTCTTCGATGTTCTTCTGCATGGACATTGCGGAAATGCCAGTGGGAAGAATGAAACCGATAATCTTCATGCTATTGGGCTTGGCGTTCTCAATCACAATCTCCTTGGTGATAACGTCCTTGCCAATCTTGCCGATGTTGAGCATCTTGCTCTCCGACATGCTGCGGGTGTATCCAAACAGCTGAGCCTCCTCTTCTTCAATCTGTGCTGCGCAGGTAAGGCTGAATGCAAACAACACAATCAGAAGTCCAAATACTTTTTTCATAATCGCTTTGGTTTTTAATTTATTAATAGTTTTGTTTTATAAACACATTGATTTTGTGTTGGTTAAAAAAAATGCAATAAAAAATTTGCACAATATTACGCATTTTTTTTGAAACCGCCAAACAATTTTTTCACTTTTTTCTGCATTTATAACGTAAAAATTGTGTTTCTTTGTACTTTGTTTTGAAAAAAAATTTCACTTAACCCTTTTTGGAGACAAAAAAAGATAAAAAGAAGTACGCTAAGCGCGTTTTGATAGGTGTGGTGCTACTGCCGTTGCTGCTGGTGGGGGTGCTTACTCTTATTTTGGCGTGTCCACCAGTGCAGAGGTATGTCAACTCCCACGTGTCGGCATACTTGTCTGAAAAGTTTGGCACCGAGGTGAGGATTTCCAAGTTTTTCTTCAATGTGTTTAATAGGAGGGTGTCGGTGGAAGGCATCCTGATGCGCGACAGCGAGGGCGACACTCTGGTGCACCTTGGCAAGATGAGGGCAAAGGTTAATTATTTCAACGTTTCGGGTAATAACTACGACCTCAGCGAACTCTATATAGATTCAATTACTGTAAAACTCTATGCCTTGGACGACAGCACTTTTAATTATAGTTTCCTGTCGTCGGGCGATGATGATGAGGGCGACGATGACGAGCCGGACGACGATTCTCCCGCCAAGTATGACATTCAGGTATCGAAACTCAATCTCACCAATGCCAATTTCATATACTCCACCAAGCCGGGCGCCAATCACCCCGGTGTGTTTGATTTTGAAGACATCCGTCTGCGCGACATCCACCTGCACGCCCGCAATGTAATCGCAAATTCCAAGAATGTGATGACTCTCGCCCGCATCGACACTTTGCGAGCATACGACGAGTGCGGATTTAGGCTCAATCAACTCAAGGTGCGCGCCGACTTTTCCGACAAGGGACTTCTGCTCGAAGATTTGTCGTTAAGGTGTCCTGAGACAGCTTTTGACGCGGAACATGTCAATTTTAGTTATAATGGGCTTGATGCTTTTTCCAATTTCGTGGACAGCGTGGCGATGGATGTTGCGGTGGAGAAGGGTTCGGTGGTAGGGCTTGACGATGTGGCGTATTTCGTTCCCGACATTGCGGGCTACGGCCTCACACCTACGCTGTCGCTCAATCTGAAAGGTCCAGTTGCCGATATGAAAATCGCCAATCTTGATCTTGGCATCGGCGAGGCTACGCGGCTTGTTGCCGACGCGAGGGTGAAGGGGTTGCCGGATGTCAATCGGTTGTATTTTGATGTCAATATTGGGCGGCTGAGGTTCAATAGTTATGACATTGCGTCCATCCACGCGCCGCACGACACAGTGTCGATGATTCCGTTGCCGGAATTTTTGGACGAATTTGGCAGCATGGATTTCTCTGCACGTGCGTCTGGCTACACCAACAATTGCAATGTCAAGTGGACTCTTGGTACTCGGCTCGGCGACGTCACCGGCGACGTTGCGTGTAGGCGTGTTGACAGCAGTTACAATATAAAAGGTGATGTGAAGGCGCACGGGCTCGACCTTGGCGTCATTGCAAGCGACAAGCAGACCCTCGGCCTCCTGACCACCGACGCCAAGGTGAATGTAAGGCTCATGGATTCGGGACGCATAGACGGCAATGTGGACGGCACAGTGGATTCAGTGGGGCTGATGCGTTATTATTATCGTAATATCACCATCAACGGCAGATTCACGCAGACCTCGTTCAACGGATTCCTCGCTATCAAAGACCCGCATCTCGATGTAGATTTTCTCGGCTCGGTGGATGTGGCTGGCTCGGGCAAATACAATTTTGACCTCGATGTCAACCACGCCGACCTCCGCGCCACTCACCTTATGACCGATTCTATAGACAAGGTGAAATTTGGACTTTCGGCAAGGATGACCGGCAATTCGCCCGACAATATCAACGGCACATTGAGGATGTCGTCGCCATTGGAATTTGAAAAAGACGACAAAATCCTGCGTCTCAAGCAGCTTAATCTCGACGCATACATCGACTATTACGTCAGCAGCATCCCGACGCGGCGCATGGTGCTGAAGTCTGATTTTGTGGACGCCGATTTTGAAGGGCGGTTGTTGACGTCGCAGGTCGCCGCCATATTGTCAAATTTTGCATACGTTGTGTTCCCGTCGCTCGATTACAAGGGCGAATCGGAGGTAAGGACGCGCCGCCGTCCTTCGCGCCCGGGCGTCATCGACTACAACGACCCCGATTTCAAGCAGTATCTTGGCAACAGGTTTGAATTTGCTGTGACGTTCAAAAACATGGAACGCCTCACCAATTTCATTATGCCCGAACTCCACATCAGCAACAATACTGTAATTGACGGCGGATTCAATACACGTCAGCGCAATTCGTGGGTAAACCTCCGCACCGACCATCTGGCGTATGAAGATTACAACATTGACAGTCTCAATGTGATGGCGAGGATTTTTGACGACAATTTTGAGTTCAATTTGCACAGCGACACCGTTGTAATTGGCGAAAATATCAAGCTCAAGCAGCCAGCCTTTGAAGTGCTTGCCAACAACGACACTGCAAATTTTTCCTTCGTCTGGGACAATTCGACAGAACTGCGCAACGAAGGCTCTTTCGTGGGCAATTTTGTGGTGGTGCCTCACGAGTTGGAGGAACATTTTCCGCTGTTGAAGGCCGAATTTTACCAGTCGATGTTTTATGTGATGGGTGAGAAGTGGGACATTCCACATTCGTCGATTACTGTGGATTCCAGTGCCGTAGCCATCAAGGATTTTGTGTTGCGCAATGGTCGTCAGCTTCTCGCAGTCAATGGCAATATCAGCAATTCGCCCGAAGACAAGGTGGAAGTGGAGTTGCAGGATTTTGATCTTTCGCTTTTTAATTATTTCCTCGGCAACACCTCCATCGCCGGACATTCCACGGGACACGTCGCGCTCTCCAATTTGTATGGCACGTTGCCGCTTGTGGAGGTCTACAACAAGATAGACACATTGCGAATCAACGATGTTAACCTCGGACCTTTTTCCGCTGAGATTGGTTTCCAGCCCGCCGACTCGATGCTGGTGCTCGATTTCTACACATTGTCAAAAATGCAGAAAAAGAATCTCCACGGTTCGGGCAACGTCGACCTCAAAAACAAGGCGATAGATTTTACATTCGACATCGGCAATTTGCCATCGAGGGTGTTGCGCCCGCTGTTCCAGAATTACCTCAAAGTGCCAAACACACAGTTTCTCGATGGCATCACCAAGATAACTGGCAAGCTCGATTCTCCCAAAATCAGCAGCAACCTCAAACTCAAGGGCGGCTACTTCCAAATCGACTACCTCGGTGTGAAGTACACCATCCAAAATTCGCTCAACATCACTTTTGACAATCAAAAAATCACCCTCGAAAAAGTGAAGCTCCTCTCGGGCAAATCGGGAGTGGCGTACCTCGAAGGCAGCATCAACCACAACAACTTTGACAATTTTAAGATGAACATCAACCTCCAGCTCAAGAATTTTACGCTTCTTGACGCCAAGGAGACCGACAGTTCCGCGTTCTGGGGCAAGGCGTATGCTTCGGGTAATGTAAGCATCACGGGCGACCCCACGCGCATGATTAATATCGACGCCAAGGTGAAGACCGAGAAAAATACTCAAGTCTTTCTGCCGCTGTATGGCGCGAGCGAGGTGAGCAACGATTTTAAGTTTGTCCACTTCAAGTCGCCGGAGGACACTGTGGAAATCCACCGTCAACAGGCCGACCTCTCCGACATCCGCATGAACTTCAACCTCGAAGTGACGCCCGACGCCGAAGTGCAGGCTCTGCTCGATGCAAATTCCAGCAACAACCTGAAAGCCTCCGCCTCCGGCAATCTCAAACTAAACGTAACGAGCGGCGGCGACTTCAATATGTACGGTACATTGTCGGTGGAAAAAGGTATTTATATGTTTTCGATGGGCACGGTCTTGAGCAAGAAATTTGAGGTCGTCAAGGGCGGCACGCTCCGTTGGAACGGCGACCCAATGGATGCCATTGTAGACCTTCAGGCGATGTACCGTCTTAGGAAAGTGAGCTTGTACAATCTTATGTGCGACGACCGTTACCGCGACAAGAAAGTGCCGGTGCAGTGCCTATTGAAAATGCGCGGCAACCTCATGACGCCAGATATTTCCTTCGGCGTGAAGGTGGAGGACAATTCTGACGTGGCGCAAGGTCAATTGGACAATCTCGACGAGGGCAATATCAATAAGCAGATGTTTTCGTTGCTGTTGCTCAATCAGTTCCAGCCGTTGCCGGGTCTAAGGAGCAGCGAAAATTCAATGTTCTCCGACATCAACCCGGGCGAAATAGTCAGCAACAAAATCAACCACTGGCTCTCCGATGTCACCGACAAGGTGAATGTAGGTGTTAATTATCAGATTGGCAACGAAACCCAGTCGGACGAACTTGATGTCGCGGTCTCCACTCAACTTTTTGACGACCGTGTTTCCGTGACCACCAACCTTGGCGTAGGCGGCGAGAGCAATGCCGCCGGAGCAAACCAGCGCACCAACAATGTAGTTGGCGAGGTGGAGGTGGATGTCAAGCTCAATAAAACCGGCTCCATGACACTCAATGTCTTTAACAAGGCCAACGACGACGAACTCAGCGAGGCGCATTACAAACAAGGTGTCGGCTTGACTTATCGCAAGGAGTTCGACACCTTTGGAGAGTTTTGGCGGAGTTTCGTCAAGATTTTCACGCCGAGGAGACGGAAAGAATAATTCGCAGATTTTGCGAATTATAACACGCATTTTTGCTGATAATTCAAAAATTTTTTGCAGTGTCGTGAAGATTGTTTACCTTTGGCGGAGAAACAATTAAAACGATTGGTATTATGGCAAAAAACATCTTCACACGATACGACAATATAAAGAAACTTGCAGGCGAGGGCAGCCCCTACGCCGTTGACTGCTATATGCAATATGTAGTCAAATTTTCAAAGGACGACAGGGAGCTGATTGCAAAATTCAGGAAAGACTACGAAGCCAAGCAAAACGACATTTCTGTAATTGAGGACTACACCGAGCAGCAGGTTCAGGTAATAACAACGTTCTTGAACTTTGCCTACGGACTGCCGGAGGATGAGGCCGACTACCAAAAATATGTCCAGCGCATCAAGGAGGCTGACCAGAAGGCAGAAAAGGAGCAGGGCAAGAAGCTCTTGGATTTCAGCACCGAAGAGCAATTCCTCCAAAACCGTTTCAAGCGTTCGCGCAACTATTTCAGCGACACAGCATCAAAGTTCAAGACGACGTATCATCGCGTGCAGCGTTGGGTGATGGGATTGAGTCTTGCGGTGTCGGTGGTATCGTTGCTGTTTATCTTGATTGGCAATATTTCTTGGGCGGAAGGCAGTATGCCCAAATGGTTTGGCAACTTGGACAATTTTATAGTTGCGGTGATTTCAGGCTTTGCCGCGTGGCTCTCTTCCAACGACAAACTGTGCCGAAATCTTGAATTTTGGGTCAAGTACCGCACCATCAGCGAAGCCCTCAAAAAAGAATACGACCTCTATCAAGGTCGCTGTGGTGTTTACGACATTCCCGACGACAATCCCGACCAATTTGGTCACACCAAAGCCGAAAAACTTTTCCGCATCAATTACGAGGAAATCATCCAGGCCGCCAACGACAGTTTTGTCAGCATCCTCCAAAGCAACATCACCGTCCCCCCCGCCAACGCCGCCGACCAATATGCCAATTCATTCGGCAAAGCTGGCAGCGGAAAGATAGATGAAGTTTTGGGTGCAAAAAAGGGAGAGGGAAAGTAGGGGCGTTGCTTGTCAACGCTCCTGAAAATGGGTGTACGTTGTTTGCGTGGATTATTGCCTTATATTTATGTTCAAATATCTTTCTTCAACGACTTTGGATTGCGTTTCATATTCCAAAGAGTTTCAATAGTAATCGTGTCAT
>JAEEGK010009964.1_pt1 | contig 22007 bp, 12 predicted proteins | sample 8958771 | NCBI WGS metagenome assembly JAEEGK01 (sample SAMN16246547, study PRJNA631951) | gut metagenome | biome: gut microbiome; feature: rumen; material: SC-attached | host: Bos | place: Iran: Karaj | collected 2018-10 | reverse complement strand
CTCCTGGTTTAATTTCTGTTACTTCAATTTGTTCTCCAAATATTCTTTCATAATTTAATATTTCACTTTCTCTTTCCCATTTTATTTCTCTAAATCTTTTTTGTAAATTTGTTTTTTCTATATTTAATATTAATCCTTTTGGAATTGTCATTATATTATATCCTTTTATTAAAGTATTTTCATTTGGAGGAAATTGTTCATCAAAAAATTTTTGATTAGTATTATTTATTTCTTTTAATATTTCATTATATGACTGATTTATATTATTTATATCCATTATTTTTTTAAATATATGTTTTAATATTTTGGATACATTTTTCTTTTCTGATAATATTGTTCCTACTTTTAATTGTAAAATATCATGTTTTTGTATTAAATGTTTTTTAAAATTTGTCATTTCATTTATATGAGATAAAGTTCTTTTTGAAATTTGATTTTCACTTTTTGTATAATAACTTTTTTCTTTACTTGAATTTGAATCTTCTTGACCTATTTTTTCATTATCTATTATTTGTGATTCACTCTTATTGGATGTTCTACTTGAATAAGATGAACCTGATTCTGAATTGGAATCATTCACCATTTGCTGAAGATTAAATAAAGAACCTTCCATTTAATTTTTTATTTTGAGTTTGATTTTATTTAAAAAAGAAAAATATATTAAATTTATTTTTAATTTATTTATTTTTTATTTTATTGTATTATTTTAACTTTTTTGAATATAATTTTTAAGCAAAAAAATATATTATAAAAGAAAAAAAAATTGAAACAAATACATTATGATAATAATAATTTTAATAAAAATTTATTATAAAAATCCATAGTTTTAAAAATTCTTTATTTTTTCTCAACAATTTTTATTGTGTATTCTCAGTTTCAAAATAAGTTTCAAGTAATTTAATGGTTTTTTCATAAACAACTTCAACAGGATGATATTGTAAACTTTCTAAAACATCAAACATTCCTAATTCTTCAACTCTAGTAACAATTTTATTTACTCCATCAACCATTAAATATTTTTTTCCAAAATTTAATAAATTTCCAAAAGCTTCTAAACTAACAGCTAAATATTTAGCGTCTTTCATTTTTAAACAATCACAAATTAATTCAATAATATGTTGTTCAATTAATATTTGCATTAAAATAGGTTTTTCAATAGAAGTTAAATTACAAACCGCCCAAATTGCTTCTTTTTGTATTTCACTATCATCTTTTTTAATAACATCATTTAATAAAGGAAGAAAATTTTCATTAATTAATATTTCAATTTGTTTTTGTGTTCCTGCTGCAATATTACTTAAAATCCAAGCTGATTCTTTTCTTATTGATTTTTTCTGATTATATATTGTTTGTTTTAAATAATTTAAAACACCATTATCAATTAATAATTGAGTTTGATTTGCATTTCCACTTGCAATATTACCTATTATTCTTAATACACTTAATACTATATGAGATGTATCTAAATTAAGAAATTTAAATAATAATGGTAGTATATTTGAATCTAATATTACACTTATTGATTTTTTGTAATTTTCAGTCATAAAAGATAAAACCCAACATGCATCAATTAAAAAATCAATATCTTCACTTAATAAATTTATTCCTCTAATTATATGAATAATACAACTTTCACAATTTTCATATTTCATAATAGGTTTAATTTTAAGGAAATTAGATATAGCCCAAGTACAATTTCTAATTAAAGAATTTCTTTGAGTGGAAGAAAAAACATTAATAATTTTTTCAAAGCCTTTTTGTTGAATAATTTGTTCTCTACTTTTACTAGAATCTCCAGCTAAATTTCCAATAGTCCAAACAGCTTGATTTTGTAATTCTTCAATTGGAGAATCAACTAAACTTATAATTTGATTTAAACCTCCTTTAACAATAATAGTATTAGCTTGATCAGAAGTACCTGAAGCAATATTAGTTAAACACCATAAAGCTTCATATTGGAATTCTGGATAAGAATTAGTTAATAAATTTATAAAATCAGAAACTAAATTAAAATCTATTATTTCTTGAATTGGAGGATTTGTTGGAAAAGATAACATTTTTCTTAAAGAAACTAATCCTTTATATTTACTACTTATTTCTTCAGTTCTAAATAATTCTATACTTTTCATTAAATCTTCTGGTTGAATTGTCATTTGATTACATTGATCATATAATTCAATTGGTATTGTTAATCTATTTCTTAAAGATTCTGTTTTATCAACTGTTATTTTTTGCTTTAATCTTCTTTGCATAAATATTTTTGTTCTTTCATCTTTTGTTCTATTTAATTCGTTTGATATTGCTGATTGTTTTATTTCTGTAAAATTTTCTGAGTTTGAATATTTTTCTTGTCTTACTTGTAATTTTTTCTCTATTTCTGTTTCAGGAGTTTGTTGAGATGTTGAAAATAAATTTGATTGTGGAGTTTCTTGAGGGTCTGACATATTTTTTTTTTTGTATGATAATTTTTTTAAATTTATTTTTTTATTTATAGGTTTTTTGGTTTGGATTATTTTTTTTTTAATTTTTTCGAAAGAGGTTATTTTTTTTTTTTTGATAGAAGATTTCTGGATATGTGTAAAGAAAGGTTTATTTATTTTTTTTTAAATTGTTTATTTTTTTATCTTTTTTGATTATTTTTTTATTTAATTAGTTTTTTTAAATGTAGAATTTTAAATTATTTTTTTCATATTTTACGTTGAAACCTTAAATTAATTTAAATAATTTAATAATCTTTAAAATTTAATCATAATAATTATTAATTTAAAGAATTATTATCAATTATTCTAGAAAATTCTTCTTCTCCTCTATCGCTAATATTAGTTTTTATATTTTGATCTAAATTAAAACAGCCTAATGAAATAACTTCAGAAGCAATAAAAGAAGCAATTAATGAACAAATTATAATTAATAAATTAGAAATATCCCAATTATATTTTCCAAATTTATAACTTACTATATTTATTGCGATACTACATAATGATTTTCCTATTATATTATAACTTGGCCTTGAAAGTTCAGTTACTCTTAATCTACATAAATTAGAAATACATGTAAGAATACAATATAATAAAAAAATTATTATTTTATTACCATTTTTGACATCAGGAAATAAATTAGAAGATTTATCAAAAGGTAATAATTTAATCACTGACATTATTATAATCCCAAAAAAACCTTCAAAAGCACAAATAAAAGTAATTTTTATAAAATAATGATGATTTAATTTTTTTTCTAATATATAAAAAAGCGATTCTATATATTGAGTTTCTATAGAAATAATTATAATTAAAATATTTTCAAAAAAAAAATGATAAATTTGTTTAAATAAATTAGTTACTAAAGAAATAATATATAATCCATATCCAATTATATGATAATTATATATTTGAACATTTAAATGAATATATTCATTTACACAAATAAAAATACACAAAAAAATTAAATTATAATTTTCTTTTAATTCTATTTTTTTTTTTCCCCCATTTAACTTATAATTTGTACAACCTATCAAATCACATAAAGAAGAAATAAATATCATGAAAAAAATATTAGCATATTGAAAAATATCAGTATTATTAGGATTTAATCTATATTCTTGAACATCTTTATTTTTTTTCAATAAAATAAATCTCTGAAATAAATATACAAATATTGCCATACTTTCTCCTAAAAACATCAGAAAATTTGTCTTTGAATCATCAAAATATTTAATTTCTATAAATTTTCTTAATCCAAAACATATTCCCCTTAAAACTAAAAATTTCAAATATTCATGATAATGAAAACTGATAAAGGGTTTCATTATTATATTTTTTTATTATTTTAAGTACTTTTATTCTTTAATTTTAAAATTAAAAGTAAAATATTAAACTACAAAAAATTAAATAATATAAAATATTAAATAAAATATTCATAAATAAATTCTCAAAAACGAAGAAATATTTCTTGTTCTTTTTTTTATAATAATTCTGAAATAAATCAATAAAATACTATATTAAGAAATAATAATTTAATTCTTCGTAAAATAAAAACTAACAAAATTAAATATTAAAAAATTATAATTATTTATTATTTAAAAAATGGATAATAATGATTTAACTAATAAAATAGTAAATAGATGTTCAATATGTTTAAATATTCCAAATATTAAAATTTATCCTCAAAATTTAGATTTAGATATAGATTATATATGTCATAAAAAAAAAAGTTCAATCCCATATAATCAATTTAATAATTTGTTTCCTAAAATTTTATTGTCAAAAACAAAATGTTTAGTGTGTGGAAATTATTCTTCTAATATTCAAAGTTATTTTTGTATAGATTGTAAAAGATTTTTTTGTGAAGATTGTGTAAAACATCATAATAAAATTAATTATGAACATAACATTAATAAAATTCCTCAATCAGATACAAAATGTAATATCCATAATAAAAATTATCATTCATATTGTAAAAATTGTTTTGAAAATCTTTGTGAAGATTGTATGATATTTCATGAAGTACATGATATTATAAATTTTAATTCTTTAATCATTGATAATTTAAGCTTCATCAATGAACAAATTAAAACTTATGAAGAAATAATAGATTATATAAATAAAGCAACTAAAAAGTTAATATCTGAGATAAAAAAATTAAATGATAAATTCACTAGACAGAATAAGTTTATAATTAATTTACTAAAAACATATAAAGAAATATATATAAATCAAAAAGAAAAAAATGAATTTAATTATTCGATAATTCAAAATTTACAAAACAATATAAATTTCAAATTATCCACAAATCCATTACAAAAAATAATAAAAAAAATGGCCAAAATAGAAAATGACTTTAAAGAGATATATAATAAAAATTTTTTAAAACCAGAAAAAACATTAATTTCTCAAAATAAAACAATAAAAAAAATAGAATCTAAAAGAACAAATAATGACTCAATTAAATGTGTATTAATATTAAAAGATGGGAGAATAGTAACGGGTTCAAAAGACAAAACAATAAAAATATTTGATGCAAAAATAGAATTAAATAAATATAAAGAAATAAATGCATCTAAACATGTTTGGCATATAGCTCAATTAAAAAATGATAATATTATATGTGGTGAAGATGATGGAATAATGGAATTATTTGATATAAATAATTTACAATTAATATATAAATATGAAAAAGTTTCTGATTATTTAATTCCAATATGGAATATTGTAGTATTTTCAACTAATCAGAATATTATAAGTTGTTGTAAAGAAGGAATAAAAATATGGGAAAGTTCAAATAAATATAATTTAATTAAAAAATTAGAAATAAGTATTATTCCAAATAATAATGTTATGAAAAATCAAGGAACTAAAGTAATGGAAAGTATTTATGAATTACCAAATAATCAAATTGTTTCTACTTCAGATGATTCAATTTTAAGATTTTGGGATTTAAATAATTATCAAAATATATCATCAATAGATAATATTGGTTGTTGTAGTAGAACTGGCTTTGCTTTAATAAGTCAAAATACTTTAGCAATTGCAAATAGATATGAAAAAAAAGTGACTTTCGTTAATATTGAAACTTATGAAATTAATTTTAGAATTTATTTTAATAATGATACTGTTTGCTTGTTATATTTAAGAGAAGAAAATTTATTATTAGTAGGTGAACAAAATGTAAATGAAATTTCTGTTGTTGATTTCAATAAAAATAAACATAAAATTCATTTTAAAAATCAAAAAATTGAATTTAATTTCCTTCTCCTTAATGATAATCAAGTTAAAGGACTTAATGCTATTGTGAGAATGAAAAATGGAGATTTTATTACTGTTACTTACGATAAATTAACTGAAATTTGGAGATTAGATAACGTTGAATAATATTATATTAATATATTTATTATTTAAATAATTTTTTTATTAATTAAAATGGATGATAATGTTGTTAAAAATTTTTTTGAATATCTTGAAAATATTGGTTTAATTGATAATATGAATAAAAGAAATTTATTTAATATTTATTGTAATATTTTTCAAAATTCTAATGATAAAAATTTTAGTACTGTAATGTTTGAAACTTTATTATATTTTTTTAATAATTTTAATGAAGAACAAAAAAAATTTTCAAGTTTAAATCTTATTATAAAATATTTTAGTAATCAAAAAGAAAACAAAATACCAGAAAATAATTATATTCAAAAAGAAAGCAAATCTCAATCAATGAAACAATTAATTCAATCAAATAATAATAATAACATTAAATCAAATAAAAATAATCAAAATAATTCATCTTCTAATTTAAGAAATAGAAATTCATCGAAAAGAAATAATAAAAGCAATAATTTAATTAATTCAAATTTATTATTAGAAACTTCTTGGGATAAAAAAGAAAGAGAAGAATTTGAAAAATGTACTTTTGAACCAGAAATTAATAAAAGAATAAATACAGCAATAAATCCAAATATTCCAATTTATGAAAGATTATATAGTTATAATAAAATATATAAACAAAATAAGGAATTAAAAATCAATGAAAAAGAAAAAAAAGAAAATGAACAAAATTCATTTAAACCTAAAATATTAACTCCTGAAAAATATAAAACAAAAAATAATTTTGAACATAGACAAAAATTATATTTAAATAATAAAAATAAACATCATGCTAAATTAGTAGGTCAAATAGAAAAAAATTTTAATAAAAATTGTTCTTTTTCTCCAAAAATTAATTCTAAAAAAATAGATGTTTTAAATATTAATAATAAGAATAATGAAACACCTGTTCATTTAAGATTATATGAAGATGTTCAAAAGAGAAAAAATAAAAATTTAAATTTGATGAATAATCTAAAAACAAATGAACAAAGTAATGTAATTGATAAAGAAAATCCTTTAGTTGATTATGAAAAAATAGAAGAATTATATAATCAATATAAAAATAAACCTTTAATTTTACAAAAAATGAAAGAAAAATTTGATAATGAAGAAGGAATAACTTTCCAACCTTTTATCATTAAAAATTATTTATATGATAAAGTTAAAAGTGATTTTTATCAAAGAAACAAAAAAATGATTGAAAATAAAGAAAAATTTATTAATGAAGGTAATTTAAAAAAAGAAGAAAATTTTAAAAAAAATCAATTATATAGTGATAAAAGGTATACTCAAAATGAAAAAGATGAAATTACTAAAAGAATAGTTGATAGATTATATGGTAATAATATTTTAAAAAAAGATAAGGAAAATAATTTTAAAGAAGATGATAAATATTGTGATAAAATTATTAGTTTAGATGAATATCATGAAGGAAAAAATAAAAAAATAGTTAAAAATAATATACCATATGATGATAATAATTCTTTCTAAATAAAATTTAAAATATTCAATTAAACATTCTTTTTTTTATTTAATATAAATCATGTTGTTTATTTTTTTCAAAAAAAATAGATAAAAGAAAAAATAAATAATAGCTTAATTTTGATTAATGATTAATTATTATAAACAAATTTTTTGAATTTATAAATTAAATAATACAATCTTAAAAAAAGGATTTCAATTCATATATTTTAAATAAAAATGTATTTTATAATTTAGATTTAGATTTCACGATTTTTAAAGCAAAAAGCACAAAATTTAGATTTATTGTTTTTACATTTACAATAAGAACAAATCCAAAAAGAATTAGAAGCATTATTGTCTTCTGTTGAAAAATCAATATATTTATCCTTTTTAATGATATTACTTCTTTCAGAATAAGGTTTAAATATACTTATTATAGTAGGCGCTTCAGCATCATTAATTGGATATCTACATTTATTACATTTTATTTTATAATATGGATTTAAAAAACCACATTTCCAACATTTAATATTTTCAGATGGATTAAAAGTAAAATTATATTCATTTTTTTTTAAATTTTTTTTCATTCTTTTTTTCTTTTTATTTTTTTCTATTTTCTCGTCTTTTTTTTCTTCTATAATATTATTATCATTATTATTATTATTAATAATATTATTATAAGCTTCATAATTAAAAGTATTACATATTGTACATCTATAAATATTATATTTATTGTATTTATTACATTTTTCACATTTCCATTTATTAGAAATGTCTTTATCTTCTTCTTTTTCTTTATTTTTTTCTTCTTCTAATTCCTCTGCTTTTGCCATCATTTTATATAAAATTTGTTCTTCATTTAATAAATCTGCTCCCAAATTTTTTCTTCTTGATATATTATTTTGAAAAGACTTTAAAACTTTTTTTAATTCCTCACCTTCCATTTTACTCTTTATTTTTTCTTCATCAGGTCTTATTTTTCTAAATTTTAAATCTTCATTTTCTATATAAGTTTTTTTTCCTTTATCTATATCTATACTATATTTAATATAATTTTCAAAAGTACTTTGGTCAAACATTTTATTTTGGATATTATCTTTATTTTCTTCAGTTAATTCAACATAAAGAAGTAAAATAGGCAATAATTGTTTTTGAATAATTAATTCAATAACTTTATTTGGATTTTTTAATTTCATAATATTCATATCATTATAATAATACCATGAAATATTTTCCATATCAAACATAATAATTGAATAAGAATCATTATTTTCTTTTACTATTATTGATTGTAAATAATAATTTTTTAATATTCTGTCATCATAAATTGTAAACATTACTTCATTATTTATTGTAAATGGTATCATAAAACTTATATTACAAATATTAAATAAAGTTCTATTTTCTTTAGAATTAAAATTAATTGTTGTAATTAAATATTTTTGAGAAGTTATTGCAATTCTATTTGTTAATACATTTGGTTCTGAACAATCTTCATAACATTTTATATTTTTTGATTTACTATAATTTAATTTTTCTAATTCAAATAATTTATCATTTATATCATAAAAAGATAATTTATTAATTTCATAAATTAATGCATCTGCATTTATTTCATAAAAAAAATTACAGAAAAATACTTTAAAAAAATCACCCATGAAATTACAATTTAAACAAAAACTTTGTTCTACTAAATTTATAAAAAATAAATTATGAGCTAAACATTCTTTATCACATTCATTTTCATTTATATCTGTAAAATCTTCTGAGTCTAAAATATAATTATGTAAAGAATTAATATAAATATAAATTACATCAATAGGATCTTTTACTACAAATTTGTTGTTATATAAATCGATAATTTCTTTTTTTAGAGTTGTATTATTTATAAATCTAAATTTTTCAGGAAATTTGTTTATATAAATCCTACTAGATAATTTATAATATTTATCAAAAACTATTTTTAATTCATAATACATATTATATTTAAATTGTAAAGGAAAATCATTATTTAAGATAAAATCTCTAAATTCATGTATTTGATATAAGAAATGTACTGAAACATTTATAAAAGAGTTATTTTCTCCTAATTCACTAATCATTTTGACTTTTAAACTTTCTTCATTTATATCAGATAAATTTTGTAAATTTTTATTTTCCATTATTAATAAGAAGTTTGTAAAAAATAATAATAAATGAAAATGAAAATATTTAATAAATAATAATGACAACTGAATCTACATTTGCCAGAAAAGTTATTACTATTTTAAAATATAACTTACTTTTAAAAAAACCATCTGACTTAGAATATTTTATAAAATTACTTATTTTAAAAGATAAAAAGAATTATGATGGAGAATTAGATATTGAAGGAAAATATATAAATTATAAGAAAAAACATATTAATGATTTCAATTTATATCAATATGATCGTTGCAAAAATAATAGTAGTGATACTAATTGTTCAAGTAATGAAAATAATGAAATCAATACTGAAAATAACTTTAGTAAAAATAATGATGTTACTGATAATAATATTATTCAAAACAATTTTTCAGATAATTCTTACTTTTATTATAATATTGAAAAAAAAGATATTGATGAAATTATTGATGATTCAATTAATGAAATTATTGATAAAGAATTAAATATTGATTGGGTTATTGAAGAATTATTTTTATGTATCTAATCAATTATCATTAAAAATTTGTTTTAAATTTAAATTTTTTCTTATTAAAAGAGTTTTAAAAAATTATAAAAAATAAAACAACAACTGATATATCAATCAATAATTGATTTTAATTTTTTTTTCTTTTTATAGGTTTATAATAAATTAAAGTTATAGCTTTTTTTTTAAACCTAAAATAAGAACCAATTTTAATATATTTTTTATTGCCTATACAACCAATAATAATATGAGAAAAATTAATGTGAGGAGGATATAAAATTTGTTTGTAAGAATTATTTTCATCATTAATTTTATTATAATTAAAATTTAAATATTTTTTTCTCCCTATAATAATTTGATTAGAATTTAAATTAATTCTAAAAATATCTTGATAATAAAAAGGAACTTTAGGAGCATTAATATTCATTTGATCTTTTGCTTTATTTACGCACCAAATTTCTTTTTCACCTTTATTTACTTTATTCTCTTTTTTTTTCTTTTTACTTTTAAAATGAGTTAAATCAATATAATTATTAATATTATAGTTTCCATCATCAATTTTATTATAATTATTAGAAAAAACCCATTTATCATCAACAATAAATTTAAATTGTATTTTGGTTTTAGGTAAATTAACTTCATATTTAAAAATTCCTTTTTCAACTTCTTTCATATTAAAAAATTCTTTCCAATTTACAAAATTACCAGTAATTTTAACTATTTTTCCTCCTTCTTTCCATTCAAATAAAAAAGGAATTTTTATATTTTTTATTTGATTATTTTCTTCATAATTTTCTGAAGATTCATTTGAAGAAAATTTTTTCCTATTTTTCTTTAAATTATTTGAAGATGAAATTGAAGAATTTATTCCTTTGTAATTTAATATATCTTTATTTGCATAATCTGAAAAATTTTCTGATTGGGTGTTACCCATTATATTTATTTTGATGTTTTATATTTATCACTTTGTTACTTTTATTTTTTGAGAATTTTTAAATCAATTGTGATGAGATTATTTTTATCATTTAACACTTTTTTAAAAAAATGAATTAAATTTTTGATTAAAAAAAATTAAAGTTAAAAACTTTTTTTTAACAATGATGATAAAAATTTATACTCAAAATTCTATGAAAAAATAATTACATTCCGTTTGAATTTTAGAAAAAAAAATTCTTAAATCAAAAAATATCTTTTTTATCTTGAAATATTTGTTTTTAATTTAGGAATGTTTTTCACTTTATCTTGACTTTTTAATTTTAAAAAAAATTCCTCAAATTTGGATTTATAAACTTTGTCTATTTGTTTTCCTTTTTTAAAATATGGCAAAAAGATTCTTTTTTTTTTTTGGGTGCCATCAATAAATATCTAAAATATATTTTTATTAGATAATTGTATGATATTTTCAATTGCTTTTAAGTAATAAAATTACAATATAAATCAACAAGAGAAAATTTAAAAGCTAATACAAAAATAATTTAACATAATAATTATTTAAATGAAGAATCATATTTTACTTGAATTATATTTTAATTAACTTCAATATATTTTATTTAATTAAAATTTCATCAACATTAGATTAATTTTTTCTTTGTCTTTAGTAACATTATATGTTTAATTAGAAGTATTTTTAATCAAATAATATATGTTTGACAGAAAAAATAAACACAATCAAATTTTCTTTTGTTTTATATAAACAAGAATTATATTAATTAAGAAAAATTTCTTTTATCCTAATCCTGTGAACTGAGAAATGACACAATTATTTCTAATTTTTTCAAAAGTTATATATAAATAAACTAAATTTGTTTCGATTTTAATATGTTTCATTTTCATCATCAAGTATTAAATAAAACCAAAATTTTATTTTTTTTTTAATAAACATTTCAATTTTACCATTGAAATTATATAATTTGATTTAAACAATCTTGAAATAATATGTATTTAAAAAAAAGAAGGAAATTCAACAAAAAAAATTTAGTTTTAATTTTAATATTTTTTTTAATTTTCTGTGAAATCTAAATTTAATTTTTATATATCATTTATACCATAATTTTTGTTTTATTGACATAATGTAGGATCTTTTTATTTCATGTTTATTTTGTGAATTCCCCATTTTTGGAGAAATAGTATTTCAAATATGAAAAAATAACAATAAAAAAAGTAAATATAAATAAAAAAAATTCAAAAATAAATTAATATCACAAAAGAGGTAAAAAAAGAATAAAAACAAATTATGAAAAAAAAAAATAAATAAATTATTAAACTAATCTTCGAAAAAGAATAATTATTTAAAAATTAAATTTAATAATTTTTATAAGGGATAAAAAGAATTATAACTTATTATACTTATTTTGTTATGATTATACATTTAATTCAAATTTTGAAGACAATTGAATTATTAATTTTAATTATGATTCAAATTGGGAAAAGTTTTTGAAGGAATTTAATTTGTAAAAAAAGTATTAATTTTATAATGTCTATTAAAAGAACTTTCTTAACTATTATAAATATCAAAATATTTATTAATAAAAATTATGATTTTAAAAATTTTTGAATTATTCAATGAATTATTATAAGATTTTTAATCATTGTTTTTGTGAGTGATTTAAATTAAAATTAATAAAATATTCTTTTTAATAATTTTTTAAAGCAAATATTTTCTGATATAATTACATAAAAATTGAAAAGGAAAAGAGAACTCAAATAAAAATTAAGAAAATTTAATGGATAACTTAATAACACATAACATATATATCGATTTATCAATAGGAACTCCATCTCAAAAAATCCAATACAAAAAAAATTAAATTATCCAGAAATTTCATCTTCTTTTGAATAAAAAGTTAAATTCCTTCTTTTTTTCAAAATTGTGATTTTACTCATAATTATGAAAAAATAAAAATAAAATTTTAATTTAAATTATAATTTAGAGTAAATAATTATAAGTAAGTAATTATTAAAAAGTTAAAATTAATTTTTTTAAAAATATATTGTAAATTTTAACAGAGATAAAAAAATATTTTGAATTTATACAAAATATAATCTAAGTAAAGTTTAGTTTTCCTTGGATTATTATTATGATATTATCAATAGTACTTTTTTCTGCTATACTTTTGATTTTTATATATTTAAATAAAAAGCCATGAAAAATAAGAGAAAATAAATTAGAAGATGAATATGTTTTATTCGCCAATAGAATAAAAAAGAATTGAATTTCAAAAATTATTAAATTAATGTTATATTTATTATAAAATATAAATTTAATTAATAAAATTTATTTTACATCAATTATATTATATATTATTATAGATTTTATTCTAATAAAAGTTCTAATTCATTAAGTCTTTTAGATCTAAAAATTTTTTTCTTTCTAAGATATAAAAATATATATAATATTAAAAGTATTATTATAATTCCTAAAAAATATACTAATATTGTATTTATTGAACCACTAATATTATTATTATTTTTTAAATACATACCAATTATTTTTCGATCTGAATCGAAAACCAAAAAATTTTTTTTAAAAAAAGGTTTTCCAAAAACCCAATCATCATCCTTAGTATTATTAACTCTAAAAAATATTAAAAAATATTTTTTATCATTTAACTCAAAAAATAAATCATTTCCAGTAAAATTAAAAGAATATTTAATATCTTTTAAACCAAAAGATACTATTTGAAAATTTTTAATATCAATATGTTTATCACAAATATAATATTTATACATATTATCATAAGTATTTAATTTACAATTATTATTTTTATTAAAATACTCATTTTGTATTACATCAAAAAATTCTTTAGTTCCAATGATAAATCCAAACTCAATTTTTAAAAGAACTTTTTTATTACCTTTAATTCTTAAATTATTATAATAAATATCATCAAAGTCAATTAACCAATTAATTAAACTTCCTTTAACACCAGATTTCATATAAACAAAATTATTTTCTAAAAAATTTTTATTATAATTATGTGGATATTCTCCGATAATTAATTCTCCATTTTCATTATTTAAATATTTTAATGAAAAAGCATAACTTGAAATAAAATTTTGTTTTTTAAGTTGAAAAATTAAACTAGTTTCTTTCATTGAATCATGATTTTCTTTTAAAGATAAACCTAAAATTCCACTTTGTAAATATGATATATTATTCATTAATACAAATTGGAAATTTTCAATTTTTAAATTACCCAATTTTATTGTATCACTTACTTTAATTCCTTCTGTATATTCTCTCCCTGCAAAACGATATTTACTTTTCATAAGTTTTAAAAATGTTAAAGATGAATTATAAGAAAATTTTTTTATGTTTCCTTCTTTGAAATCTTCACTTGTTATAAAAGTTAAATAAGATTGTAATCTTATATTTAAAGGTATTATTTGTTCAGGAGTCCCAAAAGGAATATCTATATAAATATCATTATGTATATAATTTTCTGGGAAATCATTTTTTGAGTTTAAATTATTCGAATGAAAAGCTAATTTTATATATTTTTCAAAGGAAATATTTATGGAAAGATAAAAAAAGAGAAAAATCATTATTATTATATAAAATGTTTTTTTCAAAATTAATATATTTTAAATATAAATATAAATTAATATTTGGATTTAAAAAATTATAATTTAGATTTAGATTTCTAAGTAATGGGAGATATAAAAATTCAACCTCCTAATTATAAATTATTTTTGTAAAATAAAAAAAAAAATTTATATTTTTATATATAATAATACATTTAAAAGTTTATAACAATTATGATAATATTCTATTGAGAACAAAGTTCTATTTATTTAACAAAGTTCATCAAAAATTATCTATAAAAATAGTACCATACATAACAGTTAATGATTTTTAAAAAATATACTACAAATAAATGATTAATTGACAAAAAAAAATCTATATATAAAATGATATTTAATTTTCATCATCCGAATTCAAAAGATATTCTTTATATTTATCAAATTGTTCTGTTTGTACATACAATGAAAAATCAATTAAATAAAAAAATTCACTTTCTAATTTTTTTAATTCTTTGATGCTAATACCAGCAACTTTTGAATAAAAAGAAAAATCATAATTTATATCTTCATTATATTTTAAAGCCAATATAATCGAAGTAAATAATGTTCTATGAATATTATAGGGAGTTAATATTAAATTTGTATTTTGTAATAATCTATCAATATAAATTAAAGATATTATTAAAGTATTATTTTCAATTTCAGTATAAAATTTTATTCTTTCTAAGTATTCTTTTAAAGAAATTTTTGGAATTTTTTTTGCATTGAAAATACTTTTTTCTTGTTTTTTTAATTTTTGGGAATAATTTGGTAATTCTTTACTTTTTTCAATGAATAAATTTAAAATATTGATTATTTCTTCTGAAGTTTTATTTTCAAAGGAATTCACACAGTGATTTGATTCTGATATTATTGAATTATCAATTGTTGAATAGCTTTGGTTTAATTCGCATTGCATTTTTTTACACTTTTACAAATAATATGAATAAAACTCTTAAAATTTAATAAATAATTATAAAGATAAAAAGTTAATTAAAGAAATAATATATGTATTTAAAAAAACATATTTTTTAATATTTATTGTAAAAAAACCAATAGGGAAAAACATAAAAAAAATATTAAATTCTTTTTGGAATTATATCATTAATCATCAAAATTAAAATAATTATTATTTCCATATCTTCTCCTATAAGGATTATCATTATATTCTCTACTTAATTTGATTTGTTTGTTTTTATAAAAATCTCTAATTTCACTTAAAGTATTAACATAATTAATTGAAAAATTCTCATATTTAGGTTTATTAATCCAAGCAATTGGTCTATTATAAGCTAAATTTCTATGATAATGATTCCTGAAATTTTTACTTATATCATTAATTTCTTTCTTAATTCTGTTTTTAAATTTATTTGCACTTGAAGCTCTTAAATTATATAAATTAATATTTGAATTTGTATTATAATAATTAAATGATGGTTTATCTATATAAAAAGGACTTATTGCACTTTTATCTAAAACATCTGATGATATTTTTCTTGATTTATATCCTAATGAAAAACTTCTTGATAAATTATCTATTGAATTTGAAGAATCTTTTCTTTTTGGTTTTTTTAATGTAAATGAATTATTAAAAGAATTATCAAAATTTATTGTATTTGATTCTTGATTTTTGTTTTTTTTTAAATTCAATTGAGCTTTTTCTCTTGTTGATTGAGGCTCTGTTCCAAATTCTTGAATAAATAACTATATTATGTTTAAGTTTAGGTTATTTTTTTTTATTTTTACTTGATTTAGTCTTTGACGAAATTTTGACATTTTTTTCCTTTATAATAAATTTTGATTTTAAAATTTAAATTTATTTAATGATTCAAAATAATTTAAACAATAGAATATTTTTAATTCAATTGAAAAAATTACATTATATTTAAAGTTAATTGTATAAAACTCTACTTTTTCTTCTTAAAAAAGGAAAAGAATAATTCAGGAATTTAAAATAATAATAATAAATTAGAAGAATCTTTATTAAAAAAATCAATAATTTTTTATATAAAAATACTATCAATATTCTCTTTTCCAAGAAATTTGAATTAAAGTAAATGAAAAAGTAAAAGCAAAATTCAAGAAAGAAATAATATTATTTATGAAAAAAAAAATAATATATTTTAAAGAGAAATTTTTTCCCCTTTGGAAAGAAATAGTGAAAGTTTACTTAATGAAATAATTTTTTTGGAAAAATTAAACAATAATAAATAAAAAAAATTCAGTCTATTATATTTTAAGATTAGATTGAATTAAAAACAACGAAAAAAAAAGATAAAAAAATTAAAAAATGAGTAGAATCATTTGTTTTCAAATTTTTATAGAAAAATAAATTTAAAAATTATTTTAATTGTTTTTTCTTAAAAGTAAGATTAAATAGAATAATATTGAAAGAAATTTAACTCTTTTTAACTAAAATTAAAAAAAGTTTAATTCTATTGAGTTAATTGAAAAAGAATTGAAATAAATTAAATTTTTTTAATTATAAAACTTAGTTCATATTTTTACTTATATTGAAATTTGCTGAGTGGCAAATTCATCTAATTCTTAATTTAAATATAATTATGTAATATCTTTCTTGTTCCTATATTATAAAACATAAAAAATTCATGACTTAAATAATTAAGAATTTTCACTCAAGAAGAAATGATTAATTATATATTAACTATTTTAGATTATTTTGAAATAAAAAGAATGGAAAAATAATTTTTATAAAAATGATAAGAGTATAGCATCAGTTTTTTATGATAAAATAGGAAATAGGGATAATAATCTTTATGATGGTGGATTATATTAAGCAGAATTATCAAATGATCCAAAGAAAAAAGATTTTAAAGCTCCTGGAGGATTAAAAAATGGTCAAAAATTAAAAATAACATATAATGGAATAAGTGTTATTGCTTCTAAAGGTGATGTTGGTGGTGGAGGACGGAATCTTCCTAAAATTGACCTTCATGAAATTTTGCCTAAAGGTCTTGGTTTTGATAAGGGATTAGATTATGTTACATATGAATTAGTTGAATAAAATTAAATGTTTTACAAACATAGTATAAATCTATTTGTGTTTTAAATTTTTTTTGGTTTAATTATCTGATTTAATGGAATTAAATAAAAAAAGAGTTAAAATAAAAAATAAAATAAGATGAAAGAAAATTTAATTTTTTTTAAACTGAAATTTTAAATAAAATGAAAAATTTTCTTTTTATTTTTCTAGAAATAATATTATTAAAGTATTACAATAGATTATAAAATATAGAAAGAAAGTTTAAAATATTCTTTACTGAAATTTATAAATAAAATAAAATTATTGTTTTAAAATTTAAATAAATTATTTTTACCTTTTAAATGTTTTCTTATTTTATTATAAAATGATAAAAAATTTATATATATAATCCCAAAAATTATATAAATTCAAAATTTATGAATCTCCCTTTAAAATTTAATGATTTTTTTCTACTTTTACTAATTCATCTCCTATTTCTATTAATGTTTTACCTAATTCTAATATAATATTTTGTCGAGTAAATAAATCACTATTATTTGAATATCTAATATAAATATTAAATTTATCTTCAATAATTTTATTTAAAGTATTGTTTATTTCTTTTAATATTTAATAAATTAACATCAAAATCTTTATTTTGTATTATATTAATTTGTTTTGTTGAAGTAATAAATTATTTGAACTCATTTTTTCTTGGATTAATGATTTTAAATCTGAAGTTTAAGTTCCTTTTTTTAAGAAAATTTCAATTTGTATTATATAAATCAATACTATTTATTTCAAATCCATTTTTATTAAAAACTCCATTGATAACTTTTCTAATTAAAAGAATAATTTTTAATTGAAATTGTAATATTAAAATTTTCTTATTTCTAATTAATATATATTTTTGAATATAATTAGTTTAATTAGCAAAATAATTTAATTTTGAAATTATTTTGATTTAACCATGAAACATATACTCTTTTATTTATTTTTTCTTTATTTTCAGAAAATTTATTTATAAATTAATTGTAGAAAAACCTAAAAGGGTATATCTATTAATTAATTTAAGTGAAGAAATATTACATTTATTTTTATATTCTGGTTATCTTTCAAAAAAGTTTTATTCTTCATTAAATTATTAGAACCTTTTCTTCTTAATTTTTTTTTTGAAATTAAAGAAGTATGATAATTATTAAACAGTATATAAATTAAATGAGTATCTGAGTTAATAAATTCAAATAAAGAATTTGAAGTACTTAAATTTAACTTATTCTTCCTAAATTCTTATTTTTATTTTTATCTAAAAATGTAAATTATGATTTTCAAGTTCAAAACAAAAATATTTTAAAAATATATTTATAACCTGAATAAAAATATTATATATATGAAATTAAAATTTTTAAATTGCTTTTACTATAAATATCTTAGGAATATATTAATATTTGAAGATATTTTTTTCTCAATCTTCATATTTAAATTCTTTATTTATTTTTCATCAAAGGGAAAAATTTGGATTTAAACTTGTTACTAAAGGTAAAATAAATTATTATAACTCAATAATTATTACTATATTTTAATAATTATTTTTCCAAGAATATAACCTTTAATTGTAGTAAATGGAAATTTAATTTTAATGGTTTATCATAATTTTCTTCTGGAATTATTTTTATTCTTTTTTTATTATATACATACGAATTTAAATGAATTTTTTTTTATTTACTTAGTTATTTCTGGAAGAGGAGTTTTCCATTTTTAAATTTGCTTTTTCCAATTTTTTAAAAAAATTGAATTTGATTATATTGAGCAACTCCCATAATATTAAATCATTTTAATTTTTAAAATAAAATTGGATTTAAAATTCAATACATTTTTTATAAATAACAACAACTTAAAAAATACATTAAAAAAAATAATAAAGAATAAAATAAAATAGAAAAAAATTCAAAAAAATAAAAAAAATGAATCCCTCAAACAAAAGTACAAATAAATCTTTTTCATCATATTTTCAATCACAAAATTACAAACAAATAACATTTATAGAAACTCGTTTCGGGGATCCAATATCATCATTAAATTTAAATAGTATATTTTTAATAATAGGAACAATGTTTGGAAGATTATATTTATATAATTTTAAAACTAATACAAAAACAATATTAATAGATACATCAGATGAAGAAATATCAAATTTAAATTTTATATCTTCATTATCATTTCATTTTACAATAGGAGATGAAAAAATAGTAACATATAAATATAATAATTTATTATTAAGTCCAATTCCTCAAATTAAAGAAATAAAAAATTATCCTGATGAATATACTCATATTAATAAATGTGATTTTACTTATACTATAATATATAAAAATAAAATGTTACAAATTAAAATTTCTCAACCTGAAACTCATCCTATTGTTTTATCTAATATAATGAATAATTATATTATTAAAGATTTAAATAATAATAATACTATTCAAAAAGGAGATATTGAAATGACTACTTATGTCGTTCCTTTTGATTTTAATGGTAATTATTTTGCTTGGGTTGATTTTTTAAATGATAAACAAAGAAATTTAAGTTTATTTAATTTTCAAAATAGTAAATTATGGAAATTAAGGTTTGAAAAAAATTTTGGTCATATTAGTCATTGTAAATTTTTAATTGGGGAAAAAATATTTATTGTAAGGAAATTAACTTTATGTGAAATTCGTTCTATTGATGATAATTTTACAATATTATATGAATTTAATAATATTGGTGATTGTGTTATTTCAATTGATATTTTTTATAATTATTATACTAAAGAAAAATATGATGATGATGATTTTTTACAAATCAATAAAATTAATACTAATTCTATTAATAATAATGTCGATTCTAATTATGAAGTTCAAATTGATAAAGATAATCAAAATGAATTATATATTTTTTTATTAGATATTGATGGGAATATTAATTTAATTCATGAAAATGATATTTTAAATATTACTAATGTCCAAAAAATAAAAGGAGTTAAACAGGAATTTAAAAATAAAGGATTTTTTACTTTAGGTTATCCTTATTATTTAAAATATTCTAATGGATTTTTTGCTATTTCTAGTGATTTTGGTTGTTTTGTTTTTTCTCCTTGAAAATTTTTTTTTCTATAAATAATTATTTTATATGTTTTATAATTATGATATATTTATGTTAATAAAAATTATCAAGTAAAAAGCAATAAATTATTTATTTCTTTTTATTTAATATTTAACTTTTATTTTTTGATTAATAATTATAGTTTACCTATTATATTAAAGATAAATATTATTCAAAAATTTACAATAAACTACTATATAAATAGCTCCATTTACAATAACTTTTAATAATTTAAATTTTTAAATAAATCCATTTTTGTATTAGAAACATCTTGATTTACATTTAAATTGAATTTATATTTAACTGTTTTACAATTTCTATTTCTTCTTAAGAAATTATTCTGTCTAATAATATTAATAAAATTGATTAAATCAATATTATCTTTATGTACATTTAATAAATTTACAAATAATTTTTGAACTTCAGGAAAATAATTTTCCTCATTTTTAATATTTTCATTAACATGATTAATAATAATAAGAATATTAGGGTCATTTACAGAAGAATTAATTAATATAATTTTTTCTTGAATAAAGTTATAATCTTCTTTTAAATCTTTAGTAATAATAATATAACCATTACAAATTTTAAAATAAGTTTGAATTAAATTTGAAGAAATGACATTATCATTTGTGTCAATAAATTCAATTTTAATATTTGAATTATTAATATTAACAAAAGTATTTTTATATTCTAATGAAATAGTAGGATTATAATTACCCAAATTAATATTATCATCTTTTTTATTATTTGAGAATTTTTCTATAAAAAGTGATTTTCCCGATTTTGCTTTTCCTATAATAATTATTTTAACTTTTTCGTTGAAATTAATAATATTTTGTTCGTAAAATTGAGAAACTTTTTCAGGAGAAGAAAAAGAATCAATTGTACTTAATGATGTTTTTGAAAACATAGAATTTTTTTCTTTATATTTTTCCAAATTTAACTCTTTAATTTTATTATTTAAAATATCTTCATCTTTTTTTTCCTGTTCTTCTATTGAAAGTGTCCTTTTTTCCAAAAAAAAATTCGAATTTGGTTTTAATAAATTATATTCATCTTCATCTTCATCTTCTTCTTCTTCAATAATTATTTTTTGACTTTTTTTTCTTCTTTTTGATAAATTTTCATTTTGTTCATCTTTTTGATATAATATTTTTAAATATTCTTCTTCATTGTCTGCTTCTATTGTTTCTCCTCTTCTTCTTCTCATTTTTAATTCTTAATTTTATAATTTTTAATCATTTTAATTTTTATGAATTGATGTATTAATAATTTAAAAAGATATAAGTTTAGTGTTTATTCTATAATTTACAATTATTTATTAATA
>JAEEGK010009963.1_pt1 | contig 22008 bp, 16 predicted proteins | sample 8958771 | NCBI WGS metagenome assembly JAEEGK01 (sample SAMN16246547, study PRJNA631951) | gut metagenome | biome: gut microbiome; feature: rumen; material: SC-attached | host: Bos | place: Iran: Karaj | collected 2018-10 | reverse complement strand
ATGGTGACGAACTGAGAGAAAAGAAATGCAAGGGCACCAGCTAAAAGCTTCAGCGATGCTGTTGCTGGGCGGGTAAGTGTTCGAAAGAAAGCTAATGCCACCGGGGTCAATGTCCCATAAATGGCGACAGTGACGGGTTCCGTTTCGTCTAAGGATACTTTTCCGACGAAGAAATTGGCCATAGCGACCGCTATGATAAGTAATCCCCAAGCAAATTCCCACAATGAGGGAAGGACAAATCGCTTTTTATGAGAGACAGGGGCATTCATCAGACTGATTGGCATTGGGGTCAGTCACTTTTAGGCAAGAGAACAAAGGCAATCATCAATGGTAGGGACATCACAATCGGATATGAATACCTGCCGTAAATCATTGGGCAAATCAAAAGGATAGCTAACGATAATAGAACAGGCAGGAAAATGGTCAGACCTTTTGCATCCCTCCGATAAAATAATAAGGCAAGGAGGAAGATGGCGATCCAATTATAATAGGGGATGGCTATCACCCAGTTGATGAAAGGATATTTGAACCAGGAATATATTTTTTTGTTGTAGAACCTTGCCGTCGAGTTGAATTGGGCAAAACGATATTCGGGAGTCGTAGCACCGGGATTTGTAGCCCAATTGGGTGAAGTTTCAAGAATGAGTCTATTGAAATTGTAGAAGAATCCTGCCGTTACAGCTAATGTTGCTTCAACATAAGTCAGAGGATGTCGAAGCCCCATCGAAAGCCATGCAGAACGGTAGGCCTTGAGATCATTTGCTTCCTCGTTGTGATCAATGTGACGGAACATGGAAGGTGCTCCAATATATGGTCTGTACCAGGGGTTGTATTTATAGCCGTTCTTGACTGCGTCTGTCTTGTCAAAAATATACTTGGCGGCTATTGTGTCGCAGTCGAGTACTCGGTTGATGGCGGCCCGTTCTTCGGGTTTCACATCTTCGGGATGTTGTTTGAGATAGTAGGCTGTCTGTTGAAATAGTGTCCCATAGACTTCCTGTTTCCCTCCTGGCTCGACATTGTTGTAAGGCAGGAGTATATGAGAATAGGCGAACACAAGAAAAAGGGAAGGGAAGGCAACAAGCAGAATCCTCTTCCAGAAGTGTCTGTAATAGATTAGTAGCAAAAGGCATTCTGCTATCACAATGTAAATGCCTTGATGACGAGTTAGGCAGACAAGCAGAATCGCCAGACTATGAAGAATCAGGAAGCGAGGCCGTAATAGACAGGCACCTTGTGTGGAGACCAGTTCGTAAAGAGAGAAAAGGTATAGAAGGAATGCGTACGCAAATAGTCCGTCCTTGGTTGGATTAACGCTTAGATAGGGATAGAGCGGGAATAGTGCATAAAGAATAGCGATGGCAAGCAACCAGCCGTTTGAGAGTCTGGCTCGCTGCAATAGCCTGAGTCCGTATAGAATGATAGCACTTGAGAAAAGAATCGAAAGTATTGACAAAAATGCCATGCCTACCGACAGATGTCCAACACTTTTCCCTATTGTAAAGAACAATCCATGAATGAGTTGAATGAAGTAGGGATGATGGTCGCAGGAAGCACAGTCGGGATCAAGGAATGTGCGTAGTCCGACCGCTGCATCAAAACCGAAGACGCATGGGTAAAATAGGGCAAGTGCAAGGACCCTCGCTGCAACAATCAGGATAAACCATCGGCGATAATTGAAAAGGGTTGGAGCAACGGATGGGGCTTGATAGTTTTCGATGATGCAAAGAACACTAAGCAGCATCTGATAGAAGACATAGCCATAGACGAAGCTTCGAATAAGCCAGATCAATACGGCTATCCAATTGCCAAAGCATAATGCCCAACTGTGAATGTGGTAAAAACTGCCTCCAATGGTAACAAACTGTGAAAATAACAAGGCAAGAATTCCTGCCAGTACCTTTAATGAGAAAGTGGCACTTGAGCTATGTTTGCTGGCCCACCCAAGAAGGAACGGTGTCGCCAACCCATAGAAAACAGTGTGGACTGGCAGTAGTCCTCGGATGCCGATTTGGTCGGTCAACGAACAGGCGAAGGTTGATAGAATTACCAACAGTCCGCATATCCAATGCTTCACGAAGGGCTTCATTTCGAATTGCTTTGCTCGACTTTAGGCATTCTGCTTCCTGTCAGAAGACTGCATAATTTGGGAGTCCAACGCTGCATAATATAATATATGAGCAGACAGATAGCAACGATAATAAATGGAGAAATCCGATAATATAATAGCCAAGGGGCAGAAAAATGATGAACAACGGAGTATATGATTGTGTTTGTTTTTGACATGATGGAGCCAATACGGGCTATTGGACACGCATGTAAGAGATAGATGAAAAAGGTACTCTTGGCCAAAAACGGTGCTAATTCAAAACCTTTCTGTTTGGTGATATATTCAGCGAATTTGATGTAAATCCAAATACAGCTGATGACGAATACAGGAAAGATAAACCTGCCAATCGGAGTCACGTTGCCGCCAAAATAAAGGCAGGCAAAGAAAGAGAAGAAAGAAACGATAATAGCAGGAATCTTCAGTTGTTCCGCTACGCCTACCAATGTTTTTCCATTCATGGAAATATATAGACCCAATCCGAAGAAGGAGAATGCTTCGATTGTGAATCCGTCAATCTGAGGCCAAATCTTGGAGATGTAGCAAAACATCAACAGGAGGATGCCCCACACTTTTGTCTTCTTGAACAACCAATACAAGAGAGGAGCAAAAAGGGTAACAACCATCAGGTCTCTGACGAACCATAAGGTAAGGACAAAGGGTGCCGTGTTGGGTGTTGGATTTCCTAACCAGTCGACTTTGTCAAGTCCCCAAACATGATAATTCCAGAATCCCTTTATGCCGATGCCGTGCAGATATTCGAGAATATTCGAAAAGGAAGCTCCAGCTTTGATGTCTTGATACAGCATCAAAGCCACAAAAGTACCTATTGAAAATACTATCCAAAGAACGTATGGCAGAAGCAGGGTCTTGCTTCGAGTCTTTATTTTTCGGGTAAACACATTCCAATCCCAGCCTTCCATCCCTTGCCAGAAAAGGTAGCCTGAAATCAGGAAATAGGCTTGGTTCGTAATGCGGAGATAAGACAAAACAATCGCAATGACATTCGAAATGCCATGGCCGGATAAGAGCGGGAAATCGGCGGCTTGGATACTAACCGTATTCGGTCGCATATGCCCAAATACGATAAGGATAATAAGCGAAAACCTCAGCAATCCAATGGCCTTGGATTCAGAAGAACTGATAGACATTGTTCTAGGAAAGAATCTTGTAGATTAGTTGCAGGTCGAATTTTCTGTGATAAATCAACTGAGCAAACAGATAGATGCGGGTAAAATGGTTTCGTATTTGCTGCTTGACACTGAATTTCTTTCCCCAGCTTCTGTAGTAAAGATGCCAGGCGTAGGAATCAGCATTCAACGTTGTCATGTTAGCAAATATGTGAGGCGCTTCCACTAGGATATTCGTTTCAAGATGTTGAGGAGAATTGGTATAGCGGTAGCCATACTTCTCCATGAGCCGGCTGAGGATTCTGCAAACCACAATGTCACCCCATTGCTGCTGCTCGTAGTGCAATGATTGATAATACTTCAAACAGTCCATCATATAGGGACTCCCCTTTTCCGACATCATCACACCGCTCTGAATACCCATGCCTGGTATAAATTCCGTGATGCCAGGCAATCGGTTCCCTTCTGTGTCCAAATAGTTTTTCCTGTTATCGTCAAAGATCCAAGGCTGATATTCCTGACAAGAGCAAAATGAATATTCAAGGTATTTGTCAAAGGATTTCAGTACGATGATGTCTGTATCCATATAGATTCCACCTTCTGTTGCCAAGGCATATACTCTGCAGAAGTCGGCAACGAAAGCGTATTTCCGGGCAGCATATGCCTCCTGGCAAAAAGGAGCCATATTTGTGTCGAAATTGCTTTCGTTCCATTCCTTGATTTCATAATCAGGGAGCCTTTTCTTCCACGATCGGATGCAATGCTTGATAAGGGTGGGCTTTTCGGCTCCCCCGAACCAGCAATAATGGATAATTTTTGGAATCATAGGCGGCAGTTTTATAAATCTTACAGAAATTATAGAATCAAAAGTATAATGGGTAAGGCGACTCCTTGATGTCGGATCCAACTTCCGAAATCGGGCTCGAAAGCTGCGGAACAAAGAAGGAATGCCAGATAAAGATATAGAGCGGCAGTTCTGGTTTGGCGACGGTCCTCCTCTTTCTTTTTTTCTATTTCTTCGTCTTCTTTATCGTCCTCTTCCTCCTTTTCTTCGTCGTATTCTTCTTCCTCTTCTGATTCTTGAGTACTATCGATCTTTTTTTCGTTCATCTGGATGTCCGCGGTAGCCAAAGCAACTTCCTCTTCCTCCTCTTCTTCCATTTCCTCCTCTTCTTCCGGTTTTCTTCGATTGATAAAGGCACGACTGATGAAGAATGCCAGGAGGACCTGGAATGCTATGAAGAACAGATATTTGACCTTTCCTTTAATCAAGAGTTCCACGGGAAACAACAGTCGGAAAATCTTGATGACATAATCAACGGTGGCAAGCAGTTTGTTTCCCTTCGAGAAGAAGGGGACGATTTCGGAATCGGCCACAGATGCTCGATCCATGTCTCGATAGTTGGCATTCATCATCTCGTTGTAGGTGCTTTCGCTGCTGGTTGAGAGGTACGAAAGCAGGAAGAAATAGGATGCGCCGATGATGATGGATGTAAAGAAGATGTTGGTAATCAGTTTCTTTTTGCCGTGCTTCGATTGGAAATCAATATTGTCAAAGAGGTATCGTACAATATATTGAAGAAAGAAATAATAGAGGAACACTAGGCCATAGTATTTTCGAGAAAGTAATATGGTCAAAAACAGGGCACCTCCGAGCAGAATACTCTTTTGCTGATAGGTCCTTCCGGCAATGATGGCCATTGCCATCAGGAAGAAGAACAGCATCTGGTAGGGTTCTTTCGAAAGGCAGAAGCAGAAGATATTGAGAATAGCGACACCTAAATAGATGAAGATATTCTCCTTGAGGCCTGCTTGTGGAGTTCGCTTATAGAAATCCACAACCATGATAAGCGTGAAGATGTTGAAAAGAACCGAGAGGTAAATTTCCCAGTCTTGTATCCAGACACAATGGAAGAAGTTTATTGCATTAAATAGTGCGCCAGCATTTGATTCAGCAACACTGGACGCGCTACTGGTTTGAGACAGTCCGGACACTTTAAATTGGTACATCCCGAGATACATGCGGACAGCCATGCCGTTGCCGATGCTCATCACCACCAGCTTCATATACATCACTGTCCATCGGACAATCTTGGAAGCTATGATGATAGGAATAAACCAAAGGTAAAACCTGCTTAAGTTTTTAGCAGTATTATTTGGACTCATATTCTTTCAGCAGGAAACAGCTCAATCGGGCGATTGGGCTAAAAAACATTCATATTGGGAACAGATATAGCTGTTCATCTCTTGAATGTAAGTTTCGTCTTTCTGTTTTAGTTCAGAAGCTTGAGGGGGGTACTTGAATATATCAGTAATTAAGTTAGCCCAGTCGGTTGGCGTAGAAGCAATTAATATAGGTGCATCGTCCTTGTGGTAGATGCCCAAAGAACTGTGTGGATGTACAATAGTGGCCTTTCCGTATGAAAGGGCTTCGAAGGTCTTGATCTTCAATCCTGTCCCCTGGAACACAGGATTGATTACAACATCTCCTTGCTGATAAAAGTCATCAAGAGAATCCACTCGCCCCGATAGCGTAACGTTCGTATACTTGTTTGTCGAAATTTTTTCGCAGACTGTGCCACCAATAATGAGTCTGATGGCCGAATCTTGGCTTAACACCAGTGGCCATACATTGTCAAGAAACCAAAGGATTCCGTTGACGTTGAATTCCATTCGACTGGCAAGATACAGGATGTTCTTGTTGCAGACTATTGCCTGACGGTGGTAGTTGAAATGACTATATACGGTGAAGATCTTGCTTTTAGGGGCCAGATAACGATAAAAAATGGCTTCCTCTTCCTGAATGGCGAAAATGTTCGGGCAGCGTTGTAGGGCTTTCGCCTCTTCGTGTGCCGTACAAGTTTCGTAGAAGGGAGTTCCAGTACGCAAATCCTTGTAGGAAAAAACGTCATGGGTATAGATTGCCTTCCTCGGGATTTTGGTGTGCTCCAAGAGTTTTGACAATCGCATATACTGGATTATGATGGCATCAAAATGCAGATCGACATCAAGTCGATTTACAAAGTTTTCAAGCCCATAAGGGTAATGGTCATCGCAATGCCAGTAGCCGTGACCGAAAGAAGTCCTGATCTTGTCAATCAGTACACGTCGTGTCTTTAAGATTGGATTAAGATGATAAACATGATAGTGGTCGCCCCAATACTCTTTCATTTCCGACTCATCGGCCTGACGAAGCGCCATGTCGACGAAGAGAAAATGCACATCACACCCCAGATGCTTCAGAATTTGAACCTGTCCCATAATGGCAGTTCTGTTTCCAGCATCTGTGGGGTGTGAGAGATTAGTAGAGACGATTAGGACTATCATGCCTGGTCGTTATAGCCATAACCATAACCATAGCCATAGCCATAACCATAACCATAGCCGTAGGAACCATAGCCATACTTGTTGCCGATGACTTCAGTACCGTTCAGTATTATAGCCATATTCTTCAGCGTGTCATCGCGATAATATTGCTCGACTACAGACAGCAACGGACGATCCATGACACCGACACGAATGACGAATAGAGAGACGTCGGTCACACGATTGATGATTTGAGCATCGGCGACGACTTCAGTTGGAGGACAGTCTAATAGAATAAAGTCAAAGCGTTTGCGCAGTTCCTCAATCAATGTCTCAAGACGTTTACCATGAAGCAGTTCGACGGGGTTGGGAGGAATCACACCAACCGGCAGGACCTTGAGGTTATCATATCCCTCGACCGAACACAGCAAAGGATTGATATCTGTGTATTTGCCACGCAGATAATCTGATATGCCTTGTTTCGGACGTCCGACAAATCGGCTTAGGCTGGCCTTACGGATGTCGCAGTCGATCAGGCAGACTTTCTTTTCATTCAGGGCAAGGCTGGCTCCCAGGTTGATGGCAACGTAGGTCTTGCCCGAACCAACATTGAGCGAGTTGAGTGTGAATACCTGCGGATGGGTTTCGCCGTCTGTTCCCAGGAATTCGAGGTTGGTTCTGACAATTCGGAATGCCTCGTTGATGACATTCTTGCTGTCGCCTTTCACGTCTATGATAGGATGCAGCGAATGCCTGATTTTCTGAGACTTCTTCTGGTCGGTACTTTGAGGTAGTTCTCCAAGGAATGGTGCAGAAAGGATTTCTACATCCTTGCGGCCGCGAACCTTGTTGTTCATGATGCATCTAACGATGAAAATGACAGCGGGAAGGAGCAGGCCTATGGCGAAGGCAATCAGCATGGTCATCTGTTTGTCGGGGAAACTTGGCTTGCTTGTGCCTGCTGGAGGATCGACCAGTCGGGTGTTGTAGGCCGAGAATGCTTGAGACAGCTCGTTTTGTTCGCGCTTTTGGAGCAGGTACAGGTAGATTTGTTCCTTCACCTTCTGCTGGCGCTCGACATTCTGCAGGTAGAGCTGCTTGCGCGGGTTGCTGGCCATCTTGGCATTGCTGTTGCTCTGTCGGATTTGCGTAGTCATCTGTCTTGTGGTGAGAGACTGGAGGGCATTGTCAATCGAATGCAGAATGACCGACTTGAGCGTATTGAGTTCGACGTCAAGGTCTTGCACCAGGGGATTGGTGGCGCTACTATTTGCTATGTAGTTGTTGCGCTGCAGAATCTTTGCATTGTACTGGGAAATGAGCGAGCTGACCTCGCCAGGGAAGTCCTGCGAGACAGGCAGTAACTGATAGGAGTCGTTGCCGGCTATGCCCGAACGCATATTGCGAATGTTGGTGATCTGGTTCGAAAGGTTGTCAAGTGTATTGGTGGCAGCGGTTGCTTCTTGGAAATAAGTGCCAGCAGCCGTTTCAAAACTTGGAACCAGGTTACTGCTCATGTATTCGGTGATGTCTTCCTCGACATTACCCAGGTCGCCTCCGATGATACCGAGGCGCTGTTCGATGAAGTCCGAAGTACTCTTGATGGTTTTGTTGTGTTCCTTTACCCAGTTTTCGCTATAAACCTGTATCAGCGTGTTCAGGAACTCATCACCGCGCGGAGCACGTTCGTCTTGAATGGTGATTCTCACCTGGGATGAACCGTTTCGACCACCAGATACACTCAGTTTCCTGCCGAAAGCAAGGGCCGTTGTTCTCAAAGAGGAGTGCTTGACAACACAATCGAACACGTCTGACATTTTCTTATTATATACCGATGGCTTGACCACAATACGGCCAATGGGAGTCTTGACGGTGTCGTTCAGGTTGCCGGTGATTTCTTGGGGAGAGTCTTCATGTGCAGTATTTCCCGCAAGATTGGATATGGCGAACTTGTTGTTTTCGAGCTTGAAGTGAAACTCGCATTGGTTGTTGTCATCCAAATCGATGAAATAGATGTCGATGGGGATTTCGTCGGCATACAAGGTGTAATCGCGCAGATACTGTCGGGTGGTATAGGTGACGTTGAGCCTGAGTCGACTGACCACCTCTTCGATGGTCATTGGCGAACGCAGGGTAATCAGTTCGTCCTGGAGTTGGTTGTTGGCTTGGAACATGCTCGTGAGTCCAGGCATTTGTCCCAGCGCCTGAATTTCAGATGACCAGGAACTGGCATCTGTCTTGATGAGCAGGGTGGTGGTCCTGTCATAAACAGGTGGAGTGCGCAGGAGGAAAAGAAGTCCGATGGCCAAACTGATGAGAATGGACAGAACAAACCATGGCCATTTCACCAGACAAGAAATAAAAATATCTTTGGGAGAGACTCCTAAAGTCTCCAGTTCAACCTTCTTCTTGGTCTTTTTAATTGTTGCCATAATAGGTGACGAAAGAGAAAACTTTAATCAAATCTGCGATAGAAGGCATACATCGTCAAGCCAAATGTCAATACGCTGCTGATAAGGCTCATCCAGAATGTAGGCTTGCGGACTGTGTTGCCATAGAGGGTGGTCGAATACTGCTTTTTTGCGTCCATTTCGGCATAGATGATGTCTCCCTGCTGTATATAATAAACAGGCGATTTGACAACCGATTCGGCGGACGTAAAATCGACCTCATAATTGCGGAGCTGGCCGCTGACTTCACGAATTACTCTGATTTTTTTGCGTTCAGCACTTAGCGAGAGGTCTCCCGATTGCGCAACGGCTTCGATGATGGTGTATGCATCCTTGGGTATCTGGACCGTGCTGGTGCCCAATTCGCCTAACGTATAGAAATAGTCGTTGGCAAACGAACAGCTGACATAGGGATCCTTCACAAGGTTCTCTTCAATCAGAATGTCGCGCACCCTGTCGGCAATTTCCTGACGTGTGAGGCCACCGACATGAATGGTTCCTACTACGGGAAATTCGATATTTCCATTGACGTCAACGTTGTACGTGTGGAGGTCGGTCGATACACCACCGCCACCGCTACGTCCGCCTCCTCCACCGCCATAATAACCGTGACCCATCACATTGAAGAGCCGGGCAATCTTTTCATCGCGGCAATGGACGTTAATGAGCAGTTTGTCCTCGTGCTTGGCTCTTACATACTGAATCTCTGGGAGATCAATGGGGTGAGTGGTTGTTAAGTCCTGAAAGTAGATGACGTCTTGGGGGGGAGAGCAAGACGTGATGGCAATACCGGAGAGGCATAGCATCAAAAGGATAAGATAATTTTTCATATTGGTTTGAATTGTTTTATTGATTATCTGGAGTAAAACATCAAATTAGTTATTGAATTGTGGTATAAAAATGAAGCCTTTCATTCAATTGCTTTTTTCAATAGTCCTATCGAGCGTTCCCTCATCTGTTCGATGTTGCGGTTGACAGCCTTGAAATCAATCGGTAGTTTCAGGCATTCTTCGACAGGCTCTTTGGCCGTAAGCATCCGCTCGGAAAGATTGAGGGACGAGAGGAGGGAATAGAGACGCCCGTTGGTCGAAACAGTTCCATCGTTCTTGTAGCGGCGGAAGCTAAAGAATGTCTTTTCGAAGAGTGCCGACAGAGCAGTACAATGGAACGAATCGGTCAATACCATGTTTGCATCGCGTATCAAAGCGACAAAATCCAGCGGATTGACATCGTAGAGAGGGTAGTCGGCAAAGCCTTCATCGCTTCGGACATATTCGTCGAGATTCGGCAACTGAACAATCTTGTAATGGGTTGTATCCGCAAGTTTCTTGGCCCAGATGCGCTGTTCGGGATTGTTGCCGAGGAAATAGCATAGGATGTATGGTTCTCCGATGCGTCGTTCCTGGGGCAGAAATCGCTCCCATTCTTCGGCCGTGAACAGAATCGTCGGATCGCTGACGACGGGCACGTCCTTGCCGATGAGCTGTTTCACGAGTCGCTTGCCTGATTCCTCCCGCACCATGATGCTGTCGAATCGTGGTAGAAAGGCCCTGGCCATCCTGGCCTGCCTGTCTGGGAGTTGGGTAATGCCGAAACTGGTAGCATATGCAACCTTGCGTATGCCGTCAGGCACGAAGTTCAGCGTGTAGTAGTCTGCCGTAATGTTGGAAGGGAGCCAGAGCTGGTCGCTTCCGACAAGGAAGGCGGCATACTGGTCGGCGTTTTTGCCAAGTTCTGCCTTCGATCCGAATGCGGGAGAAAGATTGAATTCGGTTTTAGCAAACTGGTTGAAAAGATTATCCCTAAGTCGAAGATTTTGGGCATAGTCAGCGTTGAATTTCTTGGCAATCACTTTCCGGACGGTTGCCATCTTGTCCAGGATGGTGTGGATGTCCAGGATGCGGCTCAGGAAATAACCGTATTTGGCCTTGTTTATTTCAGGCTTCAATCCGTCAATGCATATTGTCTCGTTGGGCCATCCCAGTTTGTCGCAAATCATCTGGGTGGCCAATGCCTGAAGCTGGCTGCCGTAATTATGTTGAAAGTAACAGGTTACTAAGGCTATTTTCTTCATTCAATAATCTGATTGGCTAATGGCATAGCTTCGCCTCGGCTCGCCACAGGTCAAATCCGGCAAACCCTCCTTGATTAGAAACTACTTCGCATTAATGCACAATAGGTCCATTATAATGCGCGGCAAATTTAGATATTATTTTTCGATTACCCAACCTTTTTGAGGAAAAATAAGGAAAATCAAGTCTATTTAACTATCAGGAAGTCATTTTTGCTATCTTGAATGAAATATTAAGATGCAAGAATATGCAGTCTATACAAAAAATGGACTCGTCTTTTGGGCGAGTCCATTGTCATTTTTGCGTGTCAGATTATCTGGTGACGATGATCCGTTTTCCATTGATGTTGTAATTGCCTGGAGCCAGGCCAATGAGCCGGGAGGATACTTTCACGGGTTCTGGTTCTGGCTCTTCCTGCATTTCGTCAATGCCGGTTTCGTCGTTTCTTGCCTTGGCCTTGGCCGAACCGCTCGACTGTTCTGTTATTTCGAGATATACCCTCATGGGGCTCATCGACGAAGTGGATTTGCAGGCCACCCACTCGCCTCCGCTGACAAAATATTTGCCGGTCAGATTGGGGGCTGAAATCTTAGTGTATGTGCCCTTGAACTGGAAGGTAAACTTGCCCGAGATGAATTCGACAACCTGGTCTTCGGCGGGATAAACGATGCAGTTGGTCTTGCTGATGGTTTGTGCCGTAGTGGAATTGGCCTTCTTGGCGCGGATCAGATAAGGATGGTTGGGTTCTGTCGTAGAACCGGGTCCAAGCACAGTATGCTGAACCGTAAAGGAACTGAGTTCTCCGGCAGAAGTGGTGGTAACTTCAACGCCTGCGATTTCGGCAATTTCAAACTTGCTGCTCCAGTCTGCATAGTCGAGGGCCACAGGGAGTACGATGGTTCCCCAGGTGGTCTTGGCGAATTTGCGGGAATAGGAGAAGAGGGCAGCATATTCCTGGGTGGTGCCCGTATAGGCTGTTCCGTCCGCAAACTTCATGATAGCCGTGTATTGGGGAGCGTCATCCTCGTCTTCGTCCTTCTCAGTGGAGGCTGCATTGGCATCCGATATTTCAAGATAAACCCTCATGGAGCTCAACGAGGAAGTGGAATTTCCAGCAATCCATGAACCATTACTGGTATAATACAATCCGTTCATATCAGGGGCTTCAATGGGGCTATAGGTACCCTTGAATTGGAACCGGTAGTTGCCATAGGTGTGCTCAACCGTCTGGTTTTCGGCAGGATAAACCACGCAGTTGGTTTTGCTGATGGTCTGGGCTGTCGTCGAGTTGGCTGTCTTGGCACGAATCAGATAGGGTCGGTTGGGTGTCGTTTTCGAACCCGAGCCGAGCACGGTTTGCTGTACCGTAAAGGAACTGAGCTTACCAGCAGAAGTGAGAGTAACATTGACGCCCGCGATTTCGGCAATCTCAAACTTGCTGCTCCAATCGGAATAATTCAGGGCAACGGGGAGCACAATTGTTTCCCATTTGGTCGTGGTGAATTTGCGGGAATAGGAGAACGATGCTACAAACGTCACACAGTTGTTGGTGTATGCCTGGGTGTCCGAAAGGGTGACCTTCCCGGTATATTCAATGGAAGAGTTGTCATCCGTTGGGGTGTATTCCCGGATGTTCTGGAATTCTCGCCAGGTAATCGTTGCTCCATATATTTCCTTAAATCCTGTAGGCACGTAAAGGACGCACTGGGTCTTGTCGATGTCGTTGAACGCAGAAGCGGCGACTTGAGCCGGCTTTTTTCCAACATAGATTGATTTGAGAGCGCTGCAGCTCTGGAATGCGTGTTCGTCAATCAAGGTGACACTGCTGGGGATGGTGATGGTGGTGAGCTTGGAGCAATAGGCGAATGCGCTTTCTCCAATCGTTGTGACACTCTGGGGAATGGTTACCGATGGCAGGTACGAGCAATTGCGGAAAGCCGCCGAAGCGATTTCCTTGATGCCGTCAGAAATGGTGTAGGCCGAACGATAGTTCTCGGGAAGACGAGCAAAAATGGTCCTGTTGCAAATGGGCTTACTCAAGGTGTTGCAGTTCGAGAATGCAAAATAGCCAACCTCGGTAACGCTGTTCGGAAGGGTGAGGGAGGTCAATCCTTCACAGTTATGAAATGCATAACTGCCGATTTTTGTGATAACGCCGTCAAACTGCAGTTTCGAAGTCGTTTTGTTGGCAAGGGATACCAGATTGCCCGAGGCATCATAGAAGTTGCCTTGGGGAGCATCTATTGCCCCGTTGCAAGAGGTGTAGCTGATTACAGAATTTGCAGCATTGACAGTCGTCCATGACATCAAACAGAATGCGATCATGCACAAGGACGTGGAGATTGGTGAGAAGAATGACCGGTTTGCCATCATTGTAGAACCATTTGTTTCGCCGATAGTTTCCCCAGAGCCGGCGTTTATTGTCAAGAAGAGCGAGGGAAGCTGACTTTGAGATTTCTGTCTTTTGGCCCGAGGGATCACCCGAGTTATTAAGGCGAAAAATCAGAATGCCTAATTATAAGCATCCCATAATTTCTCTTAATAAATAGTCCAAGATTCAAGATAAAGCTATTATGGATTGTAAAGAATCTTAAAAGGACATTTTTGGACTGTGATAAGTTTCGAACCGTAAGATAAAGACCTGAAGTAACGCACTTCGTATTAATCTGGCAAGAAATGTTTTTGGGGCCCGTTATCCCCAAATTTTCCCATGCAAAGTAACGGATTATTTTCGAATCCACCAAATTTATTGTCAAAAAAATGTGTTTTTTAGCATAAAAAAGGTGATATTGGCATGTTTTTGCATATTTAATGAGGCATTTTTGAGCGACAAATACACCCAAACTTTACAATTCCATCGGTTTTTCCTCGAAAGTGAAGGTGTCATTTCAGCCAATTTGTTATTTTTTTATGGTTGAAAGATGATTTTTTTCTAAAATTATTTGGATAATTGGAAAATAATGGTTTCCTTTGCAAGGTTTTTATGCTTAAATTTGTGGATTTTCGGCTCGTTCGTCGCGAATCCTTTGTTATGTCTTACGTCGTTATTTGATTCTTGTCATGGTCTTGAAAAAAAGAATTTTCAAATCGCTTTTGTTTTTATTTGCTTTTGGCATTCAGTCCTTTCATCCCGCTCTGGGAGCCCAGCCTGCTTCGTCTGACACAGATGCAGCACAGACGGTTAATTTCCCCCTGGAGAACAGTCTGGTCGGTCGGTATCTGAAGCATGCAGATAATACTTATAAGAAAGGAATAGGACGGACAGGAACCAGTGTGCTTTGCTATTGGCTGCTCGGATCCGATGTCTCCCCCTATATGCTTGAGGTAGCTGAGACCGGAGGCCTTCCCGGATGGCCCGAACAGTGTGCTCCTGTTACGTTTCCTGCCGTGAAGGGTGGTACGGTATGGGTGTCTTCCTCGCCTAAATTTGATAACCATTTGACCTTCTCGGCCCTGTCGTCTTCGGTCGATGTGTATAATCTGATTCCTCAGACCATTTATTGGTATAAGGTATTTGATGCCAACGGAAAGCAGGTGACCAAGGGCTGTATCAAGACACAGGGCAAGGTGCGCATGATTCATACCGAAAAGGTGCTGAACGTTCGCGATATCGGTGGCTGGAAGTGCGACGGCGGCCAACTCGCCTACGGCAAGATCTTCCGTGGTGCCGCACTCGAAGGTATCACATCGGAGGCAGGTCCCGTTTCGGCTGCCGACATCACGGAGCTCAAGAAGGTGCTTGGCATCGGTTCGGAGATTGATCTGCGCAACGAGGTCACTTTGAATGCCAGTCCCTTGGGCACAGGTGTGACCTACAAGAGCCTGTACATCGATCATTATCTGTATCTACTTGAGAATACCCTTCCCAAGAACAAGGTGGGTTCGGGGGACTTCTATGATAAATTTGCTTCGTTTATCAATCTGCTCATCAGCAATATGAAGGCGGGCAAGGCCACCTACATCCATTGCAAATGGGGCGCTGATCGTACGGGCACCGTCCTTGCCCTCATCGAGGCCCTTTGTGGCGTGTCCGAAGAAGATATTGTCAAGGATTGGGAACTCACGTCATTCAATGCCACCTGTTACAGGAAGTATATTAACCAGCAGGAGATCAAATATTACTACAAGGATTCGGCTGGTAAATTGAAATCCAAGCCCTCCGAGCTTAGAGCTGTGTTCGATTATCTCTATACCAATTATGGCGGAGCAAGTGGTGCCACCCTCAAGCAGCAGGTCACCAAATGGCTGCAGACCAAGGTCTATTCCACTCGTTCTGACAAGGGCTCGTCGATTATTACCCAACTACGCAATCAGCTCATCACCCCAACCATCCAGTCGCCTGTCCTTATCAAGGATTTGAGCAAGGAGACCGACCATCTTGATTACTCGGTGACCACCGAATCGACCACCGTTTTCAATTCAAAGGCTTCCAAGTATATCGAACCATCAACTGGAAAGATGGCCGATAGCGACTCATTCTCATGCACCGACTTCATCGCGTGCAAGGGCTATTCCTATCTGCTTCTTAATGCTGTGACGGCCCAGATGGGTGCCTTCTACGATGCCAACAAGAATTGTATCGGTTCGATCGAGGATAAGAATTATACCGAAGGATCTGTGATCTTCGAGGATCATCAGTATTCCATCCCGTCAAATGCTGCCTATATCAGGCTGAATATGCCCAAGTATTGCGATTGGTCGGCCATTCTTTCGGTTAAGTCAATTCTCTGACGCCATTTTAATCCTTTGGACGTGTGTCCCGTCTTATAGTAAAACAACAAAACTAAAACACTATTTTACTATGAAGAAGAAAAATTTAGCAATGCTGTTTATCGGGGCCTTGGTGGCTCTCGTATCCTTCACGTCCTGCACCGACGACGACGATGTCAAGGGCATGGTCCTTTCAGGCGAGTGGAGAGGCAACTTCGGCATGTACTATGAGTATGAGTATTCAAGGGACTATTATGAGACGTTCGATGCCGACGAGACCTATCTCTCGTTTGTCCCCGATAATTATTCCTACAACCGGGGCTATGGCTATCAGGTCGATTTCTACTACGATCGCCGTTCGCCTTATGAGGAGGTCTATCATTCGTTCACGTGGGAGGTTCGCTATGGCACCATCTACCTCGACTACAGGGGCGAGCCCGAGTTGGATACCTATTTGCGCGACTACAGGATGACCAACGATCGTCTGTCTGGCTATTTCGGAAATACGAACTCCACCTTCTTACTCTATAAGCTGACCGACTATTACGACTGGACACCCTACATCAACGCCTATGGTGACTACAGAAACGGCGCCGGCTATGGCTACGGACGTCCCGGTTACTATGCTCCGACTCGTAGTGGCGTAGAGGCACCCGAAGGAAGGGTTATCCACTATGGAAACCGTGCGATCGATGGCAAGGTGACGGTAACCAAATGATCCCCCGAGAGGGACCGACCAATAGTCCTTGAGCACAAATCGAAGTCTCGGGACGTTCCCAACTGAAGAGCCGGTGATGGCAGCCTGACTGCCGCCTCCGGCTTTTGTCTCTTTTGACAAATTCCATTCTGTATTTGAAAATTCCGACTCAGAACCTTTTCCCGATGAAGAAGAAGGCATTCCTTTTACTGGTTTTGCATCTTTGCCTGGTTCTCAGCCTTTCGGCCCAGAGCAGGATGGACCTGCAGCTGCTCAAGCTGAGCCGTTCTATGCGCACCGAAGCGAAGGGCATCGGTGGGAAGCCGAAGGAATCCGCCTTGATTTCCGTGCTGGCCATCCTGGCTCCCGATGCCGTCCTTCCGCGTGAGGATTTCGAGTCGCTTGGCATCCGGATTGGCACGCAGGTTGGGCGGGTGGTGTTGCTTCGTGTTCCTTTGGGAAGCCTGCAGGAGCTGTCGCTTCATCCGTCTGTCGAGAGTCTGAATGCCAGTCGCCGGCACAAGGTCACCTGCTTCAATACCCGAAGCGAAAGCGGTGTCAGTCAGCTGCACGATGAGGCGCAGGCTTCGGCTTGCGGCATAGGACGCAGCTATACGGGCAAGGGCGTCGTCGTTGGAGTGGTGGATACGGGCATCCAATACGATCATATCAACTTCCGAAACCCGGAAACCGGAGCTGCACGCCACTGCGGCGCTGTCCTCTATCGTCCCGAAGAGGGTGCCGCCGACAGCATTCGCGAATATTACATCGAGTCGATGCAGCTGGATACGCTGACTACTGACAATGTGAACAATGCCCATGGAACGCATACGGCGGGTATCGCAGGGGGCAGCTACCCCGGATTGAATCAGCAGGGCATGGCGCCCGAAGCCGATCTGATGTTGTGCGGGACCAGTGTGCTCGAGGACGACCGCATCATCGATGCCCTCGCCCAGACCTTTGCGCGGGCCGACGAGCTGGGACAACCTTGTGTCATCAACCTCAGCATCGGCAATCCCGTTGGCTGGAAGGACGGGCGTTCGGCACTCTGCCTGGCTTGTGAGGAGCTGACCGACCACGGGAATGCCCCAGGTCGTGCCATTGTCTTCTCGGCGGGTAACGATGGAGCCAAGGACTTCACCATCGACCATCAGTTTGCCGACACGCTCGCCTACTACACGCTGCTCCAGCCTGCCGTCGTTGAGGGCAAGACCTGTTATGTCAATCCCAACATCGACGCCTACTGCGGCGACAGCCTCCCCATGGCACTCGACTTCGTTCTCTACGACACGCTCGCTCATGCCTTCGAGCCGTTGCCATTCGAACAGCATCTGCTCGACACGTTGGAGGCCGGGCACGCGGGTCGTCGCCACCTCTGCATCGATGCCGATACGTGCGACATGCAGCCCTTCCCTCATAAGCTGATGGCTGCCCGTGTGCGCGGATCCGTCGGTTCGCAGGTCACTCTTTATTACATTAATAATAATAGTGTAGGATATGCTATGACTGCTTTCGGGCAGGACGAACGCTGGCTCTCTGGCTCACCCGTCCATAGCATCAGCGACCTGTGCTGCACCGATGCGGTGATATCAGTGGGCGCCTACAGCGCAGTCGATTCCCTGACCAATATCTTTGGTCGGACTGCCTATCCCTGGTCCCCACGAGGCGAGGTCTGTTCCTTTTCGAGCTATGGTCCCTCGGGCGATGGCACGCCCAAACCCGATGTGATTGCACCAGGTGCCAGCGTAGTGTCCAGTTTCTCGAGCTATTGGGAGGACAAGATCATCTATTACTACACCAGTCGCCGCTATCTTGATTCTCCGATGATGTATGTCGTCACGCCCGAAGGCGACGACCATCCCTATTATTGGATCCATTCCGTTGGCACGTCCCAGTCATCGCCCGTTGTGGCCGGCATCATTGCCCTGTGGATGGAGGCGTGTCCGACGCTGACGGTCAACGACATCCGTTCCATTCTGCAGCGTACCTCCCGCTTCGACGAAGCTTGTCTGCAGGCTCCCGGTGGCCCGATTCAGGCGGGATTCGGCAAAATCGACGCCTTGGCCGGTCTCCGCGAAGTCCTGTCGATGGCCGGCATCGAGGAGCTTCCACCCGATTCCGAACGTTTGCATGGTCCCGCCGAAATCCCTCTGTGCTTCGACCTCCAGGGCCTCCGACTTCCGTCCCAATCCACCCGCCCAGGTTTCTACATCGTAGATGGCAGGATTCGCGCCCGAACCCCTTGAACCCTTCATAACCCCTCTTAACCCTTCGAACCCCTCTTAACCTTTCATAACCCCTCTTAACCCTTCGAACCTCTCTTAACCCCTCAAACCCTTCAACTCCATGACTCCAACCCACAAAGCCGGCTTTGTCAACATCGTAGGCAACCCCAACGTCGGCAAGAGCACGCTGATGAATGCCCTTGTCGGCGAACGCATCAGCATCATCACCAGCAAGGCACAGACCACGCGTCATCGCATTATGGGCATCGTCAACACCGACGACATGCAAATCGTGTTCAGCGATACGCCCGGTGTGCTCAAACCCGTATCCAAACTCCACGAGTCGATGCTGGCATTCAGCCAGAGCGCCCTTGTTGACGCCGATATCCTCCTATATCTCACCGACACGGTCGAGAGCCCCGAGAAGAACGAGCAGTTCCTCGAGAAGGTGAAGGCCATGTCCTCGCAACCCGACGACTCCTCCGCCCCACAGCCTCGTGTCATCGTGGTCCTGAACAAGATGGACCTCGTCGATCAGCCCACACTTGTCCGGCTTGTCGAAGAGTGGCATCAGCGTCTGCCCGACGCCGAAATCATCCCCATTTCCGCCCTGCATGGCCTGGGTACCGATCTGCTGATGACCAAGATCAAGGAGCTGCTGCCCGAGTGCCCGCCCTATTTCGAGAAGGACGCCCTGACCGACAAGCCTGCCCGATTCTTCGTCACCGAAATCATCCGCGAGAAGATCCTGTTGCTCTACGACAAGGAGATTCCCTATTCCTGCGAAGTCAGCGTCGAAAGTTTCAAGGAGGGCGACGACATCATCCACATCTCAGCCATCATCTATTGCGAACGCGACAGCCAGAAGGGCATCCTCATCGGCCACAAGGGCTCCATGCTGCGTCGGCTTGGCACCTTGGCACGCAAGGACATCGAGGCCTTCTTCGGCAAGAAGGTTATGCTTACTACCTTCATCAAGGTCGAAAAGGATTGGCGCAACAATCTGCGCGACCTCAATCGCTTCGGCTACAACCCCGAGTAAACAGTTTTTTTGCGGGCTAAAAAATTAATAGCACAACTCGAAATTACTCCAGACATGGCCAAAGACAACTATATTGAAGAAGATATCATCAAGCCCCTCGACCTTTTTCTGGCAGGAAAAATCTCCGATAATAGGTTCCCCTATAGTAATTGGAGATATACTGTTTCCAATATCAGGGAAGATAAATACCAATTTTCTGTAGTTCGCAAAGCGCTGAAGCCCTATTACCATCGCTTTTTTATGGCCGACAAGGATTTCTTTCGAAATGGAAATTCAGATGTCAAAGTCAAATATGCCTTGCTCGAAGCCATTGAGGGCGAGGGAAACGATGCCGGGAGCCTGTTTGTTGGCCTCGACGTCATCAAAGCAGCCGAAAATTGGGCTGAAAGACTGGCTCCCGACAATCACGAACCAACTTTCTTTTTCCTATTATTGAATGCCCTTTTGAGAAGAGACTATAGTGCCGATTGGAAGAAACTGTACAACGACTTGAAGGATAAACTGGCTAAATCCAGGAGTTACGGCCACTTCAAAACGAATGAGCTGTACTGTATTCTGATGGGCATTACGATGATTGAGCGTGCGGATCTGACCCGAGATAAAAAGGAAGAACTGGAGAGATTGTTGCAAAGTCATTGGCAGTTCATCAAGCACATGTATTCGGTACTGATTCACTATATCGTCGGCATGAAAGTGAAGAACTTTGCGGCTGTAGCCAAGTCGGTATGCTGTAAATCGTACGAACCCTACATTCACTGGTTCTACAAGGCGTTCAACGAAAACTTCGATGCGCTCTGCCCCGAAGAAGAGAATGATAGACACGATGGCAGGAGTGTAAGGGATCAGGCGATGGCTCATATGAAGAAGATGGAGGAGATTATCAAAAAGACCAACCCTTCGACCGAACTTGACGAGCTGTTTGACATCCTGTTCCCGAAAGTCATCAAGAAATTGTTCAATCAATCCCGACCAAAAACCTACGAAGAATTGGAGGCTGCGATTGACGATCTGACCATCCAATACAACAAGGTGCTGGAACAACTGGCCAAGGCCGTGAAGGATGTGGAGTCGGAAGTAATTACACCCGAAGACCTGACTGAAGCGTTCCTACGCTTTCCGAGGGATATGGCTTTAACTTTATTTGGCAGCGTATCAAACCTGCTTACTCAAAACAAGACGTGGCTGAAATATGCGCCTACTATTCAAGAACAAATTCTGAACAAAAAGGAGGAACCCAAAACATTGACAGTTAATGTGCAGGGCGACTATGTGGTAGAGAAAAAAGTTGAAAATGAAGTAAAGTATGTAAGTGCAGGAGGAACAGGCGTCTGCACCAATAAAACAGAAAAGGAATAGTTATGACTAAGGAAGAAATGATTGAAATGCTCGGCAAGAGCGGTATACATGTGGCTGGCGATCTTGTCTTGGAGAAGCATGTGGAAAATGAAATCGGCAATGTGGAGAATGGTGGCATCGGCATTCAGATTATTAATTCCGAGAAGAAATCCACGTCTCCAAAAGCTAATAAGAAGAGCGAAAGGAAGCCCAGCACCGAAAAGCCCAAGACACTTAAATACTATATTCATGGGAATAATGGTGTGCTTTTGGAGCAACGAAAAAGGGTGAACATTGTCTTCCGAAAGCTTAACGAATGGGGCTGGATAGACAAAAAAACCCCGGCGAATGATTTCGATGCTTTCTTTGAGGGAGAACCCAGGCATTGCAACATCACGTGGACTGCCAACTCCACAATATTGACGATTCTTCTGCAGGAACTTCTGGAACAATCATACATAACCAAGCAAACCGGATGCTCGGCCAAGTCGCTGGTTAAACAGCAATTTGGAAAGAGTGCCAGTTCGGACAGAAACCGTCTTGATAAGGAATCCGAAGACAGGATAAAGCTTATTCTCCTTATATTAGATACCAGGAATCCCTTGCCCGAACCGCGCGAAAGGAATAGTAACGAAGAATACGATGTAAAAGATGCCGCTCTAAAAGAGATATTTGCAGGCCAGCTTCGTTCGACCAAAGGCATTTAGCCTGTAAGCGATTGCATGAAAATGTAAGCAATCCTGTAAGCGAATTAAAAATTTTTTGAAAAATATTTTAGTCGGAACACTCTTGAAATACAGAGAGTTCCGACTTTCTTTGTGTCTTTTCCTCATCTATGTAAGCATTTTGTCGTATTTCGCTTACGGATATAGGGAGGTTTTCCCCACTGCTGAGAGCAGTACACCTAATCTGTCTGCGCTCAGCAATATGTCAC
>JAEEGK010009962.1_pt1 | contig 22009 bp, 21 predicted proteins | sample 8958771 | NCBI WGS metagenome assembly JAEEGK01 (sample SAMN16246547, study PRJNA631951) | gut metagenome | biome: gut microbiome; feature: rumen; material: SC-attached | host: Bos | place: Iran: Karaj | collected 2018-10 | reverse complement strand
GGACATGTAACACCGAATATCGCACTCATGCCTTCGCTTAAGGATGCCGGCTTCGAGATCTCCTACATCGGTTCATATGACGGTATCGAGAAGGGACTCATAGAAAAGCTGGGCATTCCCTACTACGGAGTATCCACCGGAAAGCTCCGAAGATATATGGATATAAGGAACTTCTCGGATCCCTTCAGGGTTTTAAAGGGAATCAGGGAAGCGAAGAAAATCATGAAGGATATCGCGCCCGATGTCGTCTTTTCCAAGGGCGGATTCGTAGCCGTTCCCGTCGTAAAGGCAGCGGCATCCCTCAAGATACCCTGCGTTGTGCATGAATCCGACTTTACTCCCGGACTTGCCAACAAGATCTGCTTTCCGATGGCTAAGACAGTATGCTGTGACTTCCCCGAGACAATGGAAATGCTTCCCGAGGGAAAAGGAGTACTTACCGGCTCTCCCGTAAGAAGAGAGCTCTTAAACGGCTCTCCCGCAAAAGGCCGTGAAATGTGCGGCTTTGACGACAGCAAGCCCGTACTTATGGTAATAGGCGGAAGCCAGGGCGCAGCTGCGGTCAATCAGGCAATACGCGATGCACTTCCCAAGCTTCTCCAGCAGTTCTACGTCGTACATATCTGCGGTAAGGATAAGATGGATAATCTCCTTCTGACCAAGGAAGGATATAAGCAGTTTGAGTATGTCACGGATGAACTCAAGGATATCTTTGCAATGGCCGATATCGTGGTTTCCAGAGCCGGAGCAAATTCCATATTTGAGCTTCTCACCCTCAGAAAGCCCAATATCCTTATACCCCTTCCCGGCGGAAGAGGCGATCAGATCCTGAATGCGGAAAGTTTCCAGCAGCAGGGTTATTCCGTGGTGATAGATCAGGACGATCTGTCCACTTCATACCTTGCAAAGAAGATCAACGATCTGTATGCGGCACGTGAGGATTACATCAAGACGATGTCCGCAAGCGAACAGAAGGATGCGATCGGCATGATCACAGACATCCTGATAAAAACGGCCCAATAACCGGTCTTGTTAAGATCAAGGGAGAGTATTTATGTCCAGCCGGTCCAAACTTGCAATTGTAGTACTTTCTGTTTTGTGTCTGATTTCAATAGAATATACTAATTGTCTGTCCGAATTTTACGGAGTCTATTTGGGTACAGGAATTTTTTCTTTTTCACCGGAATCCATTCTTGTATTTGCGGTTTGTATTTTCCTTCTGTCAAGATTTTTCAAAGTTCTTCATTCGGGTGACAGGAGCAGGATTGCAGCATCCGTGATTCTGGGATTCCTCATAGGCTTTTGCTGCGTGTGGAGTCAGTTTGTATTATATAAGACCACTCTTTTTGATTCTTCTTCAAAGGTATTTGCGGCTTTGGCGGCAAGCCTTGGTTTTTCTGTTTTCACCATTCCTCTTGTGTCCGAGATGATCGGACTGATAAAAAAATACAGTTTTGATGTAAACGATAATGAAAAAAAAGGACGGTTAATATATTTTTTTAAAGTATTTGCAGCTGTCATTATTGTCTATATACCGATGTTTTTATACGTCTGGCCTATGAATTTTTTCAGTGATTCGTGGGATGAACTGGTCGCCCAGATAGAAGGCAGAAGATCCACACACCATACGGTGATACATGGACTTATGCTCAGGAAATTTTACATCCTGGGATTAAAGCTCGGTGAGCCGGCTTACGGTTTCCAATTCTATACCATATTGCAGATGATGATAATCGCTTTTGCAATAGCCGTATTCATGGTTTATGTATATGAGAAGTGTTCGGACAAAAAGGTAAGAGCATTTTTTTTAATCCTTAATCTGATCAATCCCGTAAATGTATATTATGCCGTTTCGGCAGATAAAGGCACTATGGGGATAGCACTTGCCATGGTGGCAATGGTCAGCCTGTTCAGGATTCTGGATCATATGGAGTCGGAAGGCACCGTGAAAAACAGGAGATTTGTTATTAATGTGCTTGTTTTTATTCTGTGCGGTTCGATGGGCTGTCAGTTCAGAAACAATATGGTCTATGCGTTTCTTCTGGGTGGTATAGTGATCGCGGTATTAAGAAAAAACATCCCACAGAAGATCATAATGCTGTTGATCGTACTGGCCGTATTCGGATCGTATAAGATCGAGTATCACGGATTGATCAGACTTGAGAACTCCAAAGAAGTTGATACATACAGGGAGACTTTCGCTTTTCCGATAAACTGTCTGGCAAGAATTGTTAAGCTTCATGGTGATGAGCTTGATCCGGAAATTTATTCTTCGATAACGGAATATATACCCGAATACGCTATTGAGGAAGAATATAACATAAGCATCGCGGACGGGGTTAAAGCCAGAGCAAATGAAGAATTACTGCAGAATGAAACAGGGCGGTTTATTAAATTATTTATTTACTGTGGTTTGAAATATCCCGGGGATTATCTTGACCAGTTTGCCTGGCTTACACATGGATACTGGAATCCCTATCGTGCCTGGGTGCTGACTTCCACAACAGCCGTATGTGTGCGTCCGCTTCCGGAACAGTATGCCGATATCCGGCATGATTATAAGCTCCCGTTTGGAGAGAATTCATTCCACTGGGTCTGGTGGCATGAAGGAAGATTCAAGATTCCTCTGATTGCGTGGTTTTTCAGGGGGACTGTTTACTTCTGGTCTGTTATCTTTCTGTTTGTGTACGGAATATCAAAAAAGAACAGAAGGATGATAAGCATTTCAATGATTCCGCTTTTTTACCTCATTACGGTTTTAGCGGGGCCGTTATGCCAGTTCAGATACATATATTTTAATGTACTGACGCTGCCTATTGTGCTGTATGCCCTTTTGGAGAAGAAACCTGATCAGGAAAAAGCGGCTGTATCAAGTAAATGATAGGTCAGGATACCGTTTGTGATACCTGTCGCGATCGTATCCTGATAATCCGGTGAAGTCAGAAGCGGGAATTCCGCCGATGACGAAAGATAACCTGTCTCTATCAGTACCGAAGGAATGGTACTGTAATATACGACTTTGATATCTGAAAGGGTTTTGATCCCGCGGTCCTTAGCTCCGGTTGCGTAAAGAGCTCCGGAGTAGACACAGGCTGCCAGGTCAAAGCTTTTTTCATTTCCGGGAGCGTAGCAGTACGCGCTCATACCGGACAGTGAAGAATTTCCTCCGATGGCATTGCAGTGGATGCTGACGAATACTGCTTCGGGATGGATGTTCTCAAAGCAGTAGCGGTATTCGAGACTTACGAATGTATCATCCGGTCTTGTCAGAAGGACCGTTGCTCCCTGTGCCTCAAGCATTGCCTTGGTCCTCAGAACTATGGAGAGGTTGACGTTCTTTTCATAGACGCCGTTCCTGACACAACCCGGATCCCTTCCGCCGTGCCCGGCATCGAGTATGACGGTAAACCCGCTTAAGGGTCCCTGCCCGGCAGCAGGCGTCCCGGCCGGTATGTTTTCTCTGGCCTGTCTGCCCTCGGAAATGCCGAAGGTTACGTAATGAGCCAGCGCTCCCTGGGGATCGTTTCCGAAATAGTATGCGATATCGGGATATCTCGAAACATAATAGTCGAAATCGTAGACTGAGGAATAGTCGATGCCGTTATAGACCGTGATCCCCGAAGCCTTTGTATTAAGAGGGATCAGCATGATAAGGGCGAAAAAAAGAAATACGGACAGAAAATTTACGGAAATATACGCGATTTTGACTTTTTTCATGACTTTTTCCCCCGTAAAGCGGCAGAATCACCGCCTTTTCCATAAGTATACTAAAAAGCTCGAAAAAAGTATTGATTTTTTCTTGACAAGCAGAGAACTATTGTGTAATATCTACTTTGCTGTTGCAAAATACATATAGCAATGCAGGTGTAGTTCAGTGGTAGAACACCAGCCTTCCAAGCTGGATATGTGGGTCCGATTCCCATCACCTGCTCTCACAGAAACCTCGTAATCAAGCGGATTACGAGGTTTTTTCTATGTCTGAAATCTGGTTGAAACTGGTTGAAAGCCCGTAATCAAAGGCTTTATCTACCGTTTCATAGTCTTTTTGAGTAATACTTCTGCTCAAATATCTTTCTGTGGTGCGTAAGTCTGATTGACCGCCCATGATACGTGCTCTGTTTGCATCGCTGAAATATGCCACCTGAGTAATGAAATATGCCCTTAATTTGTGATTTGATCTATAAGGGATACCTAATTCCTCACAAGCCTTCTTAAGATGCTCATTTAAGCGATTATTGGAGATGCGGTTTCCTGCAGCGTTTGGAAAAATATATTTTGAATCCGGACGTTCCGCCCGGTATCTTAGTAGAAGCAAGTTTGCTTCTTGGCTGAGGGGGATGATTTTTACACCTTTATCTCCATTTTTAATGTTTCCGCTTTCGGTATATGCATGCGTAATAGTCAATAACCGATGGTTTTCATCATGATCAGTATGTTTCAGATCGGCTGATTCGCTGAATCTGAGTCCTGTATAAGCATTAAAACAAATGGCTTCATCGTAGGGACTCTTAGAATTGATCAGATGATTAACTATTCTTTGAGCTTCTTCGTAGGTATAAGCTAATTCACCGACACTGGTTTCCGGTATGGTTTTGACGGATGATACTGTTATACCGTTAGCGATGTTGCAGGGAATAATATCATGTACCGTAGCATACTCAAATACCCAGTTTATTATGCTTTTGATGTCGCATATCCTTTTCCTGGTGAGTTTATCTTTGAAAGAGATAAAGAATAACTCGATATCGGAAGCTTTTATATCCTTTAGCGGCATTTTCTCAAAATCGGTTCCTTTGATAAAGGAATCATACGTGTACTGATTTCTTGTCTTGGTTTTACTGGTATTGCCTTTTTTGGCTATGTGCCAGTCAAGGGCTTCAGTGAAAATAGACTGTATTGTCGCAGTATCTGTTAATGCTTTACCTGAATAATGACAAAAGAGTTTCTCATACAGTTCCTCAAGACTCTTTGCATACACTTTTTCGGTACTGCTGATACGTGTAGCAAAATGAGTGATCCCTTTTTTCTCATAGGTACTGATTTTGTACTTATGCACCTGGTTTATGTAGTTTTCAAGGTTCGATTTTCTCATTGCACTTAATTGTGCGCGGTAGCCGTCATCTATGGTAGATGAATTGAGCACCACCGTCAACGAGTCTATCGTGGAGATATCATCACTGTATTTAGTTTTCATGATACCTCCTTCCTTGGTAACTAAAGATGATTAAATGGATAATAAATACCCCGAGGCCTTTAGGTTGCTACACCGAGGCTTCGGGGCGTTTTGGATTCGACTATTGTCTTTTTTACCGCTTCATATGGGGTGAGATCGACATTTCCATATTCGTTCTTACGATGAAGCATTTCCGTCTTGAACTTGTGATTTGCCCTCTGACGTTTTCGGTTTTTCAATTTGACCTTCTTTCCTGATGGTAACTTTAATAAACATCCTTATACAGCTGACATCCGGGTGATCCGGGGAACGCCGGGCTCATTGAGCCATATTATTCGAGTTGTCTGAAATAGTATCTTCCAGGTACTGATAAATGGACCGTTTTGGAATTCTCCATATACGACCGATCTTTATTCCTTTGATACGGCCGCTATTTACCAATTCATAAGCACTTACTCTGCATATCCCAAGCATCTGACTTAATTCATATACAGAAACAATGTCGGGATATTCGGTAAAGTAGCTAAGGTATGAGCTTTCCGGCAGTTCTTTCATTATTTGACACCTCCAATCTGTATTGTTTTGGAATTACATCGAGTGATGTAATTTACTTGATGATATAACACAATGTAATGGATGTCAAGAAAATTACCACAAATGATGTATGATTTTATTGTTTTTTTCTTATTTATATGTTGTATAATGGATAAAAACCAAATAATAGGGCGTTTCAATAAGGACAATACTTATGAAATTCAGCGAAAAACTCAGAAAATACAGATTGCTTAGACAGATAACCCAGAAAGAATTGGGAAAAAGAGCCTTAGAAGGCAAGAGAGACAGCGCGGTAAGAATAAATAAATATGAGAACGGGATAATAGAGCCCGCTCCTGAAAGTATGCAGATATTAGCCGATGCTCTGGATGTAGATGTTGAGGCTTTATCTTCTGTAGATATCGCCGGTGATGAGGACAGGATCCAGGCTCTTTTTGATCTGGAAGAAAATCGTGATCTTAAAATTCGGAGAAGCGAAGGGAAGATTACTCTGGAATTCGATACCAGTAAGTTCACCAATGATAATTCCCGTTGGTTATCATTTCTGAATTATTGGTATAACGAAAGGACCAAGTTTAAAAATACGGATGAAAATACGGATGAATATGAGTTATGGAAAGCCAGATTTTTTTCTAATTTCAGAAATAGTGTAGATGAACAGCGCAGAACTCTAGAGGAAGCTTACAAGGATGATCTCAGTAAAAGGAAAGGAGATCATTATAAAAACACGTCGGATATCACAGTATTGCTGCGCCGGATGATAGAATCCGGGCTAACTGTATCTACGAGGCAGAAAACCAATGCGATAGGTTTTACTTTTTCAATAAAAGAACTAACGGAGGCAATTAAGCCCGAGCAAAGAGAGTATTTCCTGACATTTTTATATGAATATTATTACTGGGGAGAATACGGAGCAAGAATCGAAGACTGTATAGAATTAGCAGACCGGGATTATCGAATAACTTATTATGTCTATGTGCCCACATTTGTTGTTATAAAATCCCAGGTTGATGAATTTATTGAATTTAATAATCATCCGGAAAAAAGTTCATATGATGAGGAAGAATTCGAATCATTATTTGCAGACAGCTTGAAATATCATACTAACGAGATAGAAAATGAAATTATGCTTTACAGTTCTTTTAAAAAGCAGCCTTTTTAAAGAGGGAGAATAATAATGGTTTCCAAAGAGTATTTTGGTGAAGGAAAAAATATAGAATTTAAGCAAGAAATACCTTCTAAACATGAAAAGTTTCTGAAGGATATTATTGCGTTTGCCAATACTAGCGGTGGGAAAACCATTATTGGTATTGTGGATGAAACAAAAGAGGTAGTCGGTATTGGTGATCAGAGTCCGTTTAAGATGTCTGACTCAATTTCTACGATGATCTCTGATGCGTGTACACCTCTCATAGAAAATGATATATATCCACAGACTGTAGAGGGAAAAACGGTTCTGGTGGTGGAGGTATTTCCAGGAAAGCAACGTCCTTATTACCTTGCAAAAAAGGGAAAGGAGGATACTTCCTATATCAGGGTCAATGGCACCAGCAGACCTGCAGATCCCATTACATTGAGAGAACTTGAACTGGAAGGAGCTAACGTATCCTATGATTCTATGCAGGATATAGGTGTGGAATATGATGAAGGTAAGACACTGGAATTATGCAAAACGGTTAAGGAGATTGCCTTATTAAATTGCGAAACAGAGGATGAAAAATCAGCAATTAAGGATATGACTGTTGGGAAGCTTGCGGATATGGGAGTGCTTTGCAGAAAGGGCAATGCATTTGCTCCCACCCATGCTTTTTCTTTGCTGACCGAAAACAAGTCCCGGTTCGCGAAAATACAGTGCGCCACATTTAAAGGTAATGTCAGGGATGTGTTTATTGACAAGAAAGAGTTTGATGGCCCGATTTATGAGCAATTAACAGATGCGTATCAGTTTGTTCTCAGACATATTAATATCGGAGCCAAGGTGGATGGGCTATATAGAAAAGACATCTATGAGCTTCCTATCAAATCCATCAGGGAATTGATAGCAAATGCGGTTATTCACAGAAGTTATTTAGCAGAATCAAAAATTCAGATATCGATTTTTGATAATAGAATTGAAGTTGTATCGCCCGGAATGCTCTATGGCGGAATGGATTTCGAGGCCATGAAGAGTGGCAGATCGAAATGCAGGAATCAGGCAATAGCCGACATTTTTCAGTACATGCACATTGTAGAAGCGTGGGGAACCGGTATTCCCAGGCTTATTGCAGCCTGTGATCAATATGGTCTGCAGGAACCGACCTTTGAAGAGTTCGGGGACGGAATTAAGGTAACCGTTTACAGAACTCAGGCGGATAAACAGATAGGCAAACGAACAAACGAACAAACGAACAAACGAACAGACGAACAAACTAATAATAAAATGAGTGATCATAAAGAAAAGATACTTGAGTATCTTGGAAGTGTAGAAGATGCATCATCTTCAGACATTGCAAAGGTACTTGGGCTTAGTCAGTCAAGAATAAGATTAATACTGTCAGAGATGGATGAAGATGTTGAATCCATTGGTGCAACAAATAAAAGACGTTATAGAAAAAAATAAACAGCTTTTTATGGCAATTATTTTGTATCAGAAAATTCTACTAAGATTCTATGATGTGTAGAGTTGTAGAGAGCATATTCTGCTTATCGTAGGTAGCTCTATGACATATCCCTTGTTACGCTTTATCCGTAACCTATTGTTGCGGACAGGAGGATAAATAAATGAATCAGGAATTGACCGGAAAATTCATCGCACAGCTTCGAAAAGAAAAGAATATGACTCAGAAAGAGCTTGCGGACAAACTGGGTATTAGCGACAAGACCGTATCCAAGTGGGAGACAGGAAACGGGATGCCCGATGTATCGTTACTGCAGCTACTGTGCGAGGAATTATCCGTCAACCTGAATGAACTTCTGTCCGGAGAAAGACTCTCTGAAGAGAGTTATAACGGAAAGGCGGAAGAGAATATGATGAATCTGGCAAAGGATGCACAAGAAGGAAGAAATAATAAAAGAAGAGTAGGAATAATTGGAGCTGTTTGCGGAATATTGGTGTTTTTGCTTTTTATAGAATTTGCGATTATAAGTGCAACAGGAATTGGCGGAATTTATAGTTTTCTAGATTGGCCGACACTTATAATAGTTGTAGGCGTATTGATTGGAATAGAACTGATTGCGGGAAGGGTTGGAAGAATTTTCAAAGCGATTATAGCCTCAATCAGGAATACCGATCTTTTGGACGATGATGTCAGAGGGGTATATCTTCAGGATTTGAAATTTGCCATAAAATCTACAGTTATAGCTAGTTTTTTTGCAGCCATTATCGGTTTTGTAAACTTATTGAATAACTTGTCTGATCTATACAGTGTCGGTCCTAGCCTTGCGGTAATGTCTATCAGTTTTTTCTATGGGCTGATAATTGTGGCGCTGTTGCATGCACTTAGAGAAAGACTGAAGAAATGATTAGTATATACCAGTATGTTGTTTGGTTGTGATAATCGTTATGAATATTTCTGAGAAAAAGGGGCTGTCGCACTAGATGATTAAATCATCAGGGCGAAGCCCCTTTTCAATGCCATAAACACCCCTGATTTTTTGATATTCTTCGCAGGTGTCTGTAATAAGGAGTAGATAAATATTAATTGTTTCGGGATATATAAAAATATTTTCCCGCTATTATGAAACCTTTGTCTTATCCCAAGTGTATTATTGATGTAATGGATTCATTAGGGAGTATCTGCTGATGTCAGATGAGGAATTCCTGACCGCGTATGGGGAAAATAAAAACACGGTGTACTCCGTCATACTGAACTATGTGCGCAATGCTGATGATGCATCCGAACTGACTCAGGATACCTTTATGAAACTGTATGGCTATGAGGGTGAATTCGATTCCGATGAACATATAAAGGCATGGCTTATCAGAGTTGCGATAAATGGGTGTAAGAACTTCGTGCGTAGCAGAAAACATCCGCCCGGCTCAGATGTTTCGTATGAGCCCTTTTCAGAGGATAAATACGAATTTGATGAGATCGTGAATAAGGTGATGGCTCTGCCTGAAAAGTACAGGATACCGGTGCATCTGTTCTATTACGAAGAGTATTCGATACCAGAGATCGCATCCATACTCGGTCTGTCTGAAGCTGCGGTAAAAACAAGACTTAAGAGAGGAAGGGATAAACTCAGGGAATCTCTCAGAAAGGAAGACTGGATATGAACAAATATAAAAGCGCGATGGATACGATATGTGATAATGAATTTGCCGTGACAGGCGCAGAAATGCTGGGGATTGCTAAGAGCGCATCTTTACAGGGAGAGACCGATACAGTTAAAGGCGTACACAGAGGAAGGGCTGCGGGCAAAGTGCTCTGGATCGCTGCAGCGTGCATGCTGGTCTTTGGCACAACCGTTTCAGCAATGGGATACGGGCCGTTTGGTGAAGGGTTTCGAAGATTCTTCGGGAACGATCCCGTTACAGCTTCCATTATAGAAGAGGGACATTACGGTCAGATCGGACAGTCCGTAACCGATGGGATATTTACGGTGGATTTTGTATCCGTGACCGGAGATGCGATGTATCCGAAGCTCCTGTTTGACGTTACGGTTAATGATGAAGCACTTACAAGTACGAACAGCAGGCTGAGACTATTTGCATATGTCATGGATGAGGATACATACAGGGACCGGAGAGATCAGTATGTTATGTGGAATGCCTACGGACAAAAGGATCCCGATGTGGCCAGTCTCTACCACGTCTGTATGGATGGTCCCGGATATTTCCTGACGAAAGACGGTGAGGTTCTTGCATCGATCGAGAAGATCAGTTTTGAGTTTCCGGGATATGAAGAAATCTATGAATATGATGTGGATATGGAATATCGTTTCAGCGTACCTGATTCGGCACTGAAGGAGACGTATATACAGTATTACGATAATATGACCATACCCGGCTTCCACACAGATTATGATCTGTACCGTGCCGAATTCGGAGCATATGATTCGGTCCTGGTGGTGACATATGATTATATCGGAACGGAGCTTGCAGACGGCCGGACGGACTTTGAAGAGGTGAGGAATCTATTTGACAGTTCCTGGCAGGATTTTTCAGGACACTTTGTACTGAGTGTTGACGGTGAGGAGTATGCTCCGCTGGAGTCCGGATGGAGCTGGTGTGATGAAGAGGGAACCTTCTTTGAACCCGGCAGGTGCAGCGCCTGGATAAGATTCCCGAGCATCGATCACGGATCGGCGGAGAGCATAAAACTTATCGCCGGTGGGCAGGAGTATGTTCTTAAGCAGGAGATACCGTAAATTACGGTGGTGGAACAGATTACCTGTATGAAAAATATCTGAGATAGTACTCTTAAACCAAGGGGCTTCGCCCTGATGATTTAATCATCTAGAGCGACAGCCCCTTTTTTTTATCTTTTGGCTGTAATTAATTACTTACCTGTCAAACTCCTGAATCCTAGAGAGGAAATGTTCTGGCTGCTTATTCTCGTTTTGGAGAATCCTATCTAGGTCGAATTTGTTCCATCTGAGTACTTCTATGACAGCTAGATCCCAGGTGATTCCGGACATGGATTCCTCAATCCTGTCATACTGTTCGTAGAGTTTTTCGAGCTCGGTTCTCCACTTCCCGGGAGTGATCGACTTGTCTGGCTCCATGATCATTTTTTTAAGGCTCTCGCGGTATGTATCATAGTAAGCGAGCTCGACAATGTGTTTATTACAATACTGTTTCTGCTTCCATCCCCGAAGTTCCCATTTTTCCTTATTGAACTTTATATAAGGCTCATACTCACTATATTTGCTCAGGAGTCCTTCAAGGTACTTTATGCGGGATGACTTTTCGGTTAGCAGAGCATAGTTCCTATCGAATATAGGCTCAAGCTCCTTTTTGACATTCTCTACCTGATCATATGAAAACCATCCCTTTTCCCTTACATATGCTTCCATGAACTTCCTGTCCTGGAGCCTTTCTCGTCCGGATATACGGCCGATATATCTTCCCTTGATTATCGGGAGCTTCAGACGGTTGTTATACCGTTCTGCTACCATACGGATCACATTCAGGATCTCGTTCTTTATGGTCTTGACTACTGTAACGGGAATGGCTTTGACGGTTTCGAGGTTTTCTATTGCTTTTTCGTATGCAGCCCTGGCAGACATGATTATTGTATTTTTGGCTATGATATCTCGGTTGATATCTCCCCTGATTGTCCTGATGCCTGCACGTTCTAAAGCACTTGCCTTTTCTCCCAAATGTATCTGTGGGAAGATATCAAGGCCCTGGTCTTTAAATGATCTGTGCTCCCAGAAGTTTTCGGTCATGCCCAGTCTTTCGTTGACAGAATTAATGGTGTCGACAAGATCTTTTCTCCATATCGATGCATTCTCTCTGCTGTTCCAGTCGTTGGTCTGAATGGTGGCACATTTCCACTGCTTTCGATTCTGTTTATCGAGCTTTTGCATTCCGGTTGTTTTGTCAATCAAAGGGATTCTTTCGCCATTATCATCCGTCAGATAGACTTTCTTTTGCTTTGGCATCCAGTGTCCATGTTCATCTATCCCTCGCATCGTCAGGAGTATGTGACAGTGAAGGTTCCTTTGACCGGTCTTCTTGTTCTCCGAATCATGTATTGCAAACTGCGCACACATCCCCTTGCTTACGAAGTTACGATTGACGTAGTCCCTGACAACTTCTGTAGCAAGTTCGTAGCTCCATTCGTTCGGCAGCTCTATCCTGTAAGTTCTGGCAAGTTGTGCATTGGATCCTTTCTCATTGTTCTCTACGCTGTTCCATAATACATATGGATCCAAATACTCAGGCGGGGCGTTTTCTGGGAGCATGACTTCACAGTGGACCAGGTCCTCCGAATACTTGGGATAATACATCTTACCATCGGACTCGGAATACATCTTCTCCCTGCTTATATATGAGGCTTGTTCCACAGCTGAATGACCACCTCGACAGTTTGCACTCCTTCCACATATCTGCGCTCTTGTACTTATACTTTTGATTGCCAATTTTCTTTTCTCCTTTTGTCGCCACGTTAGTGCGCGATGATCCGCTTTTTAGCGGATGCCCCCGGCAGGGCGCACGGTACCACCGCAGGTGGTATATCTGTGCGCACCGAGAAAACTCGGTGAGAGACCTTAGGCACTTTCTCTTTCGGCTTTCTCATTTTCGGTTGTATTTATATTGGCTTCTTTAAGAGATCTTTCGCGGACGACAGTAGATATCATGTTTTGAACGTCTCTGCTTGCAAAAGCGCATGCTATGATCCTGTTCATTTCAAGCTCCGTGAACCCGTAAGCATCAGGGAAATATTTGATGATTATCCCGCCCATCATGAACTTATGATGGTCCTGTTCTTTTCTGAGAGTCTTCTTTTCCTCCCTTCTGACTTTGGCAAGCCTGGCCTTTGCTCTTTTAACCTCTTCAATAGCCTGTAATTCTCTTTGAGTTTTTTCTTTTTGATCCATGTAGATTCTCCTTTTCTGAAGTAGCGTATTAGACGTTTTGGGGTAAAAAAATAGACGAGAGCAAAATGCTTCGTCGTTTTTTCAAATTGTCTTGTGCGCGTTGGGATGATTAATTTCTTACCAACTTTTTTTCCAGCTCTGCAAAATCGTATTCCCGCTGTGGAAAGCTGCAAAACATATTTTTCTTTGGCTTATGTACAGGTGAGTGAACAACCCTATTCAGTCGCTCTGTGCACCATTCTCTGATAGTAGTAAAGTTATGACAGCCTTTATATCCGTTTTCTTTGATACGGCTTATCTGATAGTCTACACTTTCTTTTCCAAATTCGGACACAAGATCATCATATTCTGAATCGGTAAGTGTGTCGTTGCTACACACTCTATTAGTACTAACTTTCTGAATATTAGATATATTAGTAATAGATTGTATCTGATTATCCGTATACGGTTTTTCCGTATTCGGATTTACCGTATACGGATTTTCAGTACACGGTGAGGATTCAGGATTGTTGGGAGTATTTTGATCATGTGACGGAATTTTGACCGGATTCTCATGGACTTCCAGATCGGTGGAATCGAACTTGCCTCCCATATTTCTGCCCTGGACCCTGGTAACGTAGCCCTTATCGATAAGGCTGTTTAGGGTCTTGGCTATCTTATCCCTTCCGTCGGGAAGAATAGCACTGAGACCGTTGAGGGTTAGATTCCAGTTATCGGGAAGAGAAAGAAGAGTGATGAGCATACCTCTTTCTGCAAGTGAAAGCGTATGATCCTTTGTAATGTTCTGTGAAACGATAGTATATTGCCCTTGGGTTTTATTTTTTAATACAGCCATTGATCTGCTCCTTTATAAACGCACAAAAAAACAGACCTTTCGGTCTGTTGAATATGTGTTACAATATTTCTTGTATGGTTTATCCAGACGTGTATTGTAAATGAGAATTTTCTGGTTGAAAGTTGGTTGAACGCAGATTGGCTACCGCGCAAACCTCCTATTCTTCAGTATTTTGTGATGGAGTGAAACATCCGATTCCCATCACCTGCTCTCTCGGAAATCCCGTAAAGTCAAGGCTTTGCGGGTTTTTTATTTTCTGTTTTACCGTGTAAAATCGTGTAGTGGAAATCGTGAATATAGCATTTTCAAAGGTTAACCGCACTATTATTCTCATCACCTGAAGGGATTTTGAAGCCAAAAGTACTATTTATCAGCTCTTTTGATACTTCCTTCTTAGTTCTTCTGTCATAGTGCCTAGTCATGCCAATGTTACTATGTCCCATTTCTTCTTGAATGGTCTTCTCATCGAATCCCGCATCATACATCATAGAACAGACATAGAAGCGTATTTTGTGTGATGACTTATATTGTATGCCACACGCTTCGCAATATGCCTTTAAATGGTCGTTAAAATTGTTTGTGGAGATAGGCATATTACCTTTACTCTGTAAAATATACTTTTTATCTCCGTTTATCTTCTTTAACTCTCCGATGATATAAATGGCATAGTCGCTTAATTTGGATGTTCTTTTGCCCTTATCAGAATGAGCTTTCATATAATCAACATCTACGACTCTGCGATTAGCGGTATCGTCACGTTTTGTGACCAAAGAATGTGTGAGATGAAGTTCTCATACCGGCTCATCATAATCTTCCCAAGGGAGGTGCTTCTTAATGGATGACGAGAAAATCGTCCGCTTGTATTGGGACAGTTAGGATACATACATTATAATTACATTTTTATAATATCCTATTATTATATTAACAGTTTCATGGCGTTGTTATAAATGAAAGATGTTGTAGTACAAATGAAATCAAAGTTTTTGCTATATAACAAAATTTTAAAGGATATCTTCTGGAAATCCAAAGATACTAAGTGGATCATTATCATGGCAGCGATTATCGTTGCTATGATATCAATGATCTCTGCAGTGGGTGGAAGCATAGAGGCATCTTATTATGATGCAATATATGGAGAAGGACGCCCATGGGCATATAAAGTTTTGTTCGATGACAGACAAAGTGCAGAAGAATATGCAGATGGACTTCGCGAGGATTATCCGGAATTTGTCATGTCGGTAATTACTGCGGATGTACTTCACTTTAGAACATCGGTTAATGACTTCGCTGTTCAAATGTGTGGCAGCGAAGGCGATCATGAGATGACATATAATTTTGAGGTTATCGAAGGCGATTATCCAGATGAGTATGATGAGATAATCATTGAGGACAGATACCGTGATTTTATATCTCCTGAATGCTGTATCGGGGATGTTATAACACTCACGACCTTTGATCGTTCCGGAAGTAATATAAAGTATGATTTCATCATCTGTGGATTTGTCCATGTGAAGGATTCTCTTCCAAATTCAATGATGGCATTACTGACTGTTGACAGGGCGGAAGATATTTTTCATGATCTGGGTAAAGATATAGGGTACTTTGTAAATGTTAACACATCAGCCAGGCTGGATCCTGACGCTAAAATACATGAAGCTTTGATGACAATTCATGATGAATATATCGAGAAGTATGGAAGCAGAGAAGCTGCAAGCGAGTTCTGGAATGATACGGTATTTGTCAATTGGGAACTAACTTCAATCATGGGTGATGCTGAAAATTCATTGATTCATGACCCGTTTTTTATATATTTCAAATATTACGGTGCGTTTATTGCATTTGTCTCGATCACGCTTTTCTTTAATCTATTTAGAATGACATACCCAGACAAGGTCAGACGTATGGGGATGCTTCGTTGCATAGGGCTTAGCAGAAGGCAGTTGATGACAGCTCTTATGTTCAGTATGTTCCTGTATCTTATATTCACATCAGGCGTGGCTCTCGGATTGTATAGTATCCTTGAGTCTGTGTTTGGACAGATCCTTATGGATAATCTATTGCTGGGATTTAACTATGATATCCATATGACATGGCATTTCAGTCCGATGATCTTTGTGTCAGCTCTTCTGTTTATATGTTTCATAATATCTGTTGTCAATCTTAAGATCATGATCAAGATAATGCGCACTTCGCCTGTGGATGCTATTAAGTATCAGGGGGATGAGAAGATCAGAAAGATAAACCATGAATTGAAGGGCCATTCGATCGTCAGATCCCTCGGAAGAAGAAACGCGATGAGGGGTAAGACTCGTACGATTTATACATCATTTACTCTTTTTATGCTGGCGCTCTTAATCTGTACAGTATCTTCTGTCGCTTTATGCACAGATGTTTTTGATAATGCTGCACTTAGAAAGTATAATCTGTATGATCTGGAATTCTATAACGATTATGATGGGGTATATATTTCCGCGGAAGATGTGGAAGAGATTAGAAAATTTGATTCCGTTGCGGGGATAAAGTGCTGCAGACGTTCGGTTGATGACCTGCACGCCGATGCAGAAGGAAAAGTTTATGTCATGACCAGAATCTATGATGATGAGATGTTCATGGATGTGTGCAGGGATAATGACATTGATCCTGGTGAAGTGTCGGAACAACCGTTATATCTTCAGGCGCTGAATGGTGAGAATGAGCCGATTGAAGAAGCAGTGATCTATACAGATGATGGTAAAGAAGTAAGTATTCCGATACTCGCATCTGTAACGGTGGATCCTTATACGGACGGTCTCTTGGGCGGAAATGACAGCCTGACACTTATAATGAATGAAGCTGCCGCCAAGGAGCTTCTTGGAGAATATGGATATAACACAATATATGTAGTTACATCTGATAAAAAGGATGCGCTGGAGACAATCAAGTCCTATCTGGAAGCAATCGATGTAAATCTGTATTATTCAGATCTTAAGGATGTGAAGTCGGAAATATTATTACAGACTAAAGCAGAAGTATATTCATATATATATGTTGCAGTCTGTGTTGGCTTCATGGCAATCATTAATATCCTGTGCAATGTGAGTATCAATATAAGCATGCGTCTTCGCGAATACGGAATCATGAGGGCGATGGGGATGGACAGGAAGAGCATTGTTAAAATGATCGTTACCGAGGTAGTTTCTGTTACGGGCATAGCTGTGGTTGCCGGAGTTATACTAAGCGTCCCACTTACATGTAGGGTGATGGATAATGCTGGTAAGGTTAATAAACTAAATGTGACAATGGTGGCAGTTGCTGTCGGGGCGGCAATTTATGCAGTTAATTATCTGATCTGTTATCTGAAAGGCAATCATGAATTTTCCCAAAATATCGTAATGCTGACAAGACAGGAGTGATGGGGTATGAGTTATGTTGAATTGAAATCTTTATACAAGATTTACAAGCAGGGACAGAATGAGGTCTTTGCGCTTAACGGTCTCTCGGCAGTGATCGAACAGGGCGAATTCCTGGCAATCCTAGGCCCCAGCGGATCCGGAAAGAGTACTTTGCTCCATATACTTGGAGGTCTGGACAGTCCGACTAAGGGATCTGTGATCATCGATGGTGCTGATATATCCGAATATTCAGATCAGGAACTGGCAAAATACAGGCGTAAAACGGTTGGCTTTGTGTTCCAGTCATTCAATCTGCTTCCGGCACTTACCGTACAGGAGAATATCGAGATGCCGGTACTTATTGATGAAGGCGAGATAGATAAGGAATATCTTGAGGAAATCGAAAAGGGACTTGAGATAGCCGATCTTAAGAATAGACTTCCTTCACAGATCTCAGGTGGGCAGATGCAGAGAGTTGCGATTGCAAGAGCTCTTGCAAACAAACCGACCATTATACTTGCCGATGAGCCTACGGGGAATCTGGATTCTGAGATAAGTGAAAAGGTACTATCGCTTTTCCTTGAGACTTGCCGTAGATATGGGCAGACCCTTGTGATGATCACGCACAACGAAGAAATCGCGGCTAAGGCAGACAGGATCATAAGGATCCGGGATGGTAAGATCCAGAGTGAGTAGATAATCTGATATTCTGCAGTCAAGTCAGACATGCCCTGCTTGCCAAGGACGTTAAAGTACGAAGTCATTTGAGGGAATCAGTGTACTTAAAGTCAGAATTACGGAATGATATTTGATATAATTGACTTGGAGAATTGTTTAAATGAGGAATATTGAATTTAACGGGGATTTTATATATGGCAAATAAAAAGAAGAGACTTGTGGAACAGTTTGATCAGATAATTGAAAACGGTGATTTTGAGGCATTTAAAGGTGTTTTCGATAAATGTGAAATCGATGCCAAAGTTCCGGGTGGAAAAACAACGCTTAATGCTTTTTCATTCAAGAATCTCACGCCGAAACACATTCAGTTTCTGGTAGATAACGGACTGGAAGTAAATGCAGATTGCGGATTTGGATACCCTGCAGTGTATTTTCATGCCTCCAATAAAGAAAACTTAAAGTGCCTGATTGAAAACGGTGCAGACGTTGATTATGTGGCATCCGATTTTCGCGGAAATGCACTGACAGGTGCATGCGAAACGCTGAATTCGCAAGCTGTAGAAAATCTGTTGGAGGCAGGAGCCTCTATTGATGCAAAGGATGTATTCGGTCGCCCTCTGTTGGAATTGACATTAGAATCGTGTGATAACATCTATATTCCGCAAGCTGTCCGTATTTTAAAAATGTTACTGGAAGCAGGATGTGAAAAAACAGAAAAAGCTAATGATCTGGTCAGGAAAATAGGTGAACGTTTTGAATTCTGCAGAGACAGTATAAGTGAAGAATTGGTTAACAGTCTCGGTGTTGCGTTGGACGAATTATACAGATTATTCGATGTAACACCTGTTCCCGGAAAGAAAATATATGATGGAAAATCACCGATATCGGTGAACTCGACAAAATGGCAGGAACAATATAATGAATTGTGGCAGATGCTGGTTCCCGGAAACGGAAAAGCGAAAACCGTTCAAGGGGAAATGATCAGAATCGTTGGAAGGGTGACTCACGAAATTCTTGATAACGGTTCTATGAACTGGGGACCGGATTTTAAGCTGATGTTAAAAACATATTCGGATTTTCTTAGTATGAATGAGTCAATGGAACAGGAACTGCTTGAAGAAGCAACCGGATTATCCAAGAGTATATCGGCAAATTCGGATAAGGCAGTTTTATACAGATTGACGGAGCTGACAGTCAAATGGGTTCTGTCATATCCTAATCCGCTTCCGCTTGGAAAAGTTGAGTATATTCACTGAATTTGAGGCTGTACTAAACAGTCTGTCACGAATGAAAAATGTGGATGTATTGCATTCTGAATATTATTAGTAAGATATTTTTCAGGATAATGTGCTATAGGAGGATGTTTTATGATTAGCGTAGATGAATATAAAAAAAAGACTCAGGAAACCGGTGAGGATTATCCTTTATTGACCTTGGAAGAATTCTTTGTTGACAATAATGACGAATATTCAATCGCACCAAATCAGACTGAAGAAGGCCGTCCATCATTGGATGAAATCTATGCCAAATTCAAATCTTTGGAAAGCAAAGATGACATAGCCTGGATCAGAGTTATCCTTCACGATGATACAGAAATAATCGAAAGTGAGGATGGTGAAGAAATGGCGCTTTACGGAGATTCAATTTGTGTTTGCACATGCATTAGTCAAGAAGATGTTGAAGCTCTTGTCGATTACGATTGGCTGCAATCTGGCGGAGCGATAGAAATTGATATAGCAGAATATGCTAATAATTATCCGGAGATTCCCAAAAACTACCATTGTTTAAGAATAGAGTGGGATTAATCGGGAATTATGAAGTGTTCCTTCAAAAGAGAATTACTGACGAATATATGGGACCCGATTGGTTCACCTATTAAGATGTTAGGGATTATAAACATATTGCAGATAGCTTTGATAATGCAATGAAAACTAGAATGGAAGGCTTAAGAAACCTTTCAGGTGAAGAATGCTAAATAAGCAGAATAATTGACAGCGGAGGGGAATGATTATGAAGGTTGATAAGTTTGTCAAAGGAGCAGTAAGACAGTTTGCATATTGGTTTGCACACGGAACGATCGGATCAGGACTGTTGAACGGTATAGATTATGTGAGCGATCTTCAAGAGGAGAGCTCTTTTGCAGAACAGGTCTTCATCATTTTCATGAATAATCTTGAATATGACGAAACAGGTGTGACGAATTACAAACAGGCAGAGTTTAGAGCTGCACAATATATCCGAAGCTATTATGATCCTTCATATGCAGTGGAACCTCCTTTTGAACAGTGGGAAACAGAAGGCGATCCTGTAAGCACAAGCGGATGGAACAAATAATAGACAGTTATATAAACCAATAGCTTGTGTTTTCTATATCATAATTATGATATAATCATGATAACCAAATGATAAGGCGGATTGGATCATGATAAATATAAGACCCGTTTCAGATTTAAGGAATAAGTTTACTGATATTGAGAAAACCGTAAGCGATGGAGAACCTGTTTTTCTTACTAAGAACGGATATGGTTCTATGGTCGTTATGAGCATTGATGCTTATTCCAGACTGACACAAAATGTTGAACAGGCATTGGACGAAGCTGATGAATTTGCAAGAAATAACAGAGAGAGAATGACTCACGAGGAAGTGTTCGGTCAATTGCGGAGTCAGTTAAATGGCTGAAGTCAAATACACACTTCAGTATCTCCCAACTTTTTACACTGATCTTGAAGAGCATGTGATGTACATTTCACATGTTCTTAAGAATGTTCAAGCTGCCAATGAATTACTGAACGATGCTGAAAATGCTATTCTTGACCGGATTCCTGTCGCAGAATCTTTCGAGCCTTATCATTCAAGGAAAAAACGTGAGAATCCGTATTACAGGATATATGTAAAGAACTATGTCATTTACTATGTTGTTATTCCTAACGGAAGGAACAAGAAGATAATGGAAGTTCGTCGGATCTTACACGGTTTGCTGGACAGGGACAAAGCAGTATGAGTTTCAGAGTTTATGAGATGAGACGTTCCTGCAAAGATATCTCGGCTGCCCGGATGCAGTGTATTCCTTTTGACAGACGGTACCTGGAGCAATACAAGTCCGGTTATAATGCGGCTTTCCGTCCAATGAGAGAGGCGCTGAACATTAAACCATATGACTGGTATCATGACAGTAATAAGATACTTGATAAGTCCTCAGATATATTTATTCTAATTGAAGAGGAAGAGCTGATCGGTTCAGTTGCCTGTTACGGAAATGAGATCGATGATCTCTTCGTTGTAGGAGCATACCGTCACAAGGGATATGGAAAACAACTCTTTATATGGGCTATGGATCACATAGCATCATCAGGGTACGATGAATTGATATTACATGTTGCAGAATGGAATCGGAGTGCTGTTCAAATGTATAAAAATGAAGGTTTTGGAATCGTTAAAACAGATGTTATATCAGTATAGAAAATCAGCAGTTAAGTGAGCATGTAAGAGGAGAGAATAATTGGTATCTAAGTGCACTGATATGAATGATGCAGATAATCTGATAGAGATCTATAATTCTGTATTCTGCGATGTTTTCTATGCAGCAGACAAGAATGTCGTCCTGGTCCACTGGAAAAAATATTGTGAACTGGAACAGTACAGAGAGCCCCTTATGAAGGCGCTTCAGGTGATTAATGCTCACAGCGGCTGTAATTATGTTGCTGATACAAGGGACGGCTTTGAAGATAATCCCCTTGATACAAAATGGGTCGCAGAATACTTTATGCCTAAGGCAAAAGAGTACGGATGCAGTATTATATATTTTATTATTGACAAGGATAATTCATTGAAAGAAGAACTTGAAGGACAGGAAAAGGATGCTTCTTCCA
>JAEEGK010009960.1_pt1 | contig 22014 bp, 11 predicted proteins | sample 8958771 | NCBI WGS metagenome assembly JAEEGK01 (sample SAMN16246547, study PRJNA631951) | gut metagenome | biome: gut microbiome; feature: rumen; material: SC-attached | host: Bos | place: Iran: Karaj | collected 2018-10 | reverse complement strand
CGAAGACAGCACAATGTCCAGAGCCGAGTCATAAGTGTACTTATACTTCTTCATCAGCATCTCCACCATCTGCTTAATCAGAAAATCCACGATCTCATAATTAATAGCCATTAGTCCAAATAAGTTAAAAGTTCCAAAGCCTTGTCAGTACAAAATGCCACCTGATAGCTATGGTACCTGTCATAGTGTATCAGTGGTGCAATCTCAGCGAAAGTAGCCTTACCACGCTTCACTTTTCTGAATTCCTCCTGCAGTCCCCTGTCTGCAATAGGACCAATGATGATGTCGTAAGCAGGACGCTTGTATCGGGCATTTTCCCTATTCTCATACACAAATCTGGCCCACTCCTCATTAGCTTCGAAGCGTTTGATGTGCAAATCTACAGAGTTTATGCGCTTCAGATTCAGCGCATACTTATTCACGATGGGATACAGCGCAGTCATCTTCTCAGCCCAGTCCTTGGCAGTATTACGATCATACGTCGTATAGAAGCACTGGCCAAAGTCACGGAATCGGCTACCAGAGTTCCAACGAGGAGCCCTGACATCAGTGTCAGAGCCGTGATAGAGCACAAATTGCGAGATATTCATCTTCTTCAGAGGGATTTCTGCATTTCGTTCACCAACTGCATTTTGCTGAGTCTGGGAGACCTGCGCAACAAAGAATAGAAGCGCGGATACAGTTTCTTGCCACGTATTACGTGTGACATCTCCCCAATAGAGATATCATGACGATTAGCCAGCACTCGCAGACAATCTGTAGCCAATTCTACCTGAGCACTCGAAAGAGGACGCGAACTTTTATTAGTTACCTCCAGATTGCCCATCGTCATCTGTTCATATAGTTTCTGTTTCGTACACATAATCTCATTCTAATTAACGGTGCAAAGATAAGAATAATTTTGTTATACTCCAAATTTTCAGGGTCTTTTTTCTATTTTCTGTCCTTCACCCAATAGCACCAGCCGATGCTCTTACGGTCGTTCTCGAACTTGTATTCAGGACGGCTTAGGAACTGGCCTATCTTCACTAACGTGCCTTCGTCTGGCTTATAGGCACTCTTGAAAGTCTCCTTCAGACGGGCGGAGATATCCTTTACCGATATCCAATAGCCGTTCTCCGGATTGGCTTTCGATGAACCTTCGGGCTTCTCGAAGAGCGATAGCAGCATCTCACCAAGGCCGCTCACCTTCTGGAACCGCAGGTTGTGCTGCATCAGCGCTGCCTCTTCTTCCTTTGTTAGGAAATAGCGCTCACGCTGCTGTTCCACCTCGTATTTCAGCTGGGCATAGAGTTGTCCGTATTCCACAGGTGTTTCAAAGTCGATATTACCCTCCACGTTGATACAGACAAAGCGACGGCTACCACTGGGATCCGTCAACGGCATCGGCTCGTTGGTGGTGGCGATGAACGAGGCATAGCGACGATGCGAGGAATAGGCCGTACCGTAGGGCGGACGGTATTTCAGGTCGCTCGTCGACACCAGATACTTCAGCACAATCTGCTGACGCTGGGTAATCTTGTCGAACTCATCGAGGTTGATCAAGGCAAACGACGTCAGACCTAAGTTCAGGTCGTGCTCGTTCTTGAAGTTGATGCGGTCATTATAGTATTCACGCTGCGCTCTGGGCAGCAGAATGCGACAGAAACTGGTCTTACCACAACCCTGCCTGCCTATTAAAAGAGGTACGAGCGCGTTGCCCGTCAACTGTCCCTTGCCTTTCCACATAGCCACCATCGAGCGCATCCAGATATGAAACAGGTGAGGCCAGTCCTCGTAGTCGGTCTTGACCCTGCGTGCAAGGGCCTCTACCCTATCCTTCCCGTCCCACTTGGGCAGATGCTCCAGGAAGTCGTCCATCGGATCGTAGAGCGTGATATCATTGGAGTTGACATAGCGCATGATATCCTTATCCCAACATTTAATGCCCTGCGACAAAGCCCTGATAGTGATTGAGTTACGCGCCTCGGTGGTCAGATCCTGAAAAGAGAATCCGTGACCCGTCCTCAAACGGTATTCCGCCACACCTCGCATCACGTTCTTGCGGAGTTCGTAGTTGCTGTTCAGGAAGATTTCGATCTTCATCATCAGCAATGTCTCAGGCGGGATGTTCTTCGTGGGACGCACCTGATTCCTCTTTCTATAGTACTGCTTCTCATGCTCCTTCCGATAGGCATTCTCGAAGATCTTCGTCACCACATCGGGATATTTGCCGTATGTGAGGCTCATCAGCGCCTGCCGTTTGGCGAAGGCCATGTCGAGTCCCGTTTCACGACAGTATTCCGCCAGACGGGTGATGATCAGCGTGTCGCTCTCTTCGCTGTCATCATCGACGAGGAGCGTCACATCATCATAAGCCTTCGTGAGGTTGTACTGATAGATGAGACACTGTGCCTGATAACGGTTGCGCCCTGGCACAATCTCATCAGGCAGCATCTCCTTTGGCTGAATGGGCTTGAGGGCCTGCTCCAAATCGGAGGTGTCGGTATAGAAAGGCTGCGCCATCGGATTGTAATACAGGTCAGAATCGATGCCAAGGTAACAGGTACGTTCCAGATGCGGTTCAAGCTTGTCGATGGTCACACCGAGCTGGGCATTATACACCATCCGCGCCTTTTCATACAGATTCAGATGGAATCGTCTGATATCTTCTTCCGTCTCAGGCAGACCGCCCTTGAACAGTTCTCCTCTGCATACAATCTTCACCGATCGTCCGCTGGCTCCCACAAATGCCAACAGCGTCTGAGGCATCATGGCAGCTCCCTGACGGATGGCGACGGCCTCATCATGGCTCGTCAGATTGTTCACCTCCAGGAGCACCATACCGGTATAGGCTTTGCGGACTTTCTGACGATTGCGGTTCTCCATCACTGAGGCAAAACAGACGCGTGGCACCTTGTCGGTGAAATTGTTAGCACCCCACACACTGCCATCGTCCTGACGCTTGAGTTCTGTGTAGAGCGAGATGCCCATCACCTCCCTCACAGCCTCATAGTATTCACACGTCTGGATCAGACGGACGACTTCGGAGAGCTCTAACACCATGAGTGTCTTCATGTTACGATAGTTCTTGACGATAGTTACCTTAGTCATATCTTTTGTTTTTAGAATTCACTCTGCAAAGGTAATCAAAACATTTCAAATCCCCAAGCTAAAATGATGAAATATCTATTCACTATTCATTATTTGTAATAATGTGCAGATAATCAGAAAGTTAAGCAATGAATAGTGCCTATGAATAGTGATGCGACTATTCATCATTTCGTGTTTTCCGATGAAAAGCATTCTATTCTTTATCGAGCAGAATTATTGTCACCGAACTAAAATCACATTGGTAACACTTTGTCACAAAGTCTGTGACACTCTATTACAAGATCATTTACAAAGTGTTACAAAAATAGTTACTATAGGGTAACTATCATATTTTTAATAGTTTAAATATATCTTTAACTATAAAAGGTGACATATAATTTATTAATGATGAATAGTTGAAAAAGAAATGATGATACTATTCATTATATAATTAGCTAATAATAAGTGAATTATATATAAAAATGAATAAATGAATAGAGAAAAGTAAAATTTGGAATGAAAGAATTCTGTAGTATCACATATTTTCACTAACTTTGCAAAATAAACGATAAAATCATCTGGAAATGAAGAAAGAAGACAATACACCGAAGACACGCGAACAACTCTTCGCGGAGAAGGCAGAAAAGAGCTATGCCATCTGTTACTCACAGACATGTCCCCTGCGAGTACACTGCCTACGCTCGGAACTGCTCATCTATGTACCCAAAGACCGCCGTATCTCGTCCTGTGTCAACCTCAACAATCCAGCGATGCAGACCGAGACATGTCCTATGTACCGCGACGACCGACCCGTCCGCATGCCCCTTGGCATTGCAAAGATGTACTACGACATGCCTCTGCGCATTGCCCATCCCCTGAAACAGCACCTTATCCAATACTTTAACCGCAAGCGCTACTACGAATACCACAGCGGCTACCGTCCTGTTCCTCCGGAGCACGAACAGTACATCCGCCAGGCCATCCTCCGCTTTGGCTGGCAACAGCCCATCGAGTTCAACGATTACGTTGAGGACTATCTTTGGTAGAACTTAGAGCGTCTTTTCCTTGGTACTGATTGTAGCCAGAGCGCTCTGGATTTCGCTCTTTTGGACAAATTTTGAATGGTTTTACCCATTTTGTAAAGCAAAAAAAGGCGCAAAACTTGGCTGTTTAAAATAAAAGTTGTATATTTGCACCGTTTAAACGAATCAATAACCTCAAAAAAGAGATATGCCAGTTAAAATACTTAGTGTAGACGATGAGATCGATCTCGAGTTGCTGTTAACCCAGTATTTCCGTAGACAGATCCGAAAAGGAGAATATGAATTTAAGTTTGCCCACAATGGACTGGAGGCACTGACCATGCTCCTAAAAGAAAAAGACTTCGATATTATCCTTAGTGATATCAATATGCCCGAGATGGACGGTCTGACGCTGCTGACCAAGATCAACGAGATGCAGAATCCAGCCCTGAAGTGTATCATGGTATCGGCCTATGGTGATATGGGGAACATCCGTCAGGCCATGAACAACGGTGCCTTCGACTTTGCCACCAAGCCCATCGACCTCGACGACCTGAGTGTGACCATCGAAAAGGCCATAGAGCAGATCACCTACATCAAGCAGATGCAGAAAGAGCACACCCAGTTAGAGTCGATCAAGGGCGATCTGGCTGTAGCCCGCGAGATTCAGCAGGCCATTCTGCCACGCATCTTCCCGCCATTCCCCGAGAATGCCGACCTCATGGACATCGCTGCCTCGATGAATGCCGCCAAAGACGTAGGTGGCGACTTCTACGACTTTTTCCGTATCGACGATGACCATATCGGTTTCGTGATAGCCGATGTCAGCGGCAAGGGCGTGCCTGCAGCCATCTTCATGGCCGTGAGCCGCACGCTACTCCGTGCAACAGGCATCAGAGGCGTCAGTTCATCGGAATGTATCACCTACTCGAACACCCTGCTGGAGAAGGAATCAGTGAACAACATGTTTGTAACGACATTCTATGGTATCTACAACATCAAGACAGGCGAAATCAAGTATACCAATGCGGGCCACAACCCGCCCTATGTACTGAAACAAAACGGCACGCTGGAAAGGCTTCCTGTGACGAAGAATATGGCCATCGGTATTTTCGGCGATTTCGAATATACAGAGGATACGCTCCAACTGGAACAAGGCGACACCCTCCTACTTTACACCGACGGTGTGACGGAAGCCATCAACACCTATGAGGAGGAATTCCAGGAGAGGCGTTTGGAGCAGACGCTGAAGAACATGGTGAACCCGGATTGTCAGAAGATGATCGACACCATCAAGGCCGACGTGAAGGCTTTCGCTAACGGAGCCGAACAGAGCGACGACATCACGCTGTTGGCACTGAAGAGGAAATAAGTGGTGAGAGACAAATAGAAAATCGTTAGGAGTGAATAAGAACACGATTATAACAGGATGCGTAGGGCTACTGTTAGGGGGAGCGGCTGCTGTAGGATTCTGGGGATGGGAGTCAGAGCGTCTGAAAGTGGAAAACCTGGAGAAGCAACTGTCCGCCCTTCGGAAACAGGAGATGCGCTCGGCCATTGATAGAAGCGTGAGTGCCCAGATGGAGGATATTGCCAATGAGCAGCGCAAGATATCTGACGAGAAACGAGAGGAAGCCCTGCAGCAGACACGCATCGCCAACGAGATGCGCCTGCGTTCGGAAGTGGAACGGCAGAACGCCCTCATCGCCGAGAGAAACGCCGTAGCTTCAGAGAAGAAAGCCCTCGAGGCATCGGAAGTGGCTGAAGCCCAGCGACAGATGGCAGAACACCAGCGCATACAGGCAGAATTCTCAAAACGTATGGCCGACACGTTGAGTTATATCGCCTTGGGACGTTCGCTCGGTTCGATCTCCACCATCCAGTATCAGGCAGGCAACGACGAAGTGGCCGATTTGTTGAGCTACGCTTCCTATCTCTATACCCAGCGCTATAAAGGCGATGTCTATTACCCTGCCGTGCTGCAATCGCTGATGCGCTCAAGCCAGAGTATCAACGTGTGGGCAGAGCATGCGGGTGTGGTGACCAACGTGGAATTTATGCCCAACGAGGACAACAAGGTGGTGAGCGTGAGCAACTACGGCGAAATACTGTTGAGCGAGCGACAGGGCAACCAACTGAAAAATACCATCCTCTTCAACAATCCTGAATATGACTTTCGCGATGTGTACGTGGAGAAAAACACGGGCAATATCTATGTCGCCAGTCGTACGGGCCATCTGGTAGTCATTACCAAGCAAAACATGACACCGAAGGTGATTGCTCTTGAAGGCATTGAACACCCGATGCGCATACAAGACATCAATGAAAACAACCTGCTTATTATCGGGGAAACGAGCATTGGGCTACTTAACATGAAGCGTAACATCATTATCTCCGTCAAACAGTTGCCCTTTAAGTTTACCATGGGAGCAAGACGGAACAGCCTGCCGTTGTTGTTCGACGATCAGGGGAAGATGCATCAGGTTTCAGGATTAACCGACATCTCTACAGAACAGGTGCCTGTGGAAGGCAGCGTGACGGCCTATTGCGAATCGAAGAACACAGGAATGGAGGCCTACGGCATGAGCGACGGCACTATCTGGCTAAAAGACAAGAACGGAAGGATCCAGAAACTAGTAGGTCACCGTTCACGTATCTCGAAGATGAAAATGAACGGCCGACGCCTGTTCTCTTCCAGCTACGACGGCAAAGTGAACCTCTGGATCACGGACAAGGAGAAAATAGAGCCCATGACCCTCATCGAGACGAAGAACTGGATCATGCACTTTAACTTCGACTCGACGAAGACCACCTTCTGGATGGGTGATGCGAAGGGTGGTCTGACGGCCGTCAACATCTCCGTCCCCATCATGGTGAATTCGGTGAAGCAAAAGCTCACCCGCAACCTGACCGCCGACGAATGGAACTACTTCATCGGACAGTCGGTGCCGTACGAGAGTTTTATAGTGAAAAGTGAATAGTTATGATGAAAAGAAAACCATACCATCAAGTGAAATGGATTGTGAAACTACTGACAGTACTCTTCACTCTTCACTCTTCACTCTTCACTGCTTCAGCGCAGGGCATTCCCTTCTTCCGCAATTTCACGACGGAGGACTATCATGCCAATAACATGAACTTCGACATCGAGACCGATGAAAACGGCATCATCTATGTGGCCAATTTCGAAGGACTGATGTATTACGACCATGCTGAATGGCGAATTATCCGTACCCCGGGAACGACGCGTGTCACCGTGTGCTTCCGTGCCAGCGACAACAATATCTGGGTGGGCGGTTATAACTACTTCGGCAAGGTGCAGAGAAAAGCCAACGGCGAGATTACCCTGAAACGAATCGGCAGTCAGAACCTGTTCCGAGGAGAAGTCAGAGAGATCTATGAAGAAGATGGCAAACTGTTCTTTGTCGCCAGCAACGGCTATATCTTCGAGGTTAAGAATGACCAAGTGAGCGTCTATAAAGAAGTCGACCAGAATTCGCTGAAGATGGGTATGCTCGACGTAGTGAACATCGAAGCCCTGAAGCGGGGCGATAAAGATGTCGCCAAGAACGACACCGTGGTGGAAGATCCCTTGGGCAACGGTCTCACAGCTATCGTAAGTAAGAACTACGGTCTGGTCATCAGAGACGACAATGCCCATACGAGCTACACGCTTTCCGACGCCAACGGCATCTGTTCAAACGACCTCTCATATGCCACCTTCGACGGACGGGGACAGTATTGGGTCGCCACAGGCAAGGGTATTTTCTCCGTTCAGATACCCTCATCCTATTCCCGCTTCACCGCCAAGGAAGGACTCATCGGCAGTGTCTTGTCAATAGCATCGCTCAACGGGAGAATCTATGCCGGCACCGACGACGGTCTGTTCCGTCAGGAAGGCAAGCGATTCGTCAAGGTCAACGGCATCAATCATGCCACCTGGGACCTGAAGAATTACGGTAACGACCTATTGGCGGCTACTGCTGAAGGTATCTATCGCCTCTCCCCTGACGGAAAGATCAGTCATCTGACCAACACTACCTCGTTTGTCTTGCAGCATGAAGGCGATGTCATCTATAGCGGTGAGCTGAACGGTATCTATCAGATGAACGTCAACGGTCAGAACCGCAGGGAAGTCTGTAACCTGGAGAATGTCAGGAAGATGCTGAAGGACCAGGACGGTGTGATCTGGGTCCAGAGCCTCTATGGTGCCATCTGGTACAAGAAACCAGACAGTAACTTCGGTCTCTATAAGGCCGATAAGACCGAGACGATGTCGACTATCGTCCCCCTGAAGGGAAAAGTGGAGGTAATCAGTGCTGTGACCACAAAACCCTTCCCCTACCCCCTCTTCTCCTTCCTCGACGAAAAGGGCGTCACCTGGCTGACGGATAACGAGGGAAAGGCGCTCTACCGTTGGAAGGACGGCAAGCGACTGGAAGATCTGAAGCTGCTGCTGTCACCTATCCAGGAGACCACCGTTCGTGCACTGCTTATCCAGAACGACCAGATATGGGTGGGTAGCGACAATGAGCTGACCATCATCGACACCAAAGTCAAAGAGCCGATGGCAGACATCCGTCCCCAGCTCTTCATACGTTCTATCGTCTTAAACAGCGACAGTGTCCTTTGGGGCGGTTTCGGTCAGATGCCCAAGCGGCTGGAAACCTTGAATTACTCGGAGGACAATCTGACATTTACTTTCTCGCTCACCTATACCCCCATCGTGGGAAAGACGCTATATAGGTATAAGATGGACGACGGCAAATGGAGTGCGTGGTCGACCAGCACGCGTGCCAGTTACAACAATATCGACGAAGGTACCCACAGCTTCTATGTGCAGGCACAGGATGCCATGAACAGACAATCGGACATCGTCAGCATAGCGTTCAGTATCACCCCACCCTTCTACAAGCAATGGTATATGAACCTGGTTTACCTGCTGGTGATTCTTGCCATCTCCTATGCTCTCTTCCAGCTCCGTCTGCGCAAACTGGAGAAGGACAAGATCCGTCTGGAGGAAATGGTACAGGAACGTACGGCAGAGGTTGTCCGTCTGGAGAAGATGGCTACAGCAGGTAAGTTGACGCAGGGTCTCATCGACCGTATCCTGAACCCACTGAACTACATCAACAACTTCGCCAAACTCTCTGAGGGTCTCGTGAAGGATGTCAAGGCCAATGTGGAGGATGAGAAAGACCACATGGACGAAGAGAACTACGAGGACACGCTGGACGTATTGGATATGCTCGGCGGTAACCTACAGAAGGTAGGTGAACACGGCCAGAACACCACCCGGACGCTGAAGGCGATGGAGGAGATGCTGAAAGACCGCAGCGGAGGCATCATCAAGACTGAGCTCACCTTTATCCTTAAACAGAACAAGGAGATGATGGAGAAATACTATGCCCAGGAGATTGCTGACCACCATATCCGCCTGGTCTTCGATATCCCTGAGGAGGAAGTGCCCATCCAGGCGAATCCCGAACAGTTGAGTAAGACCTTTATGAGTGTCTTTGCCAACTCTATCTATGCCATCGTAAAGAAAGCCCAGCGCACGGCCTATGAACCCGAACTGAGTGCGAAGGTCACCCTCGCCGCCAAGACCATCACCATCGTCATTCGCGACAATGGTATCGGTATCGAGGAAACGATCATCAACAAGATCTTCGACCCCTTCTTCACCACCAAGCCCACTGGCGAAGCCTCAGGCGTAGGTCTCTACCTCGCCCACGAGGTGATACAGAACTATGGTGGCGACATCCGCGTCAATTCCGTCAAAGATGAATACTGCGAGCTGACGATCACGCTGCCCGCATTAACGAAATAAGCTTATGGAACAAACCATTGAACAACTCAAGGAGCAACTGAAGAAACAGGAGAAACTCGCCTCGTTAGGACTGCTCAGTGCAGGCATTGCCCATGAGATCCAGAACCCCCTGAACTTTGTCATCAACTTCAGCAAGATGTCTGACAAGCTGCTCAAGGATATGGAGGAAATTGTAGCCGACAACGAGGACAAGTTGCCTGAAGCCGACCGCGAAGACCTCAATGACATCGTGGCCGACCTGAGGGAAAACATGTCGAAGATTTCGGAGCATGGTGAGCGTGCCATCAGCATCATCCAAGGCATCCTGCTCGTTTCGCGGGGAAAGGACGGTGAATTCCTGCCAACTGATATCTGTCACCTTGTAAAAGAGTACGTTTGGCTCTCCTATCATGCCATGCGTGCCAACCATAAAGGCTTCAATATCACCATCCATGAGCAGTATGCCGACATTCCTAAGGCGATGGTCATACCACAAGATCTGAGCCGCGCCGTGCTGAATGTGATGAACAATGCCTGCTATGCAGTCTGGAAGAAAGCGCAGACAGCACCTGAAGATTATCACCCAGAGGTAAATGTCAGCGTTGAATTTCACGATGGGAACATTGTCATCAAGTTGCAGGACAATGGTGAAGGCATGAGCGAGGAGACCAAGAAACGATTGTTTGAGGCATTCTACACCACCAAGCCCATCGGTGAGGGTACGGGTCTTGGAATGGCCATTACACTTGATATCATCGAGAACAGGCATGGCGGTAAACTGACATTTGAGTCGTCAGAAGGCCAGGGAGCTACGTTCATATTCACCATACCCGCCAAACGATGAGAAGCCTATACATATTATTATTATGGGCAATGACACTACCAGCCGTAGCGCAGGAAAGGCCGTTGGCAGTGACAGATACGGGAACGAGTGCCAGCAGGCTGATATTCGCACAAGCAGAGAGTGATTATCAGGCAGGCCGTATCGAACAGGCACAGGAACTGTTAACCGCTCATCTCAACCAGTTTAGAGGAACTGTCAAGCAAGGTGCCTACCGTCTGCTGGCGCTCTGTTCTCTAGGACTAGATGATATGGAGGATACGGAGAAATATGCATTGCTGTTGCTGAAGGAGAACCCCTTTTATACATCGGTCCAGGATCCCGTCAGATTTGTAGATATCGTCAATCGTTTGAGGATCGGTAAAGAAGCTACCATCACCACAGCCTCAAGCAAGGCAGAGTCACTGGAAGAGGCGCCTGTGCCTGTGACACTGATTACTGAACAGATGATAGCCGATTGCGGAGCCGACAATCTGCGCGACATTCTGGCTATCTTCGTACCTGGCATGAGCATCGTTGAAGGCAATGGCGAATACAATATCGCCATGCACGGTATATGGTCGTCAAGACAAGAAAAGATTCTCATCATGCTTAATGGCCATCGTCTGAATGCCCGTTCTACGAATGCGCAGGCACCTGACTTTAGCATCAGCTGCGAGAAAATCAAACAGATAGAGGTGCTGCGTGGTCCAGCTTCATCGCTTTATGGTAATGTGGCCCTTTCGGCAGTGGTGAACATCATAACAAAGGAAGGACGTGATATGGACGGGGGCACCATCAGCGGTAAAGCTGGTAGCTTCAACACCTACAAGGCAGAGGCTATGGTCGGCGTCAACCGTGTGGGCTTCGACGTGATGGCCTGGGCGTCGCTCTATTCTTCCTACGGAGAAAAAGTAGAATACGCCAAATCTTCAAACGAAATATGGCAGCATTTCCCCAAAGACAGCTATCTGTATCTGGATGGTTTCAACCGCAAACCCTCGTTCGATATAGGATTCGTTCTGGGCATGGACCATAACCGCTGGAAGATCATGTCGAACATCAAGCATGCCAAGATGCAAATGGTCTACCCCTTCACACTCATTCCAGAAGCAGCTCCCTACGATTATGACCGGTATCGTCGCATCGGCGGAGAGAAACCAGGACATGGCAGGACAACACTCCACAGTGAGGTATCGTATAACAACACCTTCGGGGAATGGACAATTGGGGCCTCAGCCTATTTCGATATGGATGATTACGTTGACTACGATATCCTTGGCGATTCCATCGAGAAAAAAGTTAGGATTCTACCACCTAACGAGATACTCGACTCGATCGAACTCACCAGAGGGGCATATCAGCATCAGAAATGGAGTGACTTCACGTATGGAGGCATTGTCAGAATAAGTAAGGACTATGAGTTGGGAAAACTCGGAAACGGTAACTTGCTGATCGGTTTCCAAGGCGAACAATATAAGATGTACACATCCGACCTGGTGATAGGCGACGATTACGACCGTGTGCTGGTCTATCAGGCAGAGCGCACAACCATGATTCATTATGGAAATGAAACGTCGCTCTCGAATTTCATTCAGATTAAGCATTCGTTTACGCCAAAGTGGATCATGAATATTGGGTTCCGATATGACAACAAGAACCGATACGATCACACGAACCAATCGGCATTGAGTCCACGAATGGCCATTATCTACAAGCCCTCTAAATGGAGCTTCAAGTTATCGTACTCGAAATCGTTTGTCGATGCGCCCTACCTCTATCGTGCTAGCACAATGCCTTCCTACCGAGGAGGCAGTGACCTGATGCCGGAATTAAGTCACGCACTCCAATTCTCTGTCGTTTCCTCAAGACTGCTGAAACATTTCACCTACGATGGCAACATCTCCTATAATTCGCTGACCGATCTAATCTATAATGACAAACTGATCGATATCCTGCCGACATATGTCAATTCCGGTAAATTGAAACTGCTCAGCATAGAGAATGCCCTATACTACAGGAATACCAAATTGAGAGGTCATTTGAATTTCACCTATATGAATGTGATTAGCGCAGAAAACTACCCGACGACTGACCATCGCGTGCAGTCGGTACCAGCATTTACTGCTAACGCCGTCGTGGCAAAGTCGATATATAGCGACAGTGATTTCAGTCTATGGGCGCAGGCAAAATTGACCTTCTATTCAGCACAGACGATGGGGACCGTCGGTTATAAGAACGGAGAATTATTTGCAGATAATGATTACAGGCTGAAAGAATCGTTCCTGCCTGACTTGTCACTGGAGATGAAATGGAAGATGATCTCATGCAAACTACAATGTAAGAACCTATTCAACAGCAGGTATTATAGGGGAGCACGCTTTTTCGTCGACATACCCCAGCAAGGGCGGAATATGTCAGCCACCATTAAAGTCAACTTGTAAATGAATCACGGGGATAGCATCATTGATATTTTCCAACAATACGTCAGGAAACATCCACAGCGGATTGCTGTAGACTTCGAAGATGTGGCTTTGACATATCAGCAATTGGACATGCTGAGTGACCATGTAGCCAGCAATCTGCTTCAATGGCAGGTAGCCGGCAAGACCATCGGTGTCGCTATGGAACGTTCCCCTGAATGGATTATCAGTCTCTTCGGCATACTCAAGGCCAGAGCTGTCTACGTACCTCTGGATCTGGCTCATCCTGACAGGCGTATGAAGGATATCATCGACGACTGCGGCATCGTGTATGTGGTTACCCATAACATCGGAAATCGCCTTCAGGGGTTAGCGGAACTACTAAGCATTGAGGCCCTCATCACGGAACCTGTTGCGCCTGCCGATGTTTCACTTCGCCCTTCAGGAGACGACCTCGCCTGGCTACTCTATACCTCTGGTACTACCGGAAAACCTAAAGGTGTGCCGATGCGACATCATCAGGCCGTGCTGAATGCCAGGATAGCCATAGATCGCGTGTTTCATGCTGAAGCAGGAGATAACGTCGCACAATTGGCCGGCATTAACTTCTTAGTATCGCTGGTGGAGACCTTTACCATCCTTCTGAATGGTATGACGATGATTATGATTCCAGACAGCATCAAAAAGAATCCTGTCCATCTCATCAGACTGTTCCAAGAGAAAAATGTCAGAAGAGCCTCCATCGCGCCTTCACTGCTGACTGCTCTGCCCAAAACAGACATACCGACACTGAAAACCATCGTGCTTATCGGAGAACCTATCTCACTGCCCGTCAGAAACTATTGGATGCAGCGCCATCAACTGGTAAACTGCTATGGGTTTACAGAAAGTGCCCTCTGCGTATCGACAGGCATTTACACAGCCGACACCCCAGTGAATGACATTGGTGAGATTACACCTTGTCTGGAGGCCCATCTGCTGGATGAGAATCTCCATGAAGTAGAACCTGGGGAAACAGGAGAACTCTGTATCGGTGGTCCTTCGCTGACAGAAGGCTATTGGAACCGGAACGACCTGAATGCAGAGAAATTCATCAGTAACACCTATAGTGCAGGTGAACACCATCGTTGCGATGTCCTATACAGAAGCGGTGACAGAATGGCACAGGCCCCTGACGGCCATATGCTCTATATGGGTCGTACCGATGATCAGGTGAAGATTAGAGGTATGCGCGTAGAGACCCGTGAGGTGGAAATGACTATAGAAGTCTTCACAGGCATCGAGAAATGCATCGTTATGGCAAAACCATATCAAGAATCGAAACGATTGGTAGCCTATCTGAAATCCGAAGGTGAAATTAACCTCGCTCGCCTGAGGGCATTTGTCGAAACCCGTCTGCCGGAATTCATGTGTCCCTCGATCTATATTCCCATCGAGGAGATCCCGATGACTATTAATCGCAAGGTGGACAAAAGCAGTCTACCTGAGCCTGAATGGGATGATCCCTATTCAGACCCCATTGTCGATTCGTTAACGATGATGAAGATGGTAGCAGAGAAGGAATTCCTGCCACAGGAAGACCACGCCGCTGTGCCACCCTCTCAGGTACAACTGCCTCAATCGCTCAAGAGTATTTGGGCAGACTGTAACTTGTCGAAGAAAAGAAATGAAGCTTATAAACTATTTTATGTCTTTGAGATTGATGGTGGTTACACTCCCCAGCAAATAGAACAGGTATGGAATCAGATTACGGAACAGCATGAAAGCCTGAGACTTTCTTTTATTTTCGACGGAAAGGAAGTCGTCGGACACGTCAATCCTGTAGTGCATGAAAATCTGGTATGCACCAATATCAGCGATAAAGAAAGGCTTCGCACGTATAAAGCCTTTTATTCCCAACCGCTGCCATACAACAGCCAGATATTGTACAGGCTTCGATTGTTTCACCTCTCCGACGGACGGTATGAACTCTGCCTACTCATCCATCACATGATCTTCGACGGCCTCTCCTACTCGATTCTTTCCAGTCAGTTCCAACAATTCTTAAAGGCATCCCCGAGTCCTTCAAATGTGTCGTCAAGTTACTGTGACTATCTCTCATGGAAGATCACATCCGAAAATACTGACCGTGAAGCGCATCATGCTTTCTGGAAACGCTATTTGGGTAGCCACGCGCCCTTACAGATTCCTCAATACCAGAACGGACAGGGCGACAGCAGTGCTTTTTACGAACTCAGATTGTGCAACGAAGCATACCAGCACATAGCCAATTACTGCAGAAAAGAGTCGGTCACGCCCTTTACGGTAATTCTGGCCGGCTATTGTGTCACCATCGGCACATTCCTTTCAGTCTCTGCACCTGTCATCAGTATCGCTACAACAGACAGAGATCGCCCGTCACGACTGAACACCGTCGGCTATATGGTCTCTATTTTACCCTTGAAAATGGACTGTGGCAACGGTTCAACTGTACGTTCCCTCATCGATAAGATTGTCAGCGATATGGCCAATATCAGAAGCCATGTGCTGCCTATTGATGAGATCTCGCAATTCACTCCTAAAGGGACAGGCTTACGACTGACCGACATATCCTTCAGTATGCAAGACGAAATGCCACCTTTCACAATTCCCGAGAATTGGGAAGTTGAGAGTCCTTCGGCACTGGCTGTCTATGCCTATTGGAGTCAGCATCATATCACCATTCAGTTCCATTATCAGCAGCGGTGGTTCTCCAGGCAAGTCATAGAGAGCATGGCCAAGACGTTAGATACCGTCTATATCAATATGCTCAGTAACCCTGATCTGCCTTTGGAGCAATGTCCATTAATATCACCACTAAAACAAGCCGAACTGACGGAGCAATTCAGATTCCAGACTTCAAATAGTCAGGAGACCGTTCTTTCAGCCATCGGGCAGATTGCCCAAAAGATGCCACACCGTATCGCCTATCGCTATCAAGGCCATGATACGGACTATCAGGAACTATTGGACTTGTCAGAAAAGACAGCAGAGCAAATCCGACAGGTATCAACAGTTTGGCGACATGACGAGGAGGTGTTCGGCATCGGAGTGAAGTTGCACGATAAGGGACAACTCATACCTACGGTACTAGCCATTTTCAAACTCGGACTGTATTATGTTCCCATTGAGCCCTCGTTGCCAAAGGAACGTCAGGACTATATTGTGAAAGAAGCCGACTGCAGACTCATCGTCACAGACAACGGCATTGAACATTCGATACAAACAACAGTTCCGCACCCAAGAATATCTTCACTGCAGCATACAGCATACGTTATCTTCACCTCCGGATCTACCGGAAAGCCCAAAGGCACGCCCATCAGTCATGAGAATCTGATGACCTTCTGCCAGAATGCCCGTTCCGTAACCGAGATTGACAGCAACACACGCATGTTGCAGTTTGCCAATCTGGGATTCGACGCTTCCATCTATGAACTGTTCCCGGTCCTGACAGCAGGCGGTACATTGGTATTCCCGGAAGAAGCAGACAGACATAATCTGAGCCGACTGCTAGACTTCATTCAAGAAGAGCGCATCAGTGTGGCTGTCATCCCTCCCTCATTGCTGTCTGTGTTACCCTATCGTGAAATCCCCACCCTCAAGACAATAGTGCTCGGTGGTGAAACAACACCCAAGTCTATTCAACTTTTATGGAGCCGTCATTACAGGCTCATCAACGGCTATGGTCCTACAGAGAACACGGTCATGTCGACCTACCAGGACATCTCCGACGAGTTACCAGCCTACAATATCGGCAAGGCTCTGCCTGGCGTTTCGACCTACGTCGTTGACAAACATATGCGTTTGTTGCCCGACTATGTCCAAGGACAGCTGTTCATAGGCGGCAGACAACTGACAGCAGGTTATATCGCACGCGATGACATCAACAAAAAGAAATTCACCCGCAATCCCTTCTCTACACCAGAAAATGACCTGAGAGGCGAGAATCAGACCATCTATGCCACCGGCGATATGGTAGCCAGAACCGTTGACGGCGATTACCTCTTTCTGGGTCGCAAGGATTCGCAGGTTAAAATCAGGGGGCATAGAATAGAGACCGAAGAAATTGCCCACGCTATGGAAAGGGAGCCTAATGTCCATCAGGTATTTATTACCACCGGGACTATCGGTGACAGTAAGGAAATCATAGCCTATTATACTGAGAAACCGGATACATCCGTCATGCCGGAAGATATCCGATTCCTGCTCCAACTGCAGCTGCCTTCCTACATGATTCCTGCTTATATCATTAAGTTGGATGCTTTCCCATTGACCGTCAATAACAAGATTGACGAGGGCCGTCTCCCACTGCCGAAATACATCAGCCAAAGCACGGATATTGACTTAGAGCACATCACCTCTATCGAGAAGATGCTCTTAGCCTACGAGCAGGAGCATCTGGAAGCATGTAAATGGTACAATGGCTTTGATGCCGGAAAACCTGTTGTGGTGCTTGTCTGTGGCCATAACACTTCATTTCCTTTCTACGAGGAATACCTTCGTGGTTTAAGCCGCCAGTTCTCGATACTCGTATTCGAATCATTCATCTTCAAGTACCAACGACCCGATTTCCAGGCATCCGATTATCTGGACTATCTCCTCATGCATACCGAAAACGAGGTTCGCGAGAAGGAAGTAAAGATCTATGCAGTTACAGGTCATTCCATCGGTTCCGAACTCGGCATCCAACTAGCAGAACGTATCCGACAACGGCATAACCCCAAAGTCAGGATGGTTGCTATCGATACCTATTTGACAAGCATTCCTGCCACTAATCGCTCTGTCCCTGAGGACTTTATCATCCTCTATCGGATGAGAGAGACCATGCCTTCCTTAATCTTTAAGGGCCAGATGGCAGTCGCATTGGCAAGCAAGCCCTCAGCATCACCCATCCTTAATGGAGAACCTGACCCACAATTCCTCAAGATATCAGAGACCATCGTGAAAAAGAACCACGAGGCATGGAAAGAGAAATATCCCCAAGCCACAAAACTAATTCTCGATACAGACCATTTCGGCATTCTCCAATCAAAGTTTATAGACGATATCATAGCATTGTTTTGACCCCCAATAAGCATATTAATATATGAGAATACTGATTATTTTACTTTTTCTTTGCGCATCAAGTCTAAACGCCATAGCACAGGAGAGCTTCCTCCGCCAAGTGTACACCCAGGCGGAGAACGACTACAATTTAGGCCGCATTGAGCAGGCCTCCACAGCCCTTCTCAACAACATGAAAGCATTTCAAGGCAATCTCCGTGAAAGCAGCCTTCGGCTGCTGGTGCTCTGCTGGCTTGGACTCGATGAAACAGAGAAAGCGGAGGAATGGACGGCAAAGCTCCTGGCCGAAGATCCCTACTACACAGCCTCGTCACAGGATCCTCAGCGTTTTATCGACCTGGTGGAAAACATCAAGCGGGGTCTTACGGTAACAATCACCACTGCATCGAGTCATGCCGAGTCGCTCGCAGAGGTACCTGTGCCCACAACCCTCATCACCGAGGAAATGATACATAACTGTGGAGGCCAGAACCTTCAGGAGGTGCTCGCCGCCTACGTGCCAGGCATGAACATCATCGACTGCAACGACGACATCAATATTGCCATGCGCGGTATCTACAGTAATGGTCAGGAGAAGATCCTCATCATGCTCAATGGCCATCGCATGAACAGTTACTGTACGAACATCGCCTCACCCGACTTCAGCATCAGCCTTGCAAAAATCAAACAGATAGAAGTTTTACGCGGTCCAGCCTCATCGCTCTATGGCGGGGTGGCGCTGACTGGTGTGGTAAACATCATCACCCAACAGGGAGCTGATATCGATGGCATCGAGGCAAAAGTCGGCATTGGTAATTACGGACAGATGCGTGGCGACCTCGTCTTCGGTAAGCGCTATTTCGACCTCGACCTGCTCGTCTGGGGAAGCATCTACAAAAATAACGGAGAAAAGAAAGATGTGTCGGAAGAAAGTTTCAATGAAGACACATCTAACATGCAACAAGATCATTTCACGATAGGTCGTATTGGCAATAAGCCCTCTCACGACATCGGCATACAACTGAAATGGAAAGACCTGCAGTTCTTTTACGATGCACAATTCTCACAAATCATAGCACCATTCACCATCAGTACGCTGGCTAAGACATACGACTGGGACCGATATAAGACCTTCAACGGCCATTCCCCAAGTTATTCAACAGAATCGCACCATGTAGACCTCAGCTACAGCCGACAGTTTGAAAAACTTTACCTCAAGGGCAACATCGCCTACGACAACTCAGATTTGTCGCATTACCAGGTGATTAGTGACAATAGCTTTGAAGAATTAGGTCAATTGATGGGATTGGATGCAAATGACCCCAACAACATCTTCATTTACCCCGGACTGTTCAGAAATATCAGCGGTCAGGAGCAGAACTACAGTTTTCAACTGAAGGGCGACTACAGCTATATCAGCAGTGCTCATCATAATGGAAACCTGAGTTTCGGTACAGAATTCTCCCATTTCCAACTCGAAGACGTACGATATGCTCTCGGCTATAACTTCGTCATGATAGCCCCTGAGAACCCTTTGATTCCTGAAAGAGGAAAGGGACATGAGAACTCCTATAATGCCTTTCTACAACTGAAGCACCAATGGCACTCCATCATCCTTAATGCAGGACTGAGATTCGACCATAAGAAACGTGCTGACGGCAGAACTCTGAATGAGTTCTCTCCCCGTATTGCCTTCATCCTCTTACAGCCAAAATGGAACATCAAGTTCAGCTATTCGAGGTCGTTTGTCGATGCCCCCTATCTCTATCGTAAAACCAATGAATTGTTGCCATTATTATCAAGCGAGCATGCCGGAGATGATTTCTCTGTCCTGAATCCGGAGTTCGTCAATTCCCTCCAACTCACCTTCGCAGGATCTGAATGGGCAAAAGGTTTCAACTTCGAGATCAACGGTTTCTATAATAGGGCCCAGGACCTGATTATGACCCACATTATCGAACATCTGAATGAAGCAGAGAACAAGACGATAGGTATAGAGCTGATGACGAGCTACCGCAAGCCTAAGTTCACTGCCGACTTCAACATCACATGGACAAATACGATTAAGTCGAACCTGTTTACGATGAGCATCGACGCCAACAACAACACCCCCGCCATTACGTCGAATGCCACGCTCTCCTGGAAGCCAGCACCAAAGCTGAAGCTATTCTCCAATATCGCATTCGAGAGTAAAATGACCTCCTATAATATCAATATTGTACAATTAATCCGTTTCCAACAATTATCTTCTATGATCGCGAATCTGTTGGAGCAACAAATGACGGAAAGAGCAGCGGAAATGATCCCGCTCGCACAAGAAGCCCAAGAACACATCATTCTCAAAAACGACATGAAAGCCCGTGCCATTTTCAACATTGGAGCAGAATATCAGTTGGGCAAGGTGACCTTAGGACTCAATGTGCGCAATCTCTTCAATACGAAATACGAGCGCAGCGGTATGAACACCAAGCTGATTCCTCAGAAAGGACGCTGGTATATGTTCGACATTGCCTATAAGTTCTGAAGCTATAATCCCTATTTTCCCACCATTTTATTGATTAAGCGCAAAAATAACATTATTTAATATAGATTTTGCAATTTAGACTTTGCAAATTGAGAGAAAAGTTGTACCTTTGCACACGTTTTAAAACAAATCACGGCAAATGGAGGCTTTTTTCAGGACACATCGGTACCTTGTGGAGCATGTCAATGCACCAGTTCGTCGAACCCTTATGGACGAGATCAACTGGAACGACAGGCTGATTGGCATCAAGGGCACCAGAGGTATTGGAAAAACCACCTTCTTGCTGCAATACGCCAGAGAGAAGTTTGATATTAACGACCGTCAGTGTCTGTATATCAACATGAACAATTTCTACTTTCAAGGACACGGCATTGCAGACTTCGCAGGTGAATTCTATCATCATGGTGGACGAACACTCCTCATCGACCAGGTGTTTAAACAGCCTGACTGGAGTACTGAACTGCGCAAGTGTTACGACCTCTACCCCAACCTCAGGATTATCTTTACAGGTTCGAGTGTGATGCGTCTGAAGGATGAGAATCCAGAACTCAACGGCATCGTAAAATCCTACAATCTCCGAGGTTTCTCCTTCCGCGAGTTTATCAATCTGCTGACAGGTAACAATTTCCGTGCCTATACCCTCGATGAGATTCTGAACGAACATGAGCGCATCATCAAGCAGATACTCCCCAAGGTGTCGCCCAACCGCTATTTTCAGGATTATATCCACCACGGCTTCTATCCCTTCTTCCAGGAGCATCGCAACTATAGCGAGAACCTGCTGAAGACCATGAACATGATGACCGAGGTTGATATCCTGCTCATCAAGCAAATCGAGTTGAAGTATCTTACCAAGATCAAGAAACTCTTCTACCAGATTGCCGAGGAAGGATCCAAAAAAGCCCCCAATGTGAGCAAGCTCGCCAACGACATCGAGACCTCACGCGCCACCGTGATGAACTATATCAAGTATCTCACCGACGCCCGTCTGCTCAACCTTATTTATCCCTTTGGCGAAGACTTCCCCAAGAAGCCAGCCAAGGTGATGCTCCACAACTCCAATCTGCTCTATGCCATCTACCCCATTCAGGTGGAAAAACAGGAAGCGATGGAAACCTTCTTCGTCAACTCGATGTGGAAGGACCATAAGGTGAACACCGGCAGTCGCGAGTGCAACTATCTGGTCGACGGCCATCTGAAGTTCCGCATCATGGATGCCCAGCAGACGCAGCGCACAAAGTTCCAGAACGACGTGATTTACGCACGATATAACACAGAAATCG
>JAEEGK010009958.1_pt1 | contig 22014 bp, 17 predicted proteins | sample 8958771 | NCBI WGS metagenome assembly JAEEGK01 (sample SAMN16246547, study PRJNA631951) | gut metagenome | biome: gut microbiome; feature: rumen; material: SC-attached | host: Bos | place: Iran: Karaj | collected 2018-10 | reverse complement strand
AGAAAATAGCGGTCGTGAGTGACCATTATCAGCGTCGATTTCGATGAGTTCAGGAACCCTTCGAGCCACTCTATCATATTAAGGTCCAAGTGGTTGGTGGGCTCGTCAAGAATCAGGATGTCGGGGTCGTCGATGAGCGTTTTTGCCAGCGCCAGACGTTTCTTCTGTCCGCCCGACAGTTGGCCCACTTTCTGCTCGAAGTTGTTGATATTCAGTTGCGAGAGAATCTGTTTGATGCGTGCTTCGTAGTTCCAGGCTTTGGCGGCGTCCATCGCGCTTGTAGCGTTGGCCAGTCGTTCGGCGTTGTTGTCGCGGCAGGCCATCTCATACTCTTTGATGGTTTGCAGCGTCACGTCCGACGACTCGAAAACTTCTTCAATAACGGTGAGTTCGGGGTTCAGTTTCGGGCTTTGCTCAAGATAGCCCAGCCGCAGGTCGTTGCGTATGGTCACGCTTCCGCTGTCGGGGGTGTCGGCGCCAGCCAGAATCCGCAGCAGCGATGTCTTCCCCGCGCCGTTGTTGGCAATGATGGCCACACGCTGCTCACGTTCGACGCTCAAACTGATGTTGCTGTAAAGCACCAGATCGCCGTACGATTTTGTGATTCCTTCGGCTTGTAAATAGTTCATTTTGTCGCAATTATATATGCTTCGACAATTGTCGTCAGCGGCGCGAAGATAATCAGTCTTGGTGTGAAAGCCAAAACTCGTTGTGGATGCGGGAAAAACTGATTTATGTCAGAAAAATTTGTGAAATTAAATCACACTCCTTATTTTCACGTAAAATTTATGGGGGATGAATCCTCCTTATATTTTGCAACTTAAAACATGGAAAAATGCAAGTGAAAAAAGAAGATTTCCCAATCTGGTTTGGCCAACTGACTGACGAGCATTGGTCTATCGTATTGAAAAACAGCGTTTGTCTTGACTATAACAAGAACGAGATTGTCTGCAAGCAGGGCGCTTTCGCGACAAACGTCTATTTTGTGGTCAGCGGCATGCTGAAGGTTTACAAAGAGTACAAAGGCGAGAATCTGATAATGAGTTTCGTCCGCAAGGGTGAGGTTTTCGGGTTGTCATCGATTTACAACAACGCGACTAATCTATTTTCTGTGGCGAGCATAACGCCTACGACGGTTTTTTCAGTCAACATCAATGTCATTAAAAACCAAATCAGAGAATATCCCGACTTTGCGGAAAAGTCTATAATACAATTGAATAAAGAGTATGCCGACACCATTGAGCGGATTGTCAGCCTCACGCAGAAGCAGTTGAACGGACGCATGGCCGACGCGATTCTGCACTTCGCCCGCAACATTTACGGCTCCGACGAGTTCAACATGCAGATTACCCGCCGTGATATGGCCGACTTCTGTGGAATGTCGACCGAGAGCGCCATCAGAATCCTGAAGGAACTCCATAACGATAAGATTATCAGTCTTGAAGGTAAGAATGTCAAGATCATCAACAAGCAACAACTTGAAAGTTTGAGTGAGTTCGGATAGTGCGTTGACAAATAATGAAACCATTTTTAATTTTTTAAGTTAAAAGATATAATTTTGCGGTGTTGGATAGAAGGGGAACTTTCTCGCCAATATGTTATTAACATTCACAAATTGACACGATGAATAGAAAATCGATAAAAATTCTTTTGATGTTTTTCATCCTGCTTCCGTTTGCAGGTATGTCACAAACTCACGACTATTCAATGCGCCGTTGCTGGGGCTACCACAGAGATAGTTGTCCGACAAGTAAAAATATCTATTATCGTGTGGTTGACGACTCACGTAGCGCACTGTTTGTTAAAGGGCAAGTATCTCGCATAAAATCAATTATTTACAATGGTCGCGACTACCGCATTTCGTTCTGCCACGATGCAATTCTTGGCGAAGGAATCACAATGAGAATCATTGATGCTGATACAGAAAATGTATTGTATGACAACACGGAAGATGGTTTCGCATCAGAATTTGAATTCACTGTCACCCAAACGAGTGAAATATATATCGAGATAGAAGTTCCGGGAAGCAGCCGTATGTCGGAGGCAGAAGGTCAGAATGACTTGATTTTTGTTAGAAAAGACACGGAAATGGGCTGTATCGGAATTTTGATTGAGCACATGATCACACCTGTCAAAGGATTCTGATGACTTTCCGCATCCTGCTATCGTTGCTGCTCTTAGGAGTCTGCTGCAATCTGAATGGGCAGGATTGCTTCAATTTCCATAAACAAAATTGCTGTCCAAAGAATGGGGCTTTTGCCTATTCGGTCAACGAGGCGTCGGTTAGTTTCGCATTCCGACCAGGCGAGAGCAAATGCGTGTATATGGAATTGCTTGAAGGTAAGGACTATAGAATGACAATATGCTCCGATTCGCTTTACAACGGCATTGTCTCGTTCGTAATCAAAAACACTGACGGCCGCATTCTTTACGACAACTCACAGGATGATTTCCTGACTGATATTGAATTTTCTTGCCGCAGGCACAACAGCGTTGAGTTGATTATCACCGCGCCAAACCGTCTTGATGTTGACAGCGAAACCAAGGGCTGCATTGGCGTGCTGATAGAGGATATGGTGACTCCGAAAATCGGTTTTTAGTATATGTTTGTTTGAAATCCCCAGTAAGGGAATAATGTATGCAGTTAATACTGCCTAGATGCCGGTTAATTTGCTGAATATTTTCTTGTTACGCAGATAGTATCCCGTGACAATGCTGCCGTTGTAGCATTCGGGGTGCTGGTCGGTTTTGCGCATGGCTTGCAGTTGGCGGCGTTTGGCCTTCATCTTGCTGCGATTCTGATAGAATGCGATATGAGCCCGTGGAACAGCCATCAGAAAACCGAATTTCAGATGAACAAGATACAATCCCATCGAGATTCCGTCGAGAATCATGCGGATAAACATAGTGCGGTGGAAACCTTTGTCGGGCAGGTTCTTATAGAGCAGAAAGAGGTTGTTGCGGTAGTTCAGGAACAACTTCTTAGGGTTGTTGTTGGGCAGAGTGCCGCCGCCCACGTGGTACACAACCGACTGCGGGACAATGGCAATGCGGTAGCCCATATTTTTCAACCGCCAGCAGATGTCAATCTCCTCCATATGGGCGAAGAAATCATCGTCGAGGCCGCCTGCTTCTTTGTATATTTTGCTGCGGATGAAAAGACTTGCACCTGAGGCCCAGAAAACATCGCGGATGTCGTTGTACTGGCCGTTGTCGTGCTCAATGGTGCCCAGAATGCGGCCGCGGCAGAACGGATAGCCGTAGCGGTCGATGAATCCGCCCGAGGCTCCGGCGTACTCAAAATCTGTCCGTTGGTCGTAGGAGAGGAGTTTGGGCGCGCAGGCCGCCACATCGGGGTTTGCGTCCATATATTCGGCAAGCGGATTGAGCCAGCCAGGGGTAACCTCAATGTCGGAGTTCAAAAGCACAAAGTATTCAGCCTCAATCTGTTCGAGCGCTTTGTTGTAGCCGCCCGTAAAGCCGTAGTTTTGGTCGAATTGAAGAACTTTGACAGTGGGGAACTGCTTGCGTATCAGTTCAATGCTGTCGTCGGTTGACCCGTTGTCGGCAACCCACACATCGGCCCCGTCCGACAACGTTGTGACTGACGGAAGAAATATCTCCAGAAACGCCCTTCCGTTCCAATTTAATATGACAACTGCAATTCTGCTCATCGGTGTTTTTTACGGAGCAAAGATAATTGGATTTGGGAATTTAGAAAGCGGGGATTGGGAGTTAGGAGTTAGGCATTAGGCACTAGGCATTAGGCACTGGGCATCAGGTGTTGGTATAGTTCTAAACTTCTAAACTCCTAAACCAAAACTAAACACTCAACTTCTTACCTCTAAACTTTCCTACCTCTAAACTTTGATTTATATTTGCCCGAAATCGAAAATAGCTACAAAAATGTTTAAAAATCATCCTAAAGGGCTTTTGGCGGCAGCCTTGAGTAATATGGGCGAGCGTTTTGGCTACTATATTATGAATGCCGTTCTGGTGTTGTTCCTCTGCTCGAAATTCGGCTTGCCCGAAGAGAAGGCAACAGCCATCTATTCAGTGTTTTATATGGGAATCTACATTCTGAGCCTTGTTGGCGGCATCATCGCCGACCGCACTCAGAACTACAAGGCCACCATTCAGTCGGGCCTGATTATTATGGCCACTGGTTATGTGATTCTGTCGGTGCCGGTGATGGCAACCGCGGGCAATATGGGCTGGCTGCTGCCGCTCACGTGCTTTGCGCTGTTCCTCATCGCCTTTGGCAACGGATTGTTCAAAGGCAACCTGCAGGCCATTGTGGGGCAGATGTACGACAACTTTGAGGCCGAGGCCGCCAAGAAAGGCGAGGAGGCGCTGGCTATTGCAAAGTCGAAACGCGACCCCGGATTCCAGATTTTCTATATGTTCATCAACGTGGGCGGACTTGTGGCGCCGTTTGTGGCTCCCGTCTTGCGCGGATGGTGGCTGGGGCTTAACAACCTGGCCTACAACGCCGACCTTCCGGCGCTTTGCCATCAATATCTGGCCGACGGCGCGGCAATGGCTCCGGCGGCACTGGCCAAGATGAACGACCTGATTGCCGTTGTGGCGGCTGCCGTTCCGGCAAATCTCACCGATTTTTGCCAGAACTACCTGTCGGTGTTCAACACGGGCGTTCACTACTCGTTCATCGCTTCGGTTGCGGCAATGCTGATATCGCTCACCATCTTCCTGCTCACCAAGAAAGATATGCCGACTCCGGCCAAGAAAGAGGCGCAGCAGATTGCCGACTATACCGCCGAGGAGCGCGCCGCAATGGCTACCGAGATTCGCCAGCGCATCTACGCCCTGTTTGCAGTGCTGGTGATTGCGGTGTTCTTCTGGTGGTCGTTCCATCAGAACGGCACTTCGATGTCGCTCTTCGCGCGCGATTTTGTCATCACATCGGCCATTCCGCCCGAGATTTGGCAGGCAGTCAATCCGTTCTTTGTGATTGTGCTCACTTTCCCGATGATGTGGCTTTTTGGCACACAGTGGGGCCGCCGGTTCTCAACACCTAAGAAGATTGCCATTGGTATGGGCATCGCGGGAATCGCCTATCTGTTTATGAGTGTGTTCTGCTTCCAGCACGGTTATCCGTCGGCCACCGACTTCCGCGCCCTCGACGCTACCACCGCCGAAGGCTTGAAATCGGGTCCGGCAGTGCTAATCATCTACTATTTCTTTATGACTGTTGCCGAGCTGTTTATCAGCCCGTTAGGTTTGAGCTTTGTGTCGAAGGTCGCCCCCAAGAACCTGCTTGGCTTGTGCCAGGGCTTGTGGCTTGGCGCGACGGCCGTGGGCAACGGCTTCCTTTGGATTGGTCCGCTGATGTATAACAAAGTGGCCATCTGGCAGTGCTGGGCTGTGTTCTTCGCCGTCTGCTTCATATCGATGGCCGTGATGCTCGGAATGGTGAAATGGCTTGAGAGGGTTACGAAATAATATTTAGGAGTTAGTCCCGATAGCTATCGGGATTAGGAGTTAGGAGTTAGGAGTTAGGAATTAGGAGTTAGGAGTTAGGTTTTAGATGTTGGTAAATAATTAACAATTAACAATTAACAAATAACAAATAACAATGTCGGAAGATTAGAGGACATAAGGTGATTGCAAAGTCTGTAGTCTGATGTCCGTTGTCAAACAAACGAATCACCGATTAAACATTACGCTATGTTCGTCGCATATCAGAAAAAGAAAGAGAATATCTGTGAGTATTTTCTCTATATGTTTCAGATAGAGGATATTATCCGCGCTTGCAAATTAAACCGGCAGACTATTGAGCAGATTCTGCTGCCGAAGTATCCGAGTGAGCCGGCGGTGCAGACCGAGGTGCGCCAGTGGTATTTCGGCCTGGCCGACCAGATGGAGGAGGAGCACATTGAGCAGAGCGGGCATCTTGTCTCGCTCACTAACAAGATTAACGAGGTGCTCGATTTCCATCTCTATCTGCTCAATACGCCTAAAGAGGTGGCCTACCAGATGCAGTTTACCAAGGTGGAGCCGATTCTCGCCGAGCTGCGGCAGAAGCAGGACGCAACCCAGCTAAGCGACCTTCATCTGGCGCTGAATGCCGTTTACGGGTTCACCATTCTGCGGCTCAAAGGCTCGCAGGTGTCGAAGGAGACGGCCTCCGCCATATCGTCGCTGGTGGTGTGGCTCAACGCGCTCTCGGCCAAATTCAAGGAGTATGAGACGGGTGAGATGAAGCTGGATTTGTGACGCAACCGCTTCCTTTGAAACTTTGAAAAACAACCAGTCGCAAATTCTGAAACCAATCAGTCTCACTTTTCGAACAGATTTACCCCAATTTTTAGTTTTTTACCCAAAAAGCAAAAGCCTTAACTTGTTAAAAGTTAAGGCTTTTTAATTAAGAAAACTTCCTTTTGCGGAAAGTGAGGGATTCGAACCCCCGGAACAGTTACCCGTTCACCGCATTTCGAGTGCGGCCCGATCGACCACTCCGGCAACTTTCCGGGCGCAAAGGTAGTTTTTTATTGATTCCACAAGCGTTTTGCCGAAAAAAAAAGTTGAGGTTTGCCCTTGCCGATAATAGTTGGCTGATAATCAACTTTCTAATCTTTCAATTTAATCTTCAGCAGCACATTCGCCGCATCGCGCTCCTCGGGCTCCAAACTTTTGATGTAATCGGCGTTGCGCTTTATAAAATGACGGTACGTGGCTTGTGTTTTCTTCAGACGGTTGTCCAAAATGTTGTTATGGCCTTCGAGAAGGCTGGTCAAATCGCTGTTTTTACATTTTGCATAGAGGTATTCTCCATCAGTTTGGAAAATTTCAGCCTTTTTGAGAAGATTGATTATCAAACTACTTGCCGAATCCTCTAAATCTTCGTCTATGTTAACTGACACAACGTTGTTGGTGCGTTTGTCGAGCAACAATATGTATGGATTTTTGTCATAATTATATCGGAAAGTGATAAACCTGCCTGATTCACCTAGTCCTGCAAAATTACCATCGTATTCATATGGGTTGAAATTGTCGTTTCCAATCAAATCTTTAACAATTTTTTTTGTTAGCGGGTTAGGCAACACAAATTCGATGCTTTGTTCCGTATTGTCGCATACTGTGTACAAATGGTTGTCGAACATAACAAAGAAACGAACGGTGTCATTGTTGATGTAGTAGTCCGGCGCAGGCCCAAATGAAATTATGAAGTTTGTCTGTGAAACCGAAAAATGCTTCGATTTGACGTTGAACTGATTGTCAGTCAGCAATAAGGCAGAGGCCGTATCTGAATAAATACTGAACGGAGTAATCATTGCATAATCGCCGTTGCTTAACCTTAGTAAGCTATAATACATAAACGACTCGTCTAGTTCGCACTTTTTGCCCAAGAAAGAGAAATTATGGTCGTATTGAAGGATAATGCGGTTGTGGTCGTAAATGCAGAGCGTATCGTCAATGCAATACACTGAATTTAAATAGTTTATTTCGCCAGGGCCATTGCCTTTGATTGCTCGGCGCGATATTATCTCTCCAGTTTTGTTGTCGAAGCACAACAAATCCAAGTTTCTGGGTTCCAGCATATAAGTATAGTTGTCAGCAAAGGCTAATCTTTGATTACCAACAAGCGACCATTTGTCATCCATCTGCAAATTCATCACCGAAATCGACTCCACATTGGCGGCAAACGCTTCTTCGTCAATGGTTCCAGGGAGTTCAACGCGGCTGGTTATGGTTTCGTTTTTGCTGCTGCAGGCGGTCATAATTGCAGCCAAAGCAATGGCGGTCAGCGAGAGTTTGTTTTTCATAATTGTATGTTTAAAAGGTTTGTTAATTGCAAACACAACAACAAATATATCGGAAACAATTAGAAAAGCAACAGAGTGTCGGCGGCATTTGCTTGGAATAAGTGAAGATGCCACCTCCTAAAAATAGCAAAACCCCTGCAAACAATTGTCTGACAGAGGTTTAAAAAACTTGTGACCCCGGCGGGATTCTAACCCACAACCTTTTGATCCGTAGTCAAATGCTCTATACAGTTGAGCTACGGGGCCCTAAAGCGGTTGCAAATATAGATACTTTTTCAATTGTTGCAACTCTTACTAAACTTTTTTTAATTAAAATTTTGTGCGGTTGCAACATTTTATCAATCAACTATTTAATGTTGTTGTTCAGCACCTTTATCTTCTCATACAGCCCATCGCTCACCGTTGCAAGCGGCAGACGGACGACATTTTTTGCCTTGCCTTGCAGTTCAAGATAGGCTTTTACGCCCGACGGACTGCCTTCTGCGAACAGAGTGTCGATGACGGGCAGGAACTTCAGATGCTGCTCGCGGGCTTCGCTGAAACGGCCGTCGAGAGCAAGGTGCACAATCTTGCTGAACTGTGCTGGGAACGCGTTCTGAAGCACTGAAATCACGCCTGAGAATCCGCAGGCAATGAGCGGCAGAGTCAGTGCGTCGTCGCCCGAAATCAGGATGAAATCCTTCGGGCAGCGGCTTGCAAGTTGCATACACTGCGCCACGTTGCCCGACGCTTCTTTCACGCCCACAATGTTGCGGCAGTCGTTGGCAAGGCTCACAACCACGTCGGGCGAGATGTTGATGCCCGTGCGGCCTGGTACGTTATATAAAAGTATGGGTTTGTCAACATTGTCGGCCAAAGCCTTGAAATGGGCATAAACGCCGCGCTGGTTGGGCTTGTTGTAGAACGGCGCAACCGAAAGCAGAGCCGCGATTTTGTCGTTTTTGGCGTATTCCTTGGCCTGCGCAATCACATCGGCGGTGTTGTTGCCGCCACAGCCCACCACAATCGGGATGCGGCCCGCAACCTTGCCGATAATGAAGTCGAGCAACTCGTCTTTCTCTGATTTTGAAAGAGTTGCGGGTTCGCCCGTGGTGCCCAACGCCACAATGTAATCGGTGCCGTTGGCCACTTGCGACTCAATAATGTTTTCAAGTGCCTGATAATCAATTTTTCCATCGGTGCTGAATGGCGTTACCATTGCCACGCCCACACCTCGCAATTGTTGCATCATATTGATAATCAATTAAATTTCTTTAGATAAAACTGTATCTGTTCAAAATAGTATTTCGCGTCTTTTGTGTCGTCGATGCTCAACATCAGGTCGAACGGCTGACGCTCGGCAAAGCGGCCGATGCGGAATCGGGCGGCCGTGCGGTGCAGCATCAGCCTTGTCGGATAGTAATCGGCCGAATTCAGGTCGATGAGAATGTCGAACGCTGTTGCCTCGAAATCGGCCACCAAACCGCTTTTGGGGCGGTAAAGGAAGTCAAGGTCGGCATCGGTGAACAGGCTGAAATGGCACTGCTGCTGATAGGCCGACAGTTCCTTGCGGTTCGGCACGTAGCCCAAAGCCGTCACACCAGCCTTGAAACCAGTGAGTTGGCTGTAGACGTAGTTGGCGTCGGCAAGGTCGGAATCGGCCGAAACGGCGAACAGCAGCCCCACTCGTGCGGCCTTCTCGAGCGGGCACGGCACGGCCACGCGATTGGGCGCATCGTGCTCACCAACAATGAGTTGGCTCAATTTCAGCCGAATGGGATTGTACCGTTTCTGCATAGTGCTGTTATTCAGGCAGATTCATTCCGTGGCAGTTCTTGAACTTCTTGCCGCTGCCGCAGGGGCACGGGTCGTTGCGGCCAACCTTCTTGTCCACTCTCACGGGCTGCACTTTGCGGTCCTCGGGGCGTTGCTGCTGACCTTGCTCGGTGCGGCCTGTGTTGAAGCGGCTCATATCGAGTTGGCGGCGCTGCTCAACCTGACGAACCTGCTCGGGGTCCTGAATTGGCAGATTGCCCTTCATAATTATCGAAACAAGTTCGGAATTTATCTTCTCAATCATCGCCTTGAACAGGTTGAACGACTCGAATTTGTAAATCAAAAGCGGGTCTTTCTGCTCGTAGGTGGCGTTCTGAACCGATTGCTTCAGGTCGTCCATCTCACGCAAGTGCTCGCGCCAAGCGTCATCAATAGTCAAAAGGCTGATACTCTTTTCGATAGACGTTACCAAATCCTTGCCTTCCGACTCGTAGGCGCGTTTCAGATTGGTTACGATGTTGTAGGTCTTGCGGCCGTCGGTAATCGGAATCACAATGTTGGTATATGTCTGACCTTGAGTCTCATACACGTTCTTGATGACAGGCCAAACGCGCTGCTGTATCTGCTGCGATTTGCGTTTGTATGCGTCGATGGCAGCCTGATAGAGTTGGTTGGCCAGTTCGGCGGCACTCTCGCGGTTGAAGGTTTCCTCGTCAAACGGCGTGTCGATTGAGAGCGTGCGCACGTTCGAGAGTTTCAGTTCCTCGTAGTCGTTGGCGTCCTTGTACTCGTTGGCCATCTGCTCGCACACATCGTAGATGTTGTTCACGATGTCCACCTGCAGGCGGTCGCCGAACAGAGCGTGGCGGCGGCGCTTGTAGATAACCTCGCGTTGGTTGTTCATCACGTCGTCGTACTCGAGCAGGCGCTTACGGATGCCGAAGTTGTTCTCTTCCACCTTCTTCTGCGCGCGTTCGATTGATTTCGAAATCATTGAGTGCTGAATCACCTCGCCTTCCTCAAGTCCCATCTTGTCCATCAGGCCAGCAATGCGGTCAGAGCCGAAGAGTCGCATCAGATTGTCCTCGAGCGAAACGAAGAACTGCGATGAACCAGGGTCGCCTTGACGACCTGCACGGCCACGCAACTGACGGTCGACGCGGCGTGACTCGTGGCGCTCGGTGCCCAGAATGGCCAAACCGCCCGCCTCACGCACTTCAGGCGTCAGTTTGATGTCGGTACCACGGCCCGCCATATTGGTGGCGATGGTCACTGTGCCGCGTTTACCAGCCTCGGCCACAATCTCGGCCTCACGTTGGTGCTGCTTGGCATTCAGCACGTTATGCTTGATGCCGCGCATTTTCAGCATTCGGCTCAAAAGTTCTGAAATCTCGACCGATGTTGTACCTACAAGCACCGGACGCCCTGCCTCGTTGAGTTTCACAATCTCGTTGATGACGGCATTGTACTTCTCGCGGGCGGTCTTGTAAACCAAATCATCGTAGTCGATACGCTGAACTGGGCGGTTGGTCGGGATGACAACCACGTCGAGTTTGTAGATGTTCCAGAACTCACCGGCCTCTGTCTCGGCAGTACCGGTCATACCCGCAAGTTTGTGATACATACGGAAATAGTTCTGAAGAGTGATAGTTGCGTAGGTCTGAGTTGCAGCCTCAACCTTCACGTTTTCCTTTGCCTCGATGGCTTGATGCAAACCGTCGGAATAGCGGCGGCCTTCCATAATACGACCCGTCTGCTCATCGACAATCTTAACCTTGTTGTCCACAACCACATACTCAACGTCGCGCTCAAACATCGCGTAAGCCTTAAGCAACTGATTTATAGTGTGGATACGTTCGGTCTTTATTGAGTAGTCCTGCAGCAGTTTGTCCTTCTGCTCAACGAGTTCGGCTGTCGGCAGATTCTTGTGCTCAAGTTCAGCAATCTCGGCGCCGACATCGGGCATCACAAAGAAATTCTTATCTTCCAAATCACTCGAAATCAAATCAATACCCTTATCGGTAAGTTCGATGGCGTTCTGCTTCTCTTCGATAATGAAATACAGGTCATCAGTAATCAAGTACATATTCTTGCTGTTGTCCTGCATATATAAGTTCTCTGTCTTCTGCACCATCACCTTCACGCCCGGCTCGCTCAGATAGCGTATGAGCGGCTTGTGCTTCGGCAATCCTTTCTGCGCACGCAGTAACAGTTTTCCGCCCTCTTCCTCGTTGCCTTCGGCGATGAGTTTCTTAGCGTCGGCCAAAAGTTTCGTAACCAGATCGCGCTGAGCCTGATAGAGTTTCATCACCTGCGGCTTGAATTGGTCGAACAGTTGGTTGTCGCCCTTTGGTACGGGGCCTGATATAATAAGTGGTGTACGGGCGTCGTCAATCAACACAGAGTCCACCTCATCGACAATGGCGTAGTTGTGGCGACGCTGCACAAGGTCGTCTGGGCTGCCAGCCATATTGTCGCGCAGATAGTCGAAACCGAATTCGTTGTTGGTTCCGAAGGTGACATCCGCCTGATAAGCCTTGCGGCGCGGCTCACTGTTGGGTTCGTGCTTGTCGATGCAATCAACGCTCAATCCGTGGAATTCATAGAGTGTGCCCATCCATTCGGCGTCACGTTTTGCCAGATAGTCGTTCACTGTAACCATGTGCACACCTCTGTGTGTCAGTGCGTTAAGGAATACTGGCAGAGTTGCAACGAGTGTTTTTCCTTCGCCGGTAGCCATCTCAGCAATCTTGCCTTTGTGCAGTGCCACACCACCAATAAGTTGCACATCGTAGTGCACCATATCCCATGTGATTGGCGAGCCGCCGGCTGTCCAGGTGTTGAACCAAATGGCTCGGTCACCGCGGATTTCAACGCTGTCGCGACGTGCAGCAATGTCGCGATCGAACTGGGTGGCTGTGACCTCGACTTCCTTGTTCTCTTTGAACCTGCGCGCGGTGTCCTTCATAATGGCAAAGGCACGAGGCAGAAGTTCATCGAGCACATCAGTAATCTTCTCGTCGATTACTTCTTCAAGTTTATCTATTTGATTATAAATACCTTCCTTCTTTTCGATATCCTCTTCTTGCTCAACCTGCTGGCGCAAATCGGCAATCTGTTTGTTCTCATCGCTGATGCGGTCTTGTATAATCTGTTGAAGTTCAATACTTTGCTGACGCAACTCATCATTAGAGAGGTTTGCCAGTTTGGCATATTCCTCATTGGCTGCGATAACGTATGGCATTATCTCTTTGATGTCTCGGTCGGATTTGTTCCCGAAAATCTTCGTCAGGAAGCCGTCAATTATTCCCATATATTGTTGTAATTATTTGTTTATCAAATGATTAATTATCAAATACACATTTTTTGCAAATACGGCAAAAGTAAAAGTTTTTTGGCACGAAATTGCGTTTTGGGAAATAAACATATAAATATATTATTTGCAGAAAATGTGAACAACAACATTGCTTTGCACACGAATCCGATTTTATCTGAATAGTATTATTCTATAGGTGTCGCCTTGCTCGAATCTACCGACTGACACAATTCCGTTTGATGCAAACAAAAAAAAAGACGGAGCCCATCAGAGTCCCGTCTTTTCCCCTATTCTATTAGTTCTTAAAAGTTCGCAATTCTCACCGTCTCCAGCGCAATGGCCAGTTCCTCGTTTGTCGGGATTACCAGCACTTTGACTTTCGAATCGGGCGTTGAGATAACAACCTCCTCGCCGCGGATTTGGTTCTTCTCGGCATCGAGTTCAATGCCAAGATAGGTCAGATAGTCGCAGATTGCCTTGCGGGCGGCACCGTTGTTCTCGCCCAGACCTGCGGTGAAGGCGATTGCATCGACGCCGTTCATTGCGGCAACGTAACTGCCAATGTATTTGGCCACGCGGTAAACAAAGCAGTCGAAGGCGATTTTGGCGCGCTCGTTGCCAGCCTTGGCGGCGGCCTCAAGGTCGCGGAAATCGCTCGACACGCCCGACACGCCCAGCACGCCCGATTTCTTGTTCAGAATGTTCAGAACATCGTCAACCGAGCGATTCTCCTTGTTGGCAATATACTGAACCACAGCAGGGTCCACATCGCCGCAGCGGGTGCCCATCACAAGGCCTTCGAGCGGTGTCAGGCCCATACTTGTGTCGACGCACTTGCCGCCAACAACAGCCGAAATGCTCGCGCCGTTGCCCAAGTGAGCCACAATCACCTTCGACTTGTCGGGGTCGAGTTTGCCGAACTCAATGGCGCGGCCCGAAACGTACCAGTGGCTTGTTCCGTGGAAACCGTACTTGCGAATGGCATACTTCTCGTAATACTCATACGGAAGCGAGTACAGATATGCCTTCACGGGCATTGTTTGGTGGAAAGCGGTGTCGAACACGGCCACCTGCGGGGTGTTGCCCATCAGCGACTCGCAAGCCTCAATGCCAATCAGGTTGGCAGGGTTGTGAAGCGGGCCCAAATCGAAGCACTCGCGGATAACGCGTTTCACATCGTCGTTAATCAGAATCGAGCCGCTGTAATACTTGCCGCCGTGCAGCACACGGTGGCCAACGGCCTGAATCTCGTCCATACTTGTCACCACGCCGTATTTCGCGTCAAGCAGAGCGTCCATCACCAGTTTGACGGCCGCCTTGTGGTCGGGCATCGGCTGATTCACAACCAGTTGCTCCTTCCCTGTCGGCTTGTGCGTGAGCGACGAGCCGTCGATTCCGATTTTCTCGCAAATGCCCTTTGCCAGGACACTGCGGGTGTTCATATCAATGAGTTGATATTTGAGCGACGAACTGCCGCAATTCAATACTAATACGTTCATAACTTATTGATTTAAAGCGATTGCCTGATTGCAAGTTATTGCAATAACGTTAACCACATCCTCAACAGAGCAGCCGCGTGAAAGGTCGTTGATTGGTGCGGCCATACCTTGCAGAATCGGGCCGTAAGCCTCGGCGTTGCCCAAACGCTGAACAAGTTTGTAGCAGATATTGCCCGTTTCGAGCGACGGGAACACCAGCACGTTGGCCTTTCCTGCAATGTCGCTTCCAGGGGCCTTCTTTGCCGCTACGCCAGGCACAATGGCGGCGTCAGCCTGCAGTTCGCCGTCGATATCCAGTTCGGGCGCCATCTCTTTGGCGATTTTGGTAGCCTCAATCACCTTGTCAACCACCTCGTGCTTTGCGCTGCCTTTGGTCGAGAAACTCAAAATAGCCACTTTCGGGTCGTCAATGCAGGCGATTGCCTTGGCGGTCTTGGCCGACTCAACGGCAATCTGCGCCAACTCGGGCGCTGTGGGGACCGGAAGCACGGCGCAGTCGGCAAACACCATAATGCCGTCCTGACCATACGTTTTGTCTTTCAAAACCATAACAAACGCGCCTGAAACGCACGAAATGCCAGGTTTTGTCTTAACTATCTGAAAAGCAGGACGAAGCACATCGCCAGTAGCGTTGTCGGCACCAGCAACCTCGCCTTTGGCCATACCCACCTTCACCATCATCGCGCCCAGATAGAGCGGATTCTTGAGCAGACGGGCGGCCTCTTCGGGCGTCATTCCCTTGTTCTTGCGCAGTTCAACCAGTTTGTCGATAAACTCCTGCTTGCGCGGGTGGTCCTCAGGGTCAACAATCTGCGCTTTCGCGATATTCTTCAACCCGAAATCGGCGGCTTTCTTCTCCAGTTCGGCCTTGTTGCCAATCAGAATAATGTCGGCAATGCCCTGTTCGATAACTGCGTCGGCGGCCTTAATGGTGCGCTCCTCGTAGCCTTCGGGCAGAACAATTGTCTGCTTCTGCCGCTTGGCGTTCTCTTTGATTTGCTCTAAAAGATTCATATTGTTATGTTTAAAAATTACGTTCAATGCCGACAAACATACCAAATTTAGAGTATTTTTGTTATTCGGATAACGAAAATATGTTTATTCACTAATTATCAATCGGATATGATTTGGGCTGACTACCTGACGAGTTACAAGAACTTTCTGAAGTTGGAAAAATCGCTTTCGGCAAACACCATCGAAGCCTATATGGCGGATATTCAGCGGTTTATCAACTTCTCGAAAGCACCGTCGCCAGTCGACGTCAAGCCAATCGAAATCCGCGCCTTCATTGACGAACTCGACACCGACGACGGTATGAGCGCGCACTCGCAGGCTCGGATTCTGTCGGGCATCAAATCGTTTTTCAAATACCTGCTGATTCACGACATCATCGAGTCCGACCCATCGGAACTGATTGAGACACCGAAACTTAGCCGCAAGTTGCCGACCGTGCTCTCGCCCGAAGAGATTGACCAGTTGATTGAAGCCGTGGACCTTGACAGCGAGACGGGCTACCGCAACCGCGCCATTCTTGAGACGCTCTACGGTTGCGGAATGCGTGTATCGGAACTTATCAATTTGAGGATCACCGATTTGCATTTCGACGAGAGTTACGTAAAAATCAAGGGCAAGGGCAGCAAAGAGCGTTTGGTTCCTGTGGGGCGCTGCGTGAAAGACGCCATCACGCTCTACATCCACAACTATCGCAACACACTGGATATCAACCGCAAAGACGAGAATATTCTGTTTCTGAACCGCCGCGGCAAGAAAATGACGCGCGTAATGATTTTCACCATCATCAAAGACCTTGCCGCCAAAATCGGCCTGAAAAAGACCATCAGCCCGCACACTTTCCGCCACTCGTTTGCCACGCAACTGCTCGAAGGCGGCGCCGACCTGCGCGCCATCCAGGAAATGCTCGGCCACGAGTCAATCACCACCACCGAACTCTACACCCACCTCGACCGCGAGTATCTGCGCGATACGATTATGCGGTTCCATCCACGGTCGTGACAGGTATAACGGGCCACACCAATTCTCGCCCGGTTAAGGATTGATTCTACAATTCCTCAACCACATAGTTTTCAATGTTGCGCAACTTGTTGCTGAAGTTGGCGCCAATCAAAACTGTCCGTTTACCACTTGCGCGGAAGGGCTCGGCGTAGTTGTTGTCTTTTATCTGCCGCAAGGCTTCGTCAGCGGTGTGTTCAAACTTAAATTCAAAGATATACACGTAATCGGCGGTCTCAATGGTCATATCAATGCGGCCTTGTGCTGTGTGGTATTCGGCTTTGGTGTAGAGCCCGCAAAGATTGCAGAGTATGTAAAGCACGTTTTGGTAGTGGTTCTCGAGCTCGCGCACCAATTCGTACGGCGTGTCGGCAAAGAAACTTTTCAGGCGCTGCATAAATGCGTCAACCTTGCCCGATTCAATCTCGCGCACAAAGTTCATAATGTGGAAATTGGTCCTTCCTTGTTCAACCGACGACGCGTAGCTGGGCAACAAATAGCGCAGAAATCCTTCTTTCACTTCTTGGTTCGGGAAGCCCAATCTGTAGAGCCCGAAGCGCTCGTCGTAACCTTTTATGGTCAAGTAGCCGCTTTGGAATATCACAGGAATAGGGTTGGTGGAAGCGGAATCAATCGAGTTGAGCAGGTCGCCGTCAACCTCTTCGTTGGCCATCTGCTCAAGGTTGTATTTATGCCGTTTGAGCAGTTCGACCAAATATGTCGGTGTGCCGGTCTCGAACCAATAGCTGCCGAACGCCCTTTTGGCCAAAGTGTTCAGCACGCTGAATGGGTTGTACATTCCTGGAGTGCCTTCGGCGAAGTGGTATCCGTCGTAGCGGTGTTTGAGTTCGGCATACGTTTCTTCAACGCTCAACTTTTGTTTTTCAGCAAGTTGTTCCACGTATGGGCGTAAGACGCTGTTAAGTTCATCATTGTTAATACCGCAGATACTATAGTAATCGGCATCCATCGATATATCGTTCATATTGTTCAAATCGCTGAAAACGCTCACTTTGCCGAATTTGGTAACACCCGTAAGCATTGCGAATTTTATGCAGCCGTCCATACTCTTGAGCGCACCGTAAAAGCCTTTGAGCGTAGAGCGGTATTCGTCTTGAAGTTCAGCATTTCCAATGGCTTGCAACATCGGCTTGTCATACTCATCGACAAGAATCACCACACGGCGGCCCGTTTTCTCGTATGCGCGGCGGATAATGCCTTCAAAACGCAATCCGAATTCCGTTTCTGACGCTTGCGCACCATAAACATTTTCCCAATTAACCAAAGCATTGTTCAAGACATTGTTGAGTGTCTCTTTCTCGGTGTATTTTGCTGTGTTTAAATCCAAATGCAGAATGGGATATTCAGCCCATTCGGTTTCCAACTGCTCAACGGCCAATCCTTGGAACAACTCTTTCTTGCCCGAAAAATAAGCCTTCAAAGTGCTTATCATCAGACTTTTGCCAAACCTGCGCGGGCGCGATAGAAAATAGTAACGGCCCGTTGTCACCAACCGATACATCAGAGCTGTCTTATCCACATAGAGATAATTGTCGATTCGAAGACTCTCAAAGTTCTGTATGCCTATTGGTAGGTTTTTCAGTTTTTGTTCCATAAGAATTATGCATTTTACCAATTAACAAAGATAGATTTTTTGATTATTGCTGAAAATGGTCTGCAAAATTTTATTAAAACTCCGCAACGCTTCCTCCCCACTTGCTCGAAGGCGGTGTCTATCTGTGTGACACAATTATGCGGTTCCATCCGCGATCGTGAGATTTTCGCGCCAAGCGACATATATATATGGTACATTATCCGCTGTTTCTTTTAAGCATAGAAGCAACATTCTGATTTTCAAAACATTCCACTTACATCTAAAAATTTTTCTACGAAAATCACTTAAAAGAATTTATTTGAAGAGTTCGGTTCGCTTTTTGTTTATTTCGGCTTATATTTGCGGCAAAAAGGCAAAATATAGTTATAACTTTTTAAAATATTAATTATGAGTAATTTAGATTTAACGAAGTACGGCATTACAGGCTCAACTGTAATCGCACACAATCCTTCTTATGACGAACTCTACAAGGCAGAAATCAATCCTGCTCTTGAAGGTTACGAAAAAGGTCAGGAAACTGAACTTGGCGCAGTTAACGTTATGACTGGCATCTTTACTGGCCGCTCGCCGAAGGACAAATACATTGTTGACAACGACGAGAGCCACAACAACGTTTGGTGGACATCGGACGCCTACAAGAACGACAACCACCCAATGAGCGAAGACGTTTGGAACAAGGTTAAGGAAATCGCAAAGAAAGAACTTTCAAATAAGAAACTTTATGTTGTCGACGCTTTCTGCGGCGCCAACGAAGCAACCCGTCTTGCTGTCCGCTTCATTGTTGAAGTTGCCTGGCAGGCTCACTTTGTTGAGAATATGTTCATCCGCCCGACTGCAGAAGAGTTGAAGAACTTCGAGCCTAACTTCGTTATCTACAACGCATCGAAGGCTAAAGTTGACAACTTCAAAGAACTCGGCCTGAACTCTGAGACTTGCGTTGCTTTCAACACCAAGAGCCGCGAGCAGGTTATCATCAACACCTGGTACGGTGGTGAAATGAAGAAGGGTATGTTCTCAATGCAGAACTACTACCTGCCTTTGAAGGGCATCGCATCAATGCACTGCTCTGCAAACACCGATATGGAAGGCAAGAACACCGCTATCTTCTTCGGTTTGTCAGGAACTGGCAAGACCACTCTTTCAACAGACCCGAAACGTCTGCTTATCGGCGACGACGAGCACGGCTGGGACGACGAAGGCGTGTTCAACCTCGAAGGCGGCTGCTACGCTAAGGTTATCAACCTTTCGAAAGAGAACGAGCCTGACATCTACGGCGCCATCAAACGCGACGCTCTTCTTGAGAACGTTACTGTTGACAAGAACGGCAAAATCGATTTCGCTGACAAGAGCGTGACCGAGAACACCCGCGTTTCTTACCCAATCGACCACATCAAGAACATTGTTAAGAAAGTGGCTGGCAAGAGCGCAGGTCCTGCTGCTAAGAACGTCATCTTCCTTTCGGCTGACGCATTCGGCGTTCTGCCTCCTGTTTCAATCCTGACTCCTGAGCAGACTCAATACTACTTCTTGAGCGGCTTCACCGCAAAACTGGCTGGTACTGAGCGTGGTATCACCGAGCCGACTCCGACATTCTCGGCTTGCTTCGGTCAGGCATTCCTCGAGTTGCACCCGACAAAATACGCTGAAGAGTTGGTTAAGAAAATGAAGAAATCGGGCGCCAAGGCTTACCTGGTTAACACTGGCTGGAACGGTACTGGCAAACGTATCTCGATTCCTGACACCCGTGGTATCATCGACGCCATCCTCGACGGTTCAATTCTGAAGGCTGAGACCAAGAAGATTCCGTTCTTCGACTTTGAAGTTCCGACCGCTCTGCCGAAAGTTAATCCTGCCATCCTCGACCCGCGCGACACTTACGCCAACGCATCGGAATGGGAAACTAAGGCAAAAGACCTGGCTGGCCGCTTCATCAAGAACTTCGAGAAGTACACAACCAACGAAGCAGGCAAGGCTCTGGTTGCCGCTGGTCCGAAATTGTAATTCATATTACAAAAATATTTATTCAGAAACCCTGCCGTTTGGCGGGGTTTTTGTTTATGGATTGTTCAATAAAGGGGAAATGTGTAAAGAGTAATGAGTAAAGTTGAGTTGGTTGAGAAGGATTAGAAAGTTGAGAAATCTGAACAGCAAAGCGCAAAACCCTCTAAACTAAACTTCTAAACTCTAAACTTCTAAACTTTAAACTTTAAAATGAACGAATATATTTTGTGTGGAATTTTATGCCTTGCGGCCTATCTGATAGGCTCAATCCCGACGGCCGTGTGGCTTGGCAAAGGCATCTACGGAATCGACGTGCGCGAGCACGGAAGCGGCAACGCCGGAACAACCAACACCATCAGGGTTTTGGGAACGCGCCCGGGACTGATTGTCTTCGCCATCGATATGCTGAAGGGCTTTTTGGCGGTGTGTCTGGCACATTTTGCAAGTTACGAGTGCGGCACTGAGCCGTTTGTCAACCTGCAACTGCTGCTTGGCGTCTGCGCCGTTCTGGGGCACATCTTCCCGCTCTACGCGCACTTCAAGGGCGGCAAGGGCGTGGCCACGCTTCTTGGCATCGCCATAGCACTCAGTCCTCTGTCGGCGCTTGCGTGCTTCGCGGTGTTTGTTGTTGTGCTGCTCATAAGCAAATACGTGTCGCTCGGCTCAATGCTCGGCGGACTCACCTTCCCTATTATGATTATTGGTGTTTTCAAGATTCACATCGTATCGCTTATGGTGTTCGCAATTGCTGAGAGCGTGCTGCTCATCATCACACATAGAAAGAACATTGTCAGGCTGATACATCACGAAGAGAATAAGTTTTCGTTTACAAAGCGGTGTCAATAACATCGTACTGATTACACAGAAATTACTGATTTTCACAGTGATGTAGTAATAACTTTAATATTTCACGAACAAAAAAAATGCGGAAACATTGTCTCCGCATTTTTTATATCGTAATAGAATTATACGTCTCTCCTATCTTATAAAATTGGTGAATTTTCCGCGCTCGCGCTTGGGGAATTTGGCTGTACCTGTGGCAAATTGCTTGAGCATATAGGCCATATTGTCGGCCAGTGTGCGCATTGTCTGAAGACCTTCGGCATCTTGAGACACCTCACCTTCGCTTGCCCCATAGCCAATGTTCCAATATTGCGATGTAACTATCGGCATATTAAGCATTTGAAACGGCATCAGCAAAGTTTGGTACGATGCGGAGGCACCACCGCGACGGCAAACGGCAACGGCTGATGCTGGCTTGCCTTGAAGTTTGTTCCCGGCCGAGTAGCACATCCGCTGCATAACCGCAAGCAACTGACCTGCCGGCTGGCCGTAGTACACTGGTGCACCAACTATAACAGCGTCACACTCAGCCATTTTATCGATAATCTCGTTGCAGACATCATCGTCGAAAGTGCATTTGCCAAGTTGCTTTGCATGGCATTGTCCGCAAGCGATGCAACCGCGCACAGGGCGATTGCCTATACCAACAATCTCGCTATCTATCGAATTCTTTTTCAACTGATTGGCAATTTCGGAAAGCAACGTGAAGGTGTTGCCGTTGCGTCTTGCACTACCATTGATTAACAGCACTTTGAGTTTTTTATCAACGCCAGCCGCAGCCGGTGCGCAGGAAGCCAAGGCACTCACTCCCGACGCGCTTATGGCTGCCGTAGCAGCCAACGCACCCATTTTCTTCAATGCCTCACGGCGCGAAATCAACTCCTCGCCGTCTTCTATTACATTCTTTTCCATATACTTATCGTTTTTATGTTCTTGACAAAATTAGAATTATTCTAATATGTTTGGTGAAAATGGTGTTAGTTGTTGGGTGTTGGTATAGTGCTAAACTTCTAAACCTTTAAACGATTCACCAATCCCGTCCCTCGTCCACATAAGTATTCCACTTATTTAAAATCGGCCACGAAAAATCGGTTCGCGTTGTCGGCTAAAATTTTACCTTTGCGGCTCATTTTGCGAATGCATTATTAATAACAAAAAAAACAACTTTAAAATGGACACAAAAAAGTT
>JAEEGK010009957.1_pt1 | contig 22015 bp, 22 predicted proteins | sample 8958771 | NCBI WGS metagenome assembly JAEEGK01 (sample SAMN16246547, study PRJNA631951) | gut metagenome | biome: gut microbiome; feature: rumen; material: SC-attached | host: Bos | place: Iran: Karaj | collected 2018-10 | reverse complement strand
AATCAATATTACTTTAATTATTTTTTGTATTGGGGATTGGGGATTGGGGATTGGGGATTGGGCCCAATCCCCAATCCCCATTAACATCAATGATCATTAATTATTTATTTTACTTTATTGAATTAATTAAATATTATTTTTAATAATTATATTTTAAACAAATGATATTGATTATTCTTTTCCTTTTTAAAAAATAACTCATTAATGAATAATATTTTTATTTGATTCTAATAATAATAATCTTAAGGAATTATAGAATTTAATACAAAAAAATAATTTATTAAAATTTTAATTTTTATTAAAAAAAATATATTTTTTATCTATTTATATAAGAGATACATCAATTTATTGTTTTAAAGGTCAATAATTTTAGTTAAATATTCCCATAAATCCTTTTTTCTTTTTGTCATGTTTTTCATTATTAACATTATTATTATCATTATAATTGTTTAATCCATTTAAATGTAATTGTATTTTTTTAAAAGCTTCTTCTTGTTCTTTTTTTTTAGGTTTATAATTTTCAAAAGCATTTTTAAACAATAATAAGAAATCATCATAAGAATTAATTTTCCCATTAAAATTTTTAATATTATCATTTTCATTTTTTAAATTTTTAATTTCATTTTTTAAAACTTGTAATTGTAATTCAGAAGCTTTTAATCTATCTTTATATTCTTCAATTTTTTTTTTATATTTTTCAATTTTTTCACTTTCATTTAATTGACTCAATTTACTTAAAGTACTTTGTTCCAATAAAAGAGAATTATTATTATTATCTAAATCAATAATTTTTTGTAAATCAAAAGAATTTTTTTCATTTTTTAATTTATTAATTTCATTTTCTTTTTCTAAAATTAAATCTTTTAAATTTTTTATTGTTATTTCTAATCCTTCTCTATCACTATCAATTGGTTTTGATTTTAAATTTATTTTTTGAATATCATTTAACAATTGTTCATTATTTAATTTTAATTCTTCATTTTCTTTAGTTTTTTTATTTAATTCATTTTCTAAAATAGAAAATTTATTTTTTAATGTTAATAATTTTAATAATATTTCTTCTTCTTCTTCTTTTTCTTTTTCTAAATCTTTATTCTCGAATAAAATATTTTTTTCATTGTTTTTATTATTTAAATCAGACGAAATTTCAGAATTTTCTTTGTTTAAATCTATTATTAATTTTTTTAAATTTTCTATTTGATTTTCTTTTTCTTTTATTATTTTATCATTTTTTTCATTTAATATTAAAATATTATTTTCTAAAGATTGAATTTTATTTTTTTGGTTTAAATTTTCTTCTGTTAAATTTATTATTTTCTCATTATTATTTAAATTATTTTTTTCTTCTATTTTTATTTTTTTTAAATTTTTATATTCATTTATTTGTTTTTCATATTTAATTTTATTTTCTTCAATTTCTTTTTTTAATTTGTTTATTTCTATTTCTTTTTGTTTAAATTTCTCTTCGTTTTCTTTTTTTATTTTTTCATTTTGATTTATTTTATCATTCAATTCATTATTTTTGTTTTTTTCTTTTTGAAAATCTTCATTTTGTTTTTGTAATAAATTAATTTGATTATCTTTTTCACTTAATTTAGATTGATATTGTTTATTAATCATTTTTTCATTATTTAAATCTTTTTTTAAAGAATCAATTTCATTTTTATAATTGATTGAATTATTTAAAGATTCATCTTTTAAATTTTGAATTATAACATTTAAATTTTTTATTTCTTCTTGATACACTTTATTTTCTTTATTTTGAGGAATATTTCTTGAATGTAAAATAGTTTTTAATTCTTCATTACTTTTAGTTAAATTTTCTATGATTTCTTTATTTTCTTTTTCTTTTAATTTTAAATTTTTTAAAATTTCTTCATTTTCATTTTTTGTTTTACTTAATGTTTCTTCAAATTTTTGTTTTTCTTTCATATTTTTTTCATTATCTTTAAAAAGTTTTTTATTTTCTTGAATTACTTTTTCTATTTTTAAATTAATTTCATTTCTTTCATTTTCCATTGCTAATAATCTCTCTTTTAATATTTTATTACTTTCTTCTTCATTAATATTATTATTACCATGGTTGAATGAATCATCTTCTATTAATACATTTTTTTCTTTATTATTTTCTTTATTGTATAAATCATTTAAATTATTATATCTATTATTGTTGTTATAATTATTTCTAATTGGAGAAATATCATTAATAAATTGATAATTATTTTGTATTTTTTTCTTATTTATTTTATTAATATTATTAGGTTCATTTATTTTTTGATTTAGATAAGAAGAATTGGTTTCTTCACCTTTAAAATTACTTTTTTCATTATTAAAATTATTTGAAAATATATTTAAAGTTGATTTAGATTCATTAATACTACTTTCATCTTTTTTATCATCTTCATTTTTTTTTTTTAAATTTCTATAAGAAAAAGGATTATCATCTAAATTATTTTTAACTTGATAAATAAATCTTTTAGGAGTTGCAGAATATCTTTTTTTTAATTTAAAATATTCAATTTCATTTCTTTCTTCAAATGGATGTTTATTTACAGGTTCAACAAAGCTATTATTTGAATTTTGATATAAATCATGATATGTTCGATTAATAATATTATAATTTTTACTATTATGATAATTATGGATTGGGGTAATTTTTTTAATTTGATCATTATTTCCATAATTATAATTTTTGTATGGAATATTATAATTATTATTATTCATTTCATTTATTTTATCTTTCAATTGATTTAACATATTATCTAAATGAACTTTATGAATTGAATTACCATAATTGTGATTTAATACATTTGCTTTAAAATTATTATTTTTATTTTGAGATGGTATATTTATTGCTTTTCTCAAATTTGTATAATAAAGACTATTACTTTGATTAAATTTATTTAGATCTGAAAATCCAATATTATTTATATTATATATTGATGATAAGGACTTCCTCAACATTTTTTATTTTTTATTATTTAAATAAAATTTCTATTTAAAAAAATAAAAATTGAAAATATATATTATATGATTATTTAAAAGAATTAATAAATCTTATTGGAAATGAAATATTTAATATATTTATTATTATTTAATTAGTATTTTAATATAACATTTTATTTATATGAGACAAAACTCAATAAATTAATATATATTAAATTAATTATTTAGTATGATAGAAGAACAAAATTTAAATTTGAAATTTAATTTTTACTTATTTTTAAAATCAAAATCAAGAAATTGGAAATTAATATCTCTATTTGTAATATTTCCAAATTCTTCTTCTTCATCATCTTCATCTTCATTTAAAATATAATAATCAAATTTTCTAAAACCAAAACTACTTTTTCTTAAATGTAATCTTTTATTATTTTTATTTGAAGAAAATTCAGATGGAGTTGAACAAGCTTTACTATTTGCAATTAGATTAATATCATATTTTTTTTCTAATTTTTGTAAATTTAAATTATTATGTTTTCCAAATTCATATTTAATTTCATCAATATAATTCTTATTCATAGATTTAAAAATTTTTTTAGCTCTAGAAATAATTCTATCAATAGTAAATATTCTATTATCAAAATCATTATAAATAAATTCAATTTTTTTTGGGTTTAAAGATTCATTAAAATAATAAATAAGTTCAGTAGAATCATTAAATTCATAGAATTTTTTTTCCAAATAATAAATAATACTTAAAGAAATAGGAATAACAAAATCAAAACCATAAATAAAAAAGCAATCCCAAATTCTACATAATTCTTCATAAGGTAAATTTAAAATAAATAAAGTTTGAAGCCATTTACCAATCCATATTTCATTTGGAATTTCTAATTTTTTAAAATGTTCTGATAATTTAGGATATAATTTATAAAAGAATTTATTGAATATATAAATATTAATTTTAAGTAAAGGGAAATCAGGAAGAAAATATCCTCTTATTTTTTCTAATATATGACTTAATAAAATTAAACAATTTATTTCATTAAAAAAAGTAACTTTTAAAATAAATCCAACTATAAAATTTATTCCTTGACAATAACCTATTTCATTATCTAATGAAGGAATAATACATAAAATATTTTTTAATTTTTCAATTTTATCTTCTGAACATTCTTCATTTGGATATGTTCTATAAATATCTTTATTTATTTCTTCTTTTATTTCATCTGGAATTTTCATATGTAGTAATTCATAATAATAATTTTCATTTCTTTTTATTATTTCTTTATTTAATAATATTAACCAAATTGATGGTCTTATACTTGATGGAACTCCACTCAAAAATAATTCTTTAAAATGTTTCGTTTTATTTTCATATGATTTTAATAATACTTTCTCAAATTCTATTTCAATTTCATTACCATTTCTTATTTTTAATAATGTTGATAAACCTAATAATTTAATCCATTTTGTAAATAATTCTCTCCTTTTTTCTATAGGAATAAAATTAGATATTATTTTATATTCTTTTGAAACTTTACATTTATTTGTATCTTTTAATTTTTTTATTGATAAATATTCTAAATTTATTCTTGATTCTATTTCTGATTTATTTTGATTTAAAATATTTTCTAACATATCAAATGTTACTTTCTTATTTTCAAAAGATGTACATTGAACATTTCCCATTTTTATTGTAATTTAATCCAGAAAAAAATAATTGTTTTAAAAAGTAAATTATGAATAAAATAAATATAAAAATATACACATGTAATTTTAAACAAACTAAAAAATAGCAAAGTATTTAAAAAATTTATGGTTTTTTTTTCAAAGCTTCAGCAAAAGCATGTAATTTATTTTTATCAACAAATTGACTAAGTAAATCATTTTTAAAACTTTCAGAATTATCTAATTCCTTTAAACACTCTTCAAAAACATTACAATTAATATTATCAGCACCTTCTAATTTTTTACATAAATAAATATAATGAATTTTAGGTTCATCTCCTTTTTTTTCAATTTTTTCAATTTGAATATCAAACTTTAAAAACTTTCTTTGAAAATGAATAACTCTATTTTTAGGTTCACCATATGAAATTACCATATAAATACCACCAACTAAAATAAAATAATATAAATTTACCTTTTAAAACTCTTTGAACTTCTTTTAACATTTTTGCTACATTGATATATGATGAATTACCACATAATAAAGCATCAATTGTACTTTTATCAACAGCTAAATCAAATGTTAAATTATTAAATTTTAAATTTCTAACATCCATTACTTCAAAAGTCATTTCTTTTCTTTTTAAATTTCTATTTTTCATTATTTCAATTGCATTATTTGATATATCTATATTATTTATATTGTGATAACCATCTTCATACATATCTTCACAAAAAGGAGAATTTCCACATCCTAAATTTAATATTTTTGCATCTTTTGATAAATTTAAATTTAATATTATTGGTTTTAAACTTTCATAATCTTCTAACCAATCAAAACTATCTTTTGAATTTTTATAACGATCTTCCCAATATTTTGGATCACCATAATTAGGCATTTTCACAATAAATATATTTCAATTTTTATTTTTAGTTTATTTTTTATTTTATTCTTTTTTAATGGAACATAAATTTGAATACACATATCAACAATTTTATAATGATGCACTTAAATTATGTAATGATACTCATAATAAATTTAATATTTGTACTAATAATTATGTTAAAATTTCTTATATTAAAGGTAATTTTAATTTAGGAAATGATTATATTCTTAATATTGATATATTATATAGTGAAACTTTTCAATTACCTGTTTGTTATTTTATTATATATGATAAAAATGGTATTCCAATATCTTTTTATGATTATTTTGAAAAATTTCCTTCTGATAATGATTTTATTAAATATAGTGAAATTTCAAAAGAAAATCATCCACTTAATGGAAATGTATATGAATATATGCATTTATGTCGATTTAATCAATTATTAACTACATTACCTAATATTGGAAATATATTAACTTTTTGGTTAAGTATAATTATGCCTATTTTTAATATTGATATCATTTCTTTTTTTCATGATAAATAATTTAAAAATAATTAATTTAATACCAATTTTATATATATTATAATTATATTATATATTCATATATATCTAATAATGTAAATAAAAATTATATTTGGTTATTATACAAAACAATTATTTATTCAATTATCTTATTTATAATAAATTTTTTAACTTTTATAGGTTTTTTTAAATAAGAATGAAATTTGATTTTTTCTTTAATAATTTGACGTAAATTTTGTTGAGAAGGAGATAAAAATTTTCTATTTCTAAAAGAAGAAGTTTCCATATTATTATAATAAGAAATAGTTGAAACATATTTAGGATATACATAATCCATAGTATTTTTTAAATATTTAACTTTAAAATGAGCTTCATCAATTTCTTTATTATCTCTATTAATAGTATCTTCATTTAATTTAACATATTTTCTATTCCAAACATCTTTATGAAATTGATCAATATTTTCAGCATATAATATATTTAATCTATTATCCATTAAATGAGTTTTTGTTTTAAATAATTTTATCTTATTAAATATTCTATCATATGGTTCATTCTTTTTTTTTTCTTTCTTTTTTTTAAATTTATAATTGAAATCAATTTTCTTTAATTTAGTTAAAAAACTATGATCATTATCTTCAATAAATTTTCTAATGTTTTTTGAAGGTTTAAAACTATTATTTTTTTTATCAGATAAATTTTCTTCAGTTAATAAAGGAAATTTGTCTATTTTAATTGGTTTAGAAAAAATACAAAAATATTTTTTCATATTTTTAAATTGAGAAGAAGATTCTTTATTAATTTTAAAACTTTCTATTCTTTGTGTGTCAGCATGATGAGAAGTATATAAAGTTGAATTTCTACTATGAAAAAAATCTTTATTTAAGTTCCTAGACTTCTTTTCAGAAAAAGACATATCGTTAATAAATTTAATTAAAAACAAAAAAACAATTAAAGTACAAAAAATAAGCAAAAATATATAAAATTAAGTAAGAAAAATAATATAAAAATTAAAAATTCTAAAATAAATAAATGGTAAAATAAAAAATAAGTCAAATAATCTATTAATAGGAAATAAAAAGAAAAAAATTATTTTTAAGAATATGATTAAAATATTTCTTTATAAATATAAAAAACAATAAATAAATCTTTAAATTAAAAAATATAAAAAAGTTTATTTAACCATAAAAATTAAAAATATAATTTAACTCTTTTTCATATGAAAAAAGTTATGAAATAAAATGAATACATCATAATTTAAATTTATATATACATATATGAATTAAAACTAAAACTAATAACTAACAAATAAAAAAAAAATAAATATTGAAACTCAAACATTTTTAAATGAAATTAATTTCTCTTTTTTAATGTTTAGAAGCTCCACATCTATTACAAATAATTCGGAAAGCAAAATTTAAATTGTTACAAAAAGAACAATCCCAATCACCTTTTCTTCTTTCAATAATTTTTTTTTCTTTATTTTTTCTATTAAATACAATTGTTTTGGGAATAAAACATACATCATTTTTAATAAGAGGAGTAGGATTTTTTTTCTTTCCAATATTTTCTTCTTTATTTACATCATTTTTTTTCAATGAATCATTCAATGGAGATTTATCATTCGATTTTTCTGAGGTGTATGTGTCAGGACAAATTATATTTTTGTTTTTTCCTTCTTTTGGACTTGAATCAATTGTTTCTAATAAATCTTTTGACAAATAAGTTTGTATTTGGAAATTATTATATTCTAAACTTTGATTAGAAAATTGTTCATTTTCTGTAAAATTAAAATTATCTTCTATTTCTGTTTCATATTTTCCAATATCAATAAATAATTTTGAATTAAAACCATCTTCATCATCTAATATTATTGAAAGGATATTATTAGCATTATCCATTTTTTATTTAATTATTTTTCCCCTATTTATAAAGAGGTAACTTTAATCATTATTTATTAAAATATTAAAATTTTTAAAATATATATTTATATTTAATTTATAATTCAAATTCATATTTTTAATAATGAATTAATTTATCATTTCTAAATTTTGATTTATTTCATTTAAAATTTCTTGTTTTGTTTTTTCATCTAAATAAAAATTATTATTGTTTTCTATTTCATTAAATTCTTCTTTAGTTATTTCTAATCTTTCACTTAAATTATCAATATATTTCTCAATCATATTTTTTTTATTTTCATATTTAATTTTTAATTCATTAAGTTCTTTTTCAGTATTTTTTTGTTTATTTTTTTCTTCATTATATAAAATATTTAATTTCTCAATTTCATTTTTTAAATCTTCAGAAATAATTTTTAACTCTTTTTCACTTCTCATATATTCTAAAATAATTTGAGCGATTTTTGAAGCTTCAAAGTAATCAAGTGTAATAAATTTATCATTAGGACATTTAAATAATCTATCAACTAAATCTTTTCCATTAAATTCTCTAAAAGGAATTTTTGAATTTTGAGAAATTGATTCATTAATTAGAATTAAATCATTTATTAATATTCCTTTATTTTTATTTGGCTTTTTAAATATTTTCATATCTGGATTTATTATAATATTATTCTTTGAATATGTTAATGAAGAATTTGATATATTATTACTATTAATATAAAATTGAAGAGATTTATTTATATTACTTTTCATTGAAGGATTTGATAAAGATTTATAATCTTTATAAAAGAAATTTGAACGGAAATCTATTTCTGATTTATTTGTACTTTGGATATTTAGAAATTTACTACTTGATGATAAATTTTTCTTCTTTGGGTTTTCTATTATATTATTTTTTACACTTTTTATATTTGGAAAATCAAATTTATATTTTGCTTCATAATTTTCTTCTAAATTATATATATTATTTGTTTTAAAATTTTCGGTGTTTATTATTAAATTATTTAAATCAAAATTTATTTTTGAATATATTGTTTTTGGAAATGTTGTATCTCTTTTATTGAAAGTTTCTATATAATTTTGCTCATTATATTTTTCAAATGATGTATAATTATTATTATTATTCAGATTAATATTATTATATATTCCTTCAGAATAAGTTTTACATAATTTATAATTTTGATTTAATTTTTTTTCTTCTTTTTGAAATGTTATTCTTCCTTTACTATCTATTCTTGGGTCAATAATAAATTCTTTATAATCTGGAAGTTTATATTTATCTAATATTTTTTGGAAATTTAATTTTATCATTTCTGTATTTTTCTCAAATTCTTTTTCTTCTTCTTGTAATATTAACTTTTTATTTTCCGTTGTAAATAAATATAATTCGATTAAAAAATCAATTTTTATCTCAGGTTTAAATTCTTTGAAAATTTTATAATCTTTTTTGTCTTTATAAGTTTTATGAAAAAAATATTGAAAAATTTTATCCTCAATTAATTTATCAATATTATCTTTCATTATATATTAAAAAATTTAACCTTTCAAAAAAACACTTAAATAAAAAATATTTTTAATATAATTCTAATAAATCAAAAAAAAAACTATAATAATCCAAAATCAAACCCTCAAAATTGATAATCTTCCCAAAAAAAAAAAATCAAAAATAAGAACATAATAAAATAAAAAAACGATTTTAAGAATTATATACATCAATCCCCAATTACAATTTCAAAATAATTATTTGAAATAAAAATTATTAAACTTTAAATCACCAAAAACAAATTATCTTTTAAATATTTAAATTTTATAAATTCATTGATAAGGTTTTTTTAGGTTTATGTTAAATATTTATATTCCAAATTTTAGTAAAATTAAAATTTGAAAAAATATTTACTATTTAAAATAAAAGTCCCAAAGCAAATACCAAAAATGAAGTATATAATCCAAAACTATTATTTTTATCATCTTCTTTTTTAGTTTCAGCAGTACAACTTGTTTTATCAGTAGATAAAGTATAACTATCATTACATGTTGCACATTTTCCTTTAGTCGTATCTTCTGTCTTACATCCATAAAAACATGATTTAGCGTCATTCATTAATAAATATCCATCATTACATGTTGCACAAGTTCCTTTAGAGGTGCTTTTTTCTGTCTTACATCCATAAAAACATGCTTTAGCATCATCCACTAATAAATATCCTTCATTACATGTTATGCATACACCATCTCCTTCTGTTTTATATCCATCTATTGTTCCTCATAATGATGATATAAATAATGAAAAAGCAATAAAAATAACAAATATTTTCTTAATTTAATTTTTGGATTATCCGAATGATATATTATTAAAAATTATAAAATTTTGAAGTTTTTGATATTTTGAAACGGAGAAAATATATAAATTTGGATAAGGGAAAATTCTATTAAACTTATCTAAAATTCTATAAAATATTTTTTTTTTTGAAATTTTTTTGGTGTTGATTCGAAAATTAAAAGAAATGAATAATATTTTAACTATTGGGGATTGGGTCAAATTCATTAACCTATTCCAAGAAGAATATCAGTTATTAAGCATATTTCAATAGGTCTATTATGGCTTTTTAAAATATTATCATATCCATATTTTTTAATTCCAAAAAGTGACAGAACAATATTTATTGATTTCCTAAAATATAATGGGAATATTAATTAATTCAAAAGTATTTAAATTTTTTTTTAATTATTATTTACTTCAAACCTATTGAAATCAATATAATCAACTAAAAATAAAATAGCATGTACTGCAGGAAAATAATATTTCCATATTTTCATGCTTTTTCATTTCCTCTTAAATTATATGTTTTTTATTTTTTGTTTACCATTTTTAATTCCTCCCGATGAAGATAAGCATTGGGCTTAATTGAGTCATTGGGTATTTATTCAATATGTAAAATAATATTATCTTTCCTACATTGCTAATCAAAAAAATATATAAATTTTATTTTTTTGTATAATCTCAGGTATGAGAGAACGGAGTTTAATATTTTCTTTCATGTTATTCCATTTGTTTTTTTTCTATAATTTTTATTTTAATTTAAATTTTTTTTGAAATTAATATTAATTATTTTAATTTTTTTTTATTATATTATTAATATTAAATTTATTCGTTTTTTTATATATTTATTATATTAATAATTAAATAAATTGTTTTATTTATAAGATATAGTAAATTGTTTATATTATAAATGTGAAAAGTTATATCTTTACCAAATAAATATGTTACACACATATTTATTTTCAATCATTCTTTTTGTTTGTTTTATGAAATAAATTATTTTCAGAAATAAAAGATTCTAAAGAAGAAATCTTTTTTTTTAAAAATTCAACTCGAATTTTCAAACATTGATTTTCTTCTAAAAGACCTTTTAATTCTTCTTTTCTTCTTAATCTAAATTTTTGTGCACAAACAGCATTTCTTTTCCTTTCAATTTTTTTTTCGTCTTCTGATTTTAAAAGAAACTTTTCTTTTCTTTTTTTATTTCTTTCTTTTTCTTTTAAAAGTTGTTTTTCTGTTTTAACCCTTGTTTTTTTTTTAATCATTTTTTGAGAATCAATTAATTCATTTTCAAATAAAGAAATATTAAGATCATCATTTAATATTAAATAATTAGAAATATAATCTTCATATTTATAATATAAATCTTGATTTAAATACATAAAATTTTCTTCCATTTTATAATAACATTTAATTTAATTTACTGTTAATGAAAAAAAATAATAAAAAATAATCTATTCTATTTATATATATATTGATAAAGAATTTAAAAAAAATTAAAATAATAATTAAAAACTAATATACATAAGAAAAATAAATAAATAAATACAATCAACAATCAATATAATCATTATATTCTTTTCTTGTAATTTTTCCTTCTTCATTGTTTAAAAATAAAACTTGTGAATTATTAGAAATTAAAGGGATAATAAGAGAATAATCATTATTAAAAGGAATAAAGAATTTTTCTCGATAAATATTAATGAATTGTTCATTGGAAGAAAAATCTTCAATATTATCTTCATTTCCATCAATTCCAATAGAAATAATATAATTATCATTTTTTTCTTCATTATTTTCGTTTCCACCTAATAATAATATTTTATCTTTATAATAACCAACTCCAAAAAAAGAAGGATTGAAAATAACATTATTTTCAAGTTTATAATTTACCATTTCCCATTTTCTAATTTGTTTTCTTAAATTACATCTTTCAATAGAATTAGTAAAATTTTGATGAATTAAAAAACCACAAAAAGCATATAAATAAATATCATTAACCATACAAAGAGAACATTCACATCTTTCTTCATTTATTTCAGAATCTTTTTGAATAATATTATTTTCAATATCATATAATTCAACATTTTTATTTCCTATACCACCAACAATAAATATATATTTATTTGGGATATATATCATACTATGCCAAGTTCTTCCTTCAATTAAATTTGTTAATTTTCTCATTTGAATATTTTCTTTATTTACATTAGCTAAATTTATTTCATAGAAATCAGATAAACATTCTGAACCATTATTTTCTCCTCCTGAAATATATAAATTATTTTTTCCATTACATATAGCACTGAATAAATTAAATTTCCTTAATTCTTTATATTTTTCATTTGAATAATGATAAGTTAACATTTTTTCATTTGATATATTTAATATAGATATTCCTAAATATTCGAGATTATCTAATATTAGGGAACCAATAAATTTTATATTTTCAATATAGGAATTTTTTATATTTTGTGGAATATCTAAGCCTGAATATTTTATTTTTAAATTTATATTATTTATATATGGGAATATTTCTTTTATTTTCATTTCTTTTTTATTATTTATTTCTTCATCATTTTCATTTAATATATTATAATCTTTATTTTTATCATAATTAATTTTGTCACATATATCTTTTAACAATAAGTTCTCATCAAAAGATAAATTTAATATATTTTCATTTTTGTCTAAATCAATAATTGAAACTTTAACTTTTTTAGTTTTTTCTTTTTCAATTTCAATTTCATTATTAATATTATTTTTTTTTTGAGGAATAGATTTTAATTTATTATTTTTTTGATTATTACTATTTTTTATTATTTTATTTCCTTTTATATTCCTTTGTTTATTATTATTTCCACTTGTGCAATTTCCCATATTAAAATAATTTATTTAAATAAATTTATTTGGAATTTCATAAAAAAAAATGTTATTATTATTTTATTAAAATAATATTAATTAAAAAATGAGTGATCAAGAAGATAATGATAATATTGTAATTGATATTGATGATGAAGAAGAAGATGGTGTATAATTTATTTTTTTTTTATAATTTTTTTTTAGGAAGGTGTTGATTATGATTTAGATGATTTAGCTAAACAATGTGAAGGAACTGAATGTGTTGTTAAAGAAAGAGAACCTACTAAAAGTGTAAATTTAATTATATTATGATTTTTTTAGAGACAAAAATTCGATTCGGCTTCTTATGAAATTGAAAAACAAAAAAAGAAAAAATAAATAAATAATATTTAGTTATTTTTTATTAAAAATTTATTTTATTTTAAATATAAAGAATTATACTTTTTTTTTATTTATTCTGGATAAATAAAAGTTTATATATTATTAATTGTTTTTATATTTGTTATATATCTTAAAAATCATTTAATTAAAAATGAAAAAAAGATATATATTATATTAATAAATTTTTAATATATATTTATTTAAAAATTTATCCTTAAAAGTATTTAAAACATTAAATCAGTTCTAAAAATGTTAACAACTTTAATTATCTAAAATATACTCAAATATATTATTATATTTAGAATATTTATAACAATTTATATTTATTCAAATTTTATAAAAGAAATATTTGTTTAGAATATTCGATTTTGATAATAATTAAAAAATTAAAAATAACCTTTTGAAAAACTATTAAAAAAAAAGTTAAATATATAAAAAAATTAATGTATATTTAATCAGTATTTTTTTATCATTTATTAATTTTTAATTTTTAGAATCTATTGGACTAAAAATTAAAGTTTTTTTCTTTGGAATATCTTCTCTACATGAAAAAATGTTTTTATTAATTAATTTAGAGTTTATTTTTTTTTTAAAAATTTCATTTCCAAAAATATTTTTCAAATGATTCATATTTAAATAATGATTTGGAGAATGAAAATTTAATTTTCTCTTATATTTAATTTGAATTTTTGAATTTTCAATTATTTTATCCAAAATTATATTTTTTTCATTATTTTTTAATTGTTCAATATTTTGATTAATACTTTGTTTAAAAATATTAGATAAAGAATTATTATTACTCAAAGAACCTAAATTATTTATATTAATTTTCCCTAATTCAGAATTAACATTTAATTGGAATTTATTTTTACTTTTATTATTTTCATTATTTTTTTTTTCATTATATTTTATCTTTTTATTAATATTTTCAAAGCTTTGATTGGAAACACTGTTTTTTTTTGAATTATCTAATTTCGAAATGTGTTGAATATAATTGATATTTAATGGTTGAATTAAATTATTGGCTTTTATTTTAATATATTTTCTATTATTAATTGGTTTTGAATCAATTGAATTTTTAAATAATGTATCTTTAAAACTATTTGAACTTAATTCTTTTTTATGAAAAAATTTATATTTATTTTTTTCAGAACAATTATTCATATAAGTTGAAAGTAAATTATAAGTTATATGTTTACTTCCATTTGATAAAGATTTCATATTATTTTCTTTATAATTGATAAAACCTTTTTTTTTATAATCTAAAAATTTTGTAGAAATATTAATGTTTTTATTACTTAATTTCATAGAATGTTTCAATGAATTATCTTGATTTAAAGTACTGAAATTTTTTTTACTTCTTAAATTATAATTACTAATATAAGGTTTTAATTTTTTATATTGACATATTTTTGTTTTTTCAAAATTTGATGAATTTTCTCTTTTTCCAAGATGAAAATGAGTATTGTGAGTGTTTTGATTAGATTTATAAATTGTAAATAAACCTTTTATTGAATGTCTTATTGGAGTTTCATTATTATTTATTATTGTTTCATAATTATCTTTTACTTCTACATATTTTTTATCTAAAGTTTTTATTACTTTATCTAATCCTTCTTTTTGTGTTTTTGAAGTTAAAAAGTCTTCTTCCATTAATCTTTGAGTATTTAAATCACTATTAATTGAATTTAAATTTAATGTTGATTGTGTTGGATTTTCTATTGATTTTCTAACAATTTCATTAAATATTAAAATATTGTTATTATTTTTTGTATTTTTTTGTTTCTTTTTTTTTTCATTTCCAAAATTTTCGTTATAAAAAAATTCTGCTTTTTTATCATAATAATCTTCAATTATTTTATTACAATATGTATTAAGACAAAATGGTCTGCAAAAAAAACTTAAATAATTTTTATAATATTTTGCTAAATCAACTAATTTATCTAAAGATTCTCTTAAATGATAATTTTTTTTTATAAACTCATCTTGACAATCAAATAATAAATAATCTTTATATATTGAAAGATAATGACTTTTCTTTTTATTTAATAATTTATTAATATTATTCTTTTTAACATCAAATTTAACCTTCCCATAATTGAAAAACAATTTATCTTTAATTTTCTTATAATATTTAAATTTTTGAATCATTTTATGAAAAATAAATTAAAAAAAGTTTTTTTCATCAAAAAAGAAATAAATAAATAAAAATAAATATGACCGAGAAAAACAACAATTATTTAAACGATTCAAATGAAGAAGATAAAAATATAAAAGTATATGAAAATGATGAAGCATATATGTTCGGAGATAATAATTCAAATGATAATTCAAATCCAAACGAAGAAATTTTAAATGAAAATGATTTAAACCAAAACAATCAAATTAATGAAAATAATGAATTAAATCCAATTCAAGAAAAAATATCTCCAGAAAGCAATCAAGATAACACAATCAGAAATCAACAAACAAATAATAATAATAATAACAATAATAATATTAATAATAATATTAATAATAATAATAATAATAATAATAATAATAATATGAATAATAATAATGATAATAATATTGAAAATAATTATGAAGGAGAAGAAGAAGAAGATGAACAAGGAAATGAAGAAGGAGAACATGATGGAATTCCATTAATAACATTAAATTATATTTCAATATGTCAATGTTGTAAAAACCAATTTAACAGTAATATAAATATACCATATTTATTTAAATGTGGTCATTTTTTTTGTAAAAAATGTATTGAAGAGCAATTCACAGATGAAGAAGGGATTAAATGTCCAAATGATGGTTTAATAGCATATTCAATTCAAGAATTAAAATTATTAAATAATTTAATTACTGATAAATATGTTGAATCTAATACTCAAAGAGAAGAATTAAATAATGGTTATTGTGAAATTCATGCTGGACAAAAATTAACTCATTATATAGAAGAAACTAAAGAATTAATTTGTGTTTATTGTGCTTTTTCTAGATTTAAAAAAAATCCTAAAATTGAAATTAAAGAAATTAAAGAAAAATGCTTTGAAATTAATAATGATATTGATATTGTTATTGAAGATAATCAACATAATGTTGAAATGATTCAAGGAGCTTTGAAAAACATTAAAAAAAATAAAGAAACTGAAGAAAAAAGAATTAACAATTTTTTTGAGCAAATTATTAATTTTTTAAAAAATAAAAAAATGGAAATTATGAATCAAATTGATTCTCTTTTTACTGAAAATGCCAGAAAATTAAGTCAAAAATTAGAAATTTTTTCAAATAAAATTGAACAAAGTGAAAATTTAAAAAATATAATTGATGAATATTCAAATAATGCAAATATTAATTTTTTAGAAATTCTCGATATTTATAATAAAATAACAAGAGATTCAAATGATCCAAATAAAATAAATATTCAATTACAAGAATATAGATTTAATCATGATGATGAATCTAAAATGATTAAATATATAAATAATTTTGGAGATTTAAAAGTTGTTTCTAAACTTTTTTCTTTTAATGGAGGAAAAGAACAAGATTTAGTTTTTACTAATAATAATAATAAATTAAATAATAATATTTCTCAACAAAATGAATTATTAAGTAATTCTGATTTTAATAATATTAGTAATTTAAATAATTTTGATAATGGAAGAGAAAAAGGAAGATTAAATAATCAAATTTCAAAAAATAAAATTTATAAACCTCTCAATCATAATGATTATATGAATCAAAATATTGATTATAAATCATTTAAAAATTTTACTTTTAATAAATAAATTTTTTTTTCTTAATTTTTTAACTTAAAAAAAATAAACTATACTAATATATTTTTATTTTAAAAACATTAAAAATATGAATGTAATTTTAAATGATTATTAAATTTTAATTTTGTCGCATCAAATCTTAAAGTATCTAAAAAAACATCAGGTTGTCTAATTTTATATCCATTTAAAGCATAATCACCATCAATATTTTTATTTTTTAAATTTTCTTGATTTTTAATATTTATAAAATGAGATTCTAAATGTTTTATTTTATAATCTTCTTTAGATTTTTTAGATAATAATGAAAATTTTTTGATAAAGGAATTTCATTTTGACTTACATTATTTCTTTTTCTCGCAGATTTAATAGATACACTTTTACTCATTTTATCATTTATATATAATCTTTTTTTTTCTCTAAAACTATCTTCTTTACCATAATTATTATTCTTATCATTTTTATTTATTTTATAAAAATAATTATTATATATTAAAGGAAGTTTCTTTCTCAAAGAAAAAAGTTTAATCGGTTGTTTATAAGTTTGATGTTTAATAGCATTAACTTCAGTTTGAGATAAATTTTGATAAGTAAACATATTTTGCAAAAAATTTTTAGAATGATTTAATGAATTTCTATTTGATATTATATTAATAAGTGGATAATGTTCTTCAAATAATATATTTCTTGATTGAATTATAGGTTTTTCATTATTTGATATGCAATCTATTATTCTTATTTTTTTCCTATTTATTGCCATATTATCAAAAGGAGCAAATTCCTTTTTTTGACTTATCATTTGTCTAATTTTCCTATTTTTTTCTTCTATATCATTTTCTTTTAATATAGGCTCCATTTACAACAATAAAAAGAAATATTATTGAAAAGAAAAAAAATAAAATAAAAAAATTGAATTAAATAAAACCTCTTTTATTTAAATAATATTAAAATAAAATTTGAAATTTAAAAAAAAAACAAAAAGCCTAATGGAAGAAGAACACAAAGGAAAAAAAATATCATCAACAGAAATGAAAGATGATGAATTTTTTAAACAAAAAAGTGATTTGAAGATAATATTAATAGGAGATTCAGCAGTAGGAAAATCAAAGTAAAATTAAAAATTTATATAAATTTTAAAAAATTTAGAATTCTTGATCGTTTCTTATTAGATAATTATGAAGAAATAACGAATTCAACTCATGCATTAATAATATATAAATATAAATATAAATTAAAAGAAGGGAAAGAATTAATGATAGATATATGGGATACAGCAGGTCAAGACATATTTGATAAAATGCATCCAGCATATTATTTCGAAGCAAATGCAGCATTATTAGTTTTTGATACAACAAGAAAAATAACTTATAAAAATTGTATGAAATGGTATAATGAATTTAGAACTCATTGTCCAAGTACTCCTTGTATTTTAGTTGGAAATAAAATTGATATTGATAAAAGATGTACTCAAAGAAAATATGCTCTTGCTGAAAAATTAAAATGCCCTTTTTATTTAGTCTCTGCTGCTGATGGTACTAATGTTGTTAGAATTTTTGAAGAATTAATTAAAATCGGTGTTGAACATAAAAATAATCCTAAAAAAGATTATTATGAAAAAATCATGGATATTTTAAATGATGATGATTTGTTTGATAATTAAAAATTTATAAATGGTTTTTTTTCTTTTTATTTTTTTTATTATATCGCTTTTTTATATTTTTTTTCTGTTTTTTTTCTGTTTTTTTTATTTATTTTTTTTTAATTTAAAATAAATATTTTGATGACATAAAAGGTGTTTAAATTAAAATTATTTTAATCGGTATTTAATTCTTTAAATTGATTTTTTATTGAGTTTTTTTCTCAGGATTTTCATCTTCTTTTTTATCTTCATATTTTGGAATTAAACAAATTATGATTCCAAGAATTCCTTCAAAATATTGTTTACACACAATGAAAATATTAAATAAGAAATGAGGGAAATTCTTATCTAAAGGAACATAAAACAAAAGAACATTTAATATAAGAAAAATAATAAATCTATCACCTAACAAATTAGATATTCCAGAAAATAAATATAATATAATTAACATTTGAATAGTATAAGAAGTATCTTTTAAAGAAATAATATCATTTAAATATTTTTTTAAATCTTCATTTCCTTTTGAAATCATTTTTGCTATTTCATCAATATTTTCTTTTTGAATTTTAAATCTAAATGATTTAAATATATTATTTACTGTTTTGATTGAATATTTCTTAAAAATAATTGAAATAAAATATAACAAATAAGTAAATAACATAATATTGTAATTCCATTTATTTTATTTTTCCAAAAATATATATAAAAGAAATTAACTAATATTACTATTGCAAAACCTTTTATTGGGTTTTTCCACATATCTTTTGATAATTTTACAAATTTTTCACATTGACTGTTTTGAATATACATTTCTTGGTTTTCTTCCAAAGGATTTTGAATTTGTGTTGTTTCCATTTAATGTTTAAATATTATTTTGATTTTTGATTTATTTAATATAATTATTTATTTTTTTTAAATATTATTTATAATTCTATATTTCTTATCAGATTTTTTTCAATTTTTTTCTTTAGATTTTTTTATGGTTAAAAAACATGTTTTCTTTTATTTTATATATTTATAATTAATATTTAAATTAGAATCAGTGTTCTAAACTATTTTTTTTATACAGAATTTTTCTTTTTAATTAACTCAATAAGAATTCTTTTTTCATTAATATTAATATTAAAATTTCTATTTGAAAAATACATAAAAAAATTTTAACCAGAGATTTATAAGTATAATTAAAAATTTCTTTTCATTTTTATTTGATATTATTTTAATTTTATAACCCATTTTTTATGTAAATTTTTTTTTTGAATAAAGTTAAATATAATAATAAAAATAAAATAAAAACAAACTTCAAAAAAATTTAATCTTCATTAGGTTGATAATCAATTTCATCTTCGTCTTCTTGAGCTGCACTTGTAATTTCTGTAGTTTCTTTTTTAGGCATAGATTTAATTTTTTCAATTTCTTCTTTAATTTGTTTATTTTCATTTTCAAGTTCCAAAATACGATTATTAAGTTCTTTAATTGTTTTTTCAAGTTGTTCTCTTTTTTCTTGATCATTTCCACTAATTTGAGTTTGACTTTGTTCAACTTTTTTTTCAAAAACTTGTGATTCACTAACCCATTTATTTTCTATTTCTCTAATATCTTTTTTAATAGGATCTTTATTATTGCCATTAATCCACTCATCTAAAGTTAAAGCACTTTCTCCAGAAAAAGTTTTAGGATATAAATTTTCATCAAAATCAGGAATTTTTTTAGGATAATTGAAAGATAAATACATAATAGTTTTTTTAGAGCATTTAGCAAATCTTGCTAATTCACATCTATTATAATCCATACATTTTTTATCAAACATAACAACAGCATCAGTAGGATCACTTGATAAATAATCATTACAAGGTTTTATCATTCCTGAAGTTAAATCATAATAATGCATATTTCCTTCTCCTCTTCCGAAAACATATAATAATTTAAGATCTTTATCAAAATATGGAGTTGGAATTCCACTTTGGTGATCAATAGTATAACTTTGAACTGGTGAATCAATACTTAAATCATCTTTTACTTTTCTTATATCCCATAATTTCATTTCTCTTGTACTCGATTTATTAAAACCAGTTGAAACAAGAACATTTTCATCTATACATGTCATTTTCATTGTTTTAGGACTATCATGTCCTTTTGTTTTAAGTATTATTTTATTATTTCTAGGATCAATAACATAAATAAATTTATCTTTTGAAGTAACAAAAACTAAAGAACCATTATAATTCCATTCCATTGAAGTAGGATATTCCTTTAAATAAATTTTACATAAATTTTTACTTTTTGTAATATCCCAAACTTGTACTGAATTATCAAAGGAAGCACTAGCCATTAAATCACTAGTAACAGGGTTGAAATTAATAAAGGAAACTTTCCTTCCGTGTCCACAATAATTTTGAACTTCGACATTTAAATCTTCAGTTAAACCTCCTTCTGGAATTTCCCATAATTTAACAGTAGCATCATTCGATGCAGATGCGAGTAAGTTTTGCCTGAAAGGAGAAAATTTTATATCAACTACTGGACTCTTATGACCTCTTAGTAAAGGCGTCTCTGCTGCACAACGCTGAGGTGTACTCGCATCAAATACTGCCACACTTCCCCCTGAGGAATTCCAAGATACTGCCAGAAAAGATGAATTTACTGCTAATAGAGAACCCTCACTAGACATTTGAGTTAAATCAACATCAGTAAATCTTTCCTTACGTAGTGAACCGAAGACATTGCGGTATTTTGAGTAACTCATTTTTTTTGAATGATATTTTTTTTTTTTATTTTTTTTATTCTTTTTATTCTTTTTTTTGGAATTTTTGATTTTTTCCTAAGATTTTTATTTATTTTTTTTTAATTTTTTTGGGATTAATAGGTTAAGTTGACTTTATTTAAAAATAAAGTATTAAAATCATCAAATTAGAATGCATACGAAAGATTTATCATCAGAAAAAAAAGAAAAGTTAAAGAAGCAATTAAGGAATAAAAAGAAAAAATAAATGATGGTTAAAAAAAAGCTTCAAATAAACAAAGAGAAATTTTAAAAAAATATAATTTTAAAATAAAAGAAAAAATAAATTGAATATTTGGGGATTGGGGATTGGGGATTGGGGATTGGGGATTGGGGATT
>JAEEGK010009956.1_pt1 | contig 22015 bp, 19 predicted proteins | sample 8958771 | NCBI WGS metagenome assembly JAEEGK01 (sample SAMN16246547, study PRJNA631951) | gut metagenome | biome: gut microbiome; feature: rumen; material: SC-attached | host: Bos | place: Iran: Karaj | collected 2018-10 | reverse complement strand
TCGGGTTCCTCTGGAACATCATTGAATGGTGCAACGCCTTGGTTTTTGCGTTGACCCACAGGGCAGCACTGAAGAAAATCCCGGAAATTTTGCAGGAATTCTCCGACAAGTTTACACTGCGGTTGGCAGAACCGACCGACGCGGCTCCCCTCGCCAAGTTCTTCGCCGAACAGCCCGAAGAAGCCTTCAGGTTCTTCAAACCTCACGCCTTCGACGAGAAAACCCTCTCGAAAATCATCAAGAACAAGGCGTTCCTCACGTTCCTTGTGCTGGACGGCGAAAAGATTGTGGGCTACTTCTTCTTGCGCTGCTTTATGAACGGGAAAAGCTTCAGGGGTAAAATCGTCGATTACCGCTACAGGGGTAAGGGAATCGCGAAACTCCAGGGGCTCGCCGCCACAAAAGTCGCCTCCGCATTGAAAATGCGTGTTTTCGGCACGATTTCCCCAGAAAATTACGCCTCGCTGGCATCTTCCAAGGCTGTCAACGAAACGCGCATCATCAAGACCTTGGAAAACGGCTACTACTACATCGAATATTTGCCGAAGAGAGATGAAGGATGAATCTCCTTTTTCTGACAATATCCCGAATTACAGATGTCCGTAACCACGGCATCTATACCGACCTTATGCGCAAGTTCCGCGATGAAGGTCATTCGGTGTATATTGTGACCCCTCACGAGCGCAAGTTTGGCAGGAAAACCGAACTTGTCGAATCTGATGGCGTGAAAATTCTGGGAGTCAAAACGCTGAACATCCAGAAGACCAATGTCGTTGAAAAGGGAATAGGAACGCTCCTTATAGAATCGCAGTATAAGTCAGCGATAAAAAAGCACCTTAAGGGTGTAAAGTTTGACTTGGTGCTTTATTCTACGCCTCCGATAACCTTTACCAAGGTCATAAAGTTCCTCAAAAAAGGAAATCCCGATATAATATCATATCTCTTGCTTAAGGACATATTCCCGCAGAATGCAGTGGATATCGGGATGTTCAGCAAGAATAGCTTGTTCTACAGAATGTTCCGCAAGAAAGAGGTGGAACTCTACAAGAATAGCGACTATATCGGCTGCATGTCATCGGCGAATGCCAAGTTTGTGCTGGAACACAACGACTTTGTTGACCCGAACCGTGTCGAGGTTGCCCCGAATTCTATTGAGATTGTTCCCGACACGAGGACATCTGAAGAAAAGTCGCAAGAACGTAATGCAATCCGTGAAAAGTTCGATTTGCCTCTTGATAAGCCAATATTCATCTACGGCGGGAACCTCGGCAAACCCCAGGGAATACCATTTCTAATCGATTGCCTTGATTCTCTAAAAAATCGCGATGATATTCATTTTGTAATTGTTGGCGATGGTACGGAATTTGCAAAAATCGTGAATTGGCTGGCAAATAATAATCCACGGAATGTATCGCTGTTCAAGCGTCTGCCTAAAGATGATTACGAAATGCTCGCCCGGAATTGCGATGTGGGCTTGATTTTCCTTGACCATCGATTCTCAATTCCCAATTATCCGTCTCGCTTGCTTTCTTACCTTGCTGCGAAAATGCCGATAATCGCGGCTACGGACCCGAATACCGATATAGGCACAATTGCCCAAGAAAACGGCTATGGCTATTGGTGCGAAAGCAATGATGTAAAGGCCTTTGTCGCTTGTGTTGATAAGATGCTTGCTGGTAATCGTAAGGCTATGGGCGAGGCTGGGTTCAGTTTCCTGGAAGCAAATTATCAAGTGCAAAACACTTATGATGCAATAGTAGCGCATGTGGGGGCGTCTAGATGAATATTTGCGTTGTTTGTCAGTCTTTCCCGACACCAAAGACTATTGACTTTGTTTTTGTTGAACAATTATGCCGTGAATATGCCGATTTAGGTGAAAATGTAACTGTTATAGCACCTCAATCTGTATTTAAAAGCATACTTCGCCATATCCCGATTCAGAAAACAGAATCAGTTGTTCAAACAAAAAATGGAAACTTTACTTTATTAAGACCATTTTGTTTATCGTATGGTAATCGATTCCCTAAATTGAATAAAAAATCATTCGATAACGCTGTTTTAAGAGCCTGCAAAAAAATAAACATAACCCCAGATGTTCTGTATGGACATTTTTGGTGTTGCGGTGATGCGGTTTTGCCATATGGCCTAAAGAACGATATCCCGTTATTTGTAGTCGCAGGTGAAGGCGAGATTACGTCTCATAAGACAATGAATGATGCCGAAATAAAGTCACTTAGAGAGACCGCAAAAGGCATAATTTGCGTATCGTCCAAGAGCAAAAAGGAAAGTATTGCAGTTGGTTTTACAACCGAAGATAAATGTGTCGTTATCCCTAATTCCATAAATCCGGCATTGTTCTATCCCCGGGACAAGGTCGCGATGAGGAAAAAGTTTGGATTGCCTCAAGAAGCTTTTATTCTCGCTTTTGTTGGTCAATTTAATTCTCGAAAGGGCGTTGCACGTCTTTGCAAAGCCTTAAAAAAGATTAATAATCCTGGCATTAAGATTATGTTTATGGGGACGGGGGCTGAATATCCCGACTATGAAGGGACTCTTTTTGCAAAGACGGTTAATCATGATGTCTTGCCGGAATATTTGAGTGCCGCGGATGCCTTCATTTTGCCATCAATAAACGAAGGTTGTTCTAATGCGATCATAGAGGCTATGGCATGTGGCCTTCCGGTTTTGTCTTCTGATATGGACTTCAATCATGATATCTTGGATAATACTAATTCAATATTGTTTGATCCAATGAATATCGACGAAATTGCAAAGGCTATCGCTACCTTGTATGCGAACAACGACTTAAAAGAGAGTTTGTCTCAAGGGGCTTTGGCAACAGCTTCTAAGTTGACAATTCGTGAACGAGCTAAGAAAATACTGACTTTTATCAAGTCCCGGTTGCCGGGGTAAATGAGACTATTTATGAAAGAAAAAGTTCGCGTTATTGCATATTATCTTCCTCAGTATCACCCCATTCCTGAAAACGATGAATGGTGGGGCAAAGGGTTTACGGAATGGACGAATGTAGCCATGGCCAAGCCGTTGTTTCACGGACATTATCAGCCGCGTGTACCCGCAGATCTAGGTTTCTATGATTTAAGATTATCTGAAGTACGTGAAGCACAGGCGCAAATGGCTAAAGAAGCTGGCATTGAGGGCTTTATGTATTGGCATTACTGGTTTGGCAATGGCCGCCAGTTGCTAGAACGTCCCTTTAATGAGGTCCTCGCTTCTGGTAAACCGGATTTCCCTTTCTGTCTTGGGTGGGCGAACCATTCCTGGAGCCGCAAAACATGGACCGCAAAGAATAAGGCTGGAGCAACCAGCGGAACTATGATGTTGCTTGAGCAGACTTATCCCGGTGACGATGATTACATTCAGCACTTCAATGCTCTTTTACCTGCATTTAAGGATCGTAGATATATACGAGTCAACAACAAGCCTTTTTTCTTGATCTATAATATTTTGGATATTCCCGATCTTAAGCATTTCATGGATTTGTGGCAAAAACTGGCTAGAGAAAATGGTCTGGAGGGAATACATTTTGTAGGGAACGTCATGGGGCACGCTGCTGAGTTGAAAAAGGATGAGATAATCAACAGTGGCGTTGATGCGACTGTATTAAGTAATTTGTTCTATGGAGAAGGTCGTTGTGCTGGTAAACTGAGCATGTATTGGCAAAAGTTCAGGACTCGCATACTCAAAATGGGACCCGAACGTTACAAATACAAAAAATTCATAGAATGCGTCCATAATGACTATGAAAAAATGGAAAATGTGTATCCGGTTGTGTATCCTCAGTTGGATAGAACCCCGAGAGCGGGCAGAAACGCCGTAATACTGACGGGCTCCACGCCGGAATTGTTCGGCAAGTATTTGCAAGATACCGTTGATATCGTAAAAAATAAAAAAGAAGAAAATCGAATTATTATTATTAATGCGTGGAATGAATGGGGCGAGGGTAATTATATTGAACCTGATATGAAATTTGGAAAGGGTTATGTTGAAGAATGTAAACAAATTTTGTTAGGTTAGAAATCTAAATGATTTACATATTGTTAACATGCTTTCTAATATATCTTGTATCGATATGTTTGTCAGGTACATTTGATAAATCCGCCCATAACAAAGTTGTTGCGTTATTTAGTTTTTTTGCAATATTCTTTTTGTATTTGTTTAAAGACGACACTTTGTTGCCTGACATAAATCATTATTATAATCTTTTTTTAGATAGTCAACAAGTTTCATTTTTTGAGATAGAAAAGCTACAAAATTTTAGGTGGTATTATAAGTTTGAGTTCTTTTGGTGTTTGTTGACAAAAACCATTTCAAGTATTTTCCCATACAAAGAATCAATTGCTATTGTCACTTATATAGTTGTTTTAGCGGGGTATCTTAGTTTTGTATTGAAATTTTCTAAAAAGGTGACTTTCTCGATAATACTGTTTTTGGTTATGTTTTTCTACAATTCATGTTTTGTTCTTCGACAAAACATGGCTGTTGCAATTTGTCTGTTTTCGATTCCTTTCGTTTTGAAAAGAAAATTTGTTTTTTTTATTGCTATTGTAGGTTTGGCCACTTTATTTCATAATTCCGCTTTGTTCTTTATTCCGATTTATTTCCTTTACTCAATTAAAATAACTAAAAATTATATGTTGTTGTTTGGTTTTGTTTGTGCTTTTTTTGCCGCAATATCATATAAGTTATTTTCTCTTTTTTCATGGCTATCCAGTTATAAGTCGTATATAGCGGGGTTAGAAAATGGAGTTCAAGGAACAGGAATGAATATGACGCCACTTTTAATAACCCTCTCGGTACTTATTTTTGTCATATGTCTTATCGATTTAAAAAAATTAGAAGGGATAGATTTGTTTTGCATGCATGCATTACTTTTGGCTTGTGGTCTTAACTTTTTTCAATTGGGGATGCCTGGTGTGTTTAGTCGGCTGGTTCTTTATTACAGCGCTTCATTTTGCGTTTTTCTTCCGAATGTGTGTGAGAAAATTAATGACAAATATTTAAAAATAGTCAGTTCGTTTGTGATTTTTTTACTATATACGTTGCTTTGCTACCGATCGATGAATTATGGATTTAGTCTAACATTTTTTTAAGGGAAAAAAATGAGCAAGTTTTCGACTGCAATTAAATTGATTAAGAGTAATAAGGCTTTTTTTCTAGCTGCGGCGTTAAAAAACCTTAATTTTTTGTTTCCAGATAAATTGTATTTACAACTGATGTTCCAGTGTAAAATGGGACGTAGTTTGGATTTGAAAAATCCAAGAACATTCAATGAAAAGTTGCAATGGCTAAAGTTGTATAATCGTAACCCTCTCTATACAACTTTGGTTGATAAATTTTCTGTAAAAAAATGGGTTGCAGAAAGAATAGGTGAGGATCATATTATTCCGACTTTGGGCGTATGGAATAATGCGAAAGATATTGATTTTGCAAAATTGCCAAAACAGTTTGTATTAAAGACTACAAATGGCGGTGGTGGCGATGTCGTAATATGTAAAGATCGAACAAAACTAGATATTACTCAAGTAGTGGAACATTTAAACAAAAGTTTAAAAGTAAGTCTTTATAAAAAGAATCGTGAATGGCCTTACAAAAATGTTCCGCCACGTATTATTGCAGAGAAATATATAGAAGATGATAGTGGTACTTTAGTCGATTATAAATTCTCATGTTTTGATGGATATGTTGATTGTGTGATGGTGTGCTTAGATCGTCACTTAAAAGACACTAAATTCTATTTCTTTGATAAAGAATGGAATTTAAAAAGGTTAAATGTTCGTGGCAGAAATGCACCAAGAAATTTTACTATTCCAAAACCATCTGGTATGGATGAAATGTTTGAAGTAGCCTCTAAATTGTCCAAAGGATTCCCTTTTGTTCGTGTCGATTTATATGCCGTCAATGGACATGTCTATTTCGGTGAAATGACTTTTTATCCAGATAGCGGCTTTGACGCAAATCTTTTGCCTGAAACAGATGAGTATTTTGGTCAATTGATAGATTTAAGCAAAATCACAAGGAGATAATATGAAGACAGTAGGTTTCCCGATTAGCCACAAGGAAAACGAAAATCGCCGGGCAATTGTCCCCGAAGACCTGAAAAAGATTGCTCATCCTGAGTTAATCTATATTGAAACAGGTTTTGGTGATGTTCTCGGATTGGCTGATTCCGACTTTAATTCTGTTGGTTGTCAGATAACGTCGCACGATGAAGTTCTTAAGGCGGATATAATCTGCGATCCTAAAATTGGTGACGCAGATTATCTTGAAAAACTACATAAAGGCCAAACTATTTTTGGCTGGGTTCATGCAACTCAGAATCGCGATATCACTGATAAAATTATCTCCTCAGGATTGACTGCATATGCATGGGAACATATGTTTGAAAATGGACGGCATACATTCTGGTTCAATAATGAACTTGCTGGTGAAGCGGCGGTTATTCATGCGTTCCAATGTTATGGTCGGTTGCCCTTTGGCTTGAAGGTTGCTGTAATTGGTAATGGCAATACTGCAAGAGGGGCTGTTCGCGTTTTGAACATGCTTGGTGCTCATGTGATGCAATATGGACGTAAGACAGAGCAACTGCTGCGTGATGAAATAGGCAATTACGATGTAATCGTGAATTGTATTCTTTGGGATGTGAACCGCAAAGATCATATTGTATCTAAAAGTGACCTAAAGCGGATGAAGCGCGGGTCTATGATTATTGACGTTAGCTGCGATAGGCATGGCGGAATTGAAACCTGTATTCCGACAGCTATTGAGAAGCCGACCTATGTGGTGGATGGCGTAATTCATTATGCCGTTGACCATACGCCATCTTTGTTCTACAAAACTTTTTCCTATGACAATTCCAAAATTATTTATCCCTATATTGAGGAATTGATGAGTGGAAACATAGGCAAGGTGTTGAAAGATTCGATGATTTTTGAAAATGGTACAATTATTGACCAAGAAATCATTAAATATCAAAATCGATAAATTGTATTAAATCATATTGGGTATATGAAATTCATTATAAAGAAATCATATGCAACTCTGAGACGTATTTTTCTGGTCTTGAGAAATTTGCCGTTTCTAGGAGTGGTTAGCAATGCTCCCTGTTACTTCGACAGCCTAAATCGAAAAAGTGCATTTAGACGATATTTTGACAATGTTGCGTGGTTAGTGAAGAAAGGCGAAAAGAATCGCTTTTATACCCAATATGGTTTAGATGTCAAAGGACGCAAATCCGCTGACTATATCGGATTTTGGGAGTTTATGAAACTACGAAATTTGTACAACCAAGTGACGAAATTAGATAATTCTATTGGAATTTTAAGAGATAAGTTCCTGTTTTACAAATACATGAAGGCGAATGGTTTGAATGTTCCCGAAGTATTTGCCATAGAAAGAGATGGAATGCTCTTTGACACATTTTTCAATACATTTGAAAAAGAAAAAATCAAGCAAGAAGAGGACTATTTCGTCAAGGATGTTTCTGGTGAGTGCGCGTCCTTTGTTAAGCATGTGAAAGATTTCAATCAACTGCAATCTCTTCAGCCTTTAATGTTGAAGGGAAATTTCCTTTTTCAACGTAAGATTGTACAGCATTCAGAAATGAACCGCTTAAATCCGAATGCGGTAAATACCGTTCGTATTGTAACAATAAACGAAGATGGTAATCCGTATTTATTCGCAGCCATATTGCGTGTGGGTACAAATAAATCAGGATGTGCAGACAATACTTCGGCTGGAGGAATCGCTCTTGGCATTCATGAAGATGGATTGCTTTTTGAAAATGGGATGTTGAAACCGCAATACGGCACTCTGCTTTCCGCACATCCTGACACAGGAGTGGTGTTTAAGGAATTCAGGATTCCTTTTTATAAGGAGGCTGTTGATTTAGTCTGTAGGGCGCATAAGTTTTATTATAGCGTGAAGGCTATTGGATGGGATGTCGCTATTGCAGAGAATGGTCCAGTTATTATTGAAGGTAATGACAATTGGGAGATAACATCTATTCAGGCGATATATGGTGGAAAGAGAGAAATTCTTTTGAATCTAATGGTGAATTTTTAATTATATGGCTCAAACATCTGTTTTTGTTGCGACTATGTGGGCAATGTTCCAACGTTTTGGAACGATGCTAATATCGTTTAGTGCCAATATTGTTTTGGCTCGATTGCTGACTCCCGATGATTTTGGAACAATTGGCATGTTGCTTATTTTTATAGCAGTTGCAGATACGTTTGTAGATAGTGGATTAGGATCTGCTTTAATTCAAAGGTATTCTATCAATCAGTTAGATAAATCGACGGTATTTTTTTCAAATTTAGCTTTATCTGTAATATTGTATGTCGTTTTGTTTGCGTTTTCTCCGCTTGTCGCAAATTTCTATAATACCCCTATTTTGTCGGATTTGTTGAGAGTGCAGGGCTTGGTTTTGATATTTCATGCGTTTCGAATTGTTCAAATGGCTTTGTTGAGTAAATCTCTTGATTTTAAAAAAATATCATCTAGTAATGTTGTTGGTAATTTGATAGGAGCGATAATTGGTATTGTGTTTGCATATTGTGGTTTTGGTGTTTGGAGCCTTGTTGCAAAAACTTTGGCGACTTCTTTGATAACAACAATTATATTGTGGATTATGGGGGGCTGGTTTCCTTCATTATGTTTTAGTGTGGCATCGCTAAAAAAGTTATTTGGTTTTGGAGGATTTGTTCTGTTGTCTAGTTTAATGATGACTATTTCGAATAACATTCAGACGGCAATTATTGCTAAAATGTTTAAGGCGGATGTTGTCGGTAACTATACGCAGGCAAAAACACTTAGAAATATTACTTCAGAAAGTTTGTCGACTGTAGTTGGTCAAGTCCTTTATCCGGATTTTTCTAGAAATCAGAATAACAATGAGGAAATAAGGAGAAGATTGTCTTTGAGCTTAGCTGTAATATCTTATGTAACGACGCCCTTAATGTTTTTTTGTATTTTAAATTGCGATGACATAATTCACCTGCTGTATGGAAGCCAGTGGGATAAATCCATCTCGTATTTTCAAATACTATGTGTTAGTGGCATATTTGTTTCTTTGCAGGATGTGAATATAAATGTTATAAAGGCAAAAGGGCATAGCAAGGCTCTCTTTATATGTAATGTGATAAAGGTTGTGTTTTTATGCACGATTTTGATAATAGGTGGCTTGACTTGGGGCATTTTTGGCTTTTTGTGGGCTATGTGCCTTTATTCTGTTGTTGCTTTTTTGTTTTTCGTTTTGTTGTCTACCAAATATATTGCAGCGTCTTTTTGGATGCAATTGAAAGATGTTTTTATAAGTATAGGTTTGTCTATTATTCCCTTTGTTGCTGCGTACCTTATGAGAACTTATTTTGTAGATGCAAATGTTTTTGCTAGAATTTGCGTGCCATCAGTAATGTTTTTAATCTTTTATATATTTTTTTCTTTTTTGCTAAAGCCTCTTGCGTATAATTATTTTGTCGCAAAGCTGAAAAAAAGGTTGGCTAAATGAAGCTAATAGCCGTTGGTGATGTTATGCCAGGAGGTATTCTCAATAGTTCCGAAAAAATCGGTGTTTCTAAAGATATCCAAGAAGCCCTTTGTTCTGCAGACTTGGTCATTGCTACATTGGAAACGGCTGTCGGGAACGAGCCTTCGTTTTATGACGAAAAAATGAAACGTTTGGGCGATGTTATTTATGTGGAAGACTATGATTTAGTGCGACTAAAGAAGCTTAATGTTGGTGTTGTTAGTCTAGCCAATAACCATTTTTTTGATCTCGGTATTGATGGCGCGAGACATACCATTGATTTATTGGATCAAATGGGTATAAAACATTGTGGTGCGGGAATGAATTTGGCGGAAGCGTCTAAACCAGTCGTAATTGAAAATAGTGGAGAGTCTTTTGCTTTTTTGGCTTTTTGTGATTGGCGAGAAGAACATGTTGGTTGGTGTCCTTTTGCTTCGGAGAATGCTCCTGGTGTCAATCCGATGGACGAAGATTATGCCCTTGCAGAAATTAGAAAATATGCCCAGTTATATGATAATGTGATTGTTATTCCTCATTGGGGAAAAGAGTATTCTTTGTGGCCCAAACCACAAATTGTTTCATTATCAAAGAAAATGCTTAATGCAGGAGCAACACTAGTGCTAGGAGGACATACACACTGTGTCCAATCAATTTTGAAACGAAAAAATAAAGCTATTGTCTATAGTATGGGGAATTTTTTATTTCCAGATCGATTGATAACGAAACCTCGTTCGACTTATTATCCTCATCCGCCCCTTGATATATCCAAATTGCCACAAACAGATGGGTATCCGTATGTTGAAGAACCCACATTCAAGAGATGGAAACCAATTGCTAGATATGGAATGATGGTTTCTATATCCTTAAACAAAAAAGAATGCTCAATAGATTATTCCTATACACATTTGACAAATGACAATGATGTTGTGCAGTCTGATTTGCCCGTTAAACTGAAAAAAAGATTGTCTTATGCTATTTTTTTCCTGAAATTCCCTTTTTATCATTTTATGTTTTATGGAAAGGGATTTCTTTGCAAAATAACAAATAAAATAAAGAAAGGATTGCTTTAGTAGGACTTACTGCATTTTTTTATTGGTATCGGCAAAAAGGTATCAACGAATTTCTAAAAAGTATTTTTGATTGATTTTCGCCAATATTCAACATCAATAGGAGTAAATGATAAAATGAATATAATGTGTAATGATTTGACTTTATTTAGTCAAGGAACGTTGATCTGTAAGGATCCGCATAAAATTGAATTCGAACTTGAAAAAGATGTTTTTGTGCGATTTAAATTTGAAACGACACAAGAAGAAAAAAAAGAAGTTGAAAGTCATGTAGTTGATGGCAGGTTGGATGTGGTGTTTTATAATTTTGACAACCCCTTGGGAACGGCGGTAGCCTCGATGCCGGTTGGAAATGTTGGAAAAACCCAATATATTTTATCTGCGTCCGTATATTCTGTTGGAGAAAAGGGATCATCAATAAAGACCGTGCATTATAATTGGTATAAGAAGGAGATTGCGTAATGGATGATAATAAAATATGGCAAATGGCTCCGTCAGTACAAGAACAATATGTTAAAGATCAAACGGCTATCAAAAGAATAAGCCAGGAATCAGGTCTTCTTGCGAAAATATGGGGGACAAAGCATTCGGCGTCCAATATTGCTGGCGTAGTCTGTTTTGTCAGCCTTGGATGCTTGATTTATGCAGTTTGTGGTGAGTTCAAAGAAAAAGATGTGCAAGAACGTATTTTGCAAATAGCGATATCGCTTATATCTTTGAGTCTAGGCTACATATTTGGAAATTACAAAAAAAACGAAAAATAATAAAAATGGGCGAAAAATGAGCACTTGTTACAATTGCCTGAAAGATGCAGAATTGCAAAAATCGCATATTATACCGGAGTTTTTTTACAAATATGTCTATTCGGAAGACCATAAATTTATTTTGGTTTCTGAAGATACATGTGATAGCAGAAAAACTGAGCAGAAGGGATATCGAGAAAAACTGCTTTGTCATGACTGTGAAGAATTATTGGCTAAACAGGAAAAAATTACAGCGTCATTCTTCAAAGATCTAATCACAAATAATTATACCAACCTAAAAGTGACTAATCTTAGCGAAGGTATAACGCTTGTTGAAAATTATGATTATTCAGTAATAAAAAAATGTCTGTTGTCTATTTTATGGAGAGCCTCTATAACAAGGGTGAAAATGTTTTCAGAATATAGTCTTGGCCCTTATGAGAAGAAAATAAAGGAAATTGTTTTTTCAAAAGATGAGATTCCATGGAATGTGTTCCCAATCCATATTTCTAAAGTAAAAATAAGTGAAAAAAATAATTCCGACTTAATCCTTTGCCATGAAAGGGGCAAATATGGTCATAAGACTATGTATTCAATAACATTGGCTGGATATAGTTTTGATTATTTCATTGTTGAATCAATCAATGAGGAATACAAGCCTTATTTCATGAATGAAGATTTTTGTTCCATAATGGAAATTCCTTTCGAGTCAATTGCAAAAAAGACTCTAATTGATCGATTTACTGATGATGATGTGAAAAGTTTTTTTGCGAAATATCAAAAATAGAAAACAAGGGCGTCACTATGCAGATTACTAACGCTTCTCAACTTACTGGTGTTTTCCCCGCGTTGTTCACCCCGCTCAAGAACGACGATCCCAAGAACCTCCGCAACTCCATCGACTACAAGAAGATGGGCCAGATGATCGACGACGTGATCGCTAACGGCGCAAGTGGCGTGCTCCCTGCCGTGACCACGGGTCAGAGTGCGACGGTTTCCCCACAGCAACACCTCGATGTCATCAAGTTTACGCTCGACTACGTGGACGGCCGCGTGCCCGTGATTGCCGGTGCCGGATCCAACTGCACCCGCGAATCCATCGAAATGATCGAGAACGTCCAGAAGATTGCCCCAGTGGCAGTCCTCTGCGTCACAGGCTACTACAACAACCCGCCGCAGGAAGGCCTCCTGAAACACTACCGCACGCTCAGCAGCGAGACGGGCGCAAAGATTGTTATCTACAACGTTCCGGGTCGCACATCCAGCTACGTGCATCCCGACACCCTTATCGAACTTGCCGAAGACAAGAACATCATCGGCCTCAAGCAGGCCGTGGAGTTCGGCTTTGGCGAGAAGTTCCACGAAGACACCATGCGCGTCATCAAGGAAACCAAGGGCAAGGACTTCGCCGTGATGAGCGGTGAAGACGGCTTGTTCGCCGACCTCCTCGAGATGGGCGGCACGGGCCTCATCAGCGCCTCCGGAAACATCCCCGAAGCCACGAAGACGTTCGTCGAACTGTACAAGGCATTCCAGGCCGGCGACAAGGACAAAGCTCACAATCTGCAAAAGGACGCCCGCGACTTTATCGACATCACGTTCTGCCGCAAGAACCCGATTCCGCTGGGCACGCTGTTCAACAGCCCGCTGTTCCAGCCGCTCGTAAGCGTGAAGGATACGGCCAACGGCGCCGACGCAGTCGCCCGCATCATGAAGCTGATCGAAGAGAAGGCCCCGAGCCTGAAGAAGTATCATGTTTAGACGAAAGAACGCCGCTGCGCGGCTACAGACGAAAGACGAGAGATTGCTAAATAATTAAATCTTTTCAGAAATTTTCTCTCGTCTGTAGCGAAGCAACGCAGTTGCGAAGCGTTCTCTCGTCTCTCGTCTTTTTAACAGGAGAATCCAATGGCCAAGAACAACAAATCCATCACTGACATCGTCTGCGAGCTCATCAAGAAGCAGAAGCTCCTCCCCATCCCGGTACAAACGTTGAACGAAGAAGCCGAAGCCTCTCGCTACTTCGGCGGCGACCTCAAGGAATTCTTGGCAGCAGCCAAGACTCTCGGCGCAAAGGGAATCTTCGTCGAAACGCTGTACCTCGAAGATGACGAATTTTACTACGACAGCGGCATCGATGACGAAGAATACCTCGCCATGAACGGCGCTGACGCCAGCTGCGCCTGTGGTTGCGGCGAAAATTGCGAATGCAAAAAGAAAGACAAAAAGTCCAAGAAAGGTTCGACAAATTCACCAACCGGAAAAGATGACGATAAGGTCGATGCCGTTCTCCTGGAACCGGAAGACCTCGACGGTCTCGACCTCTCCCTCCTCCGTCCGGGTATCGCAAAATTCCTCGACCGCATCGGCGAATGCTGTGGCGTGCGCTTGACCGTTCCAGGCGTAGATCACCTCGAAGTCGAAATCTTCGCCGACTGGTACGACGAATTCGCCGAACTCGTTGACGAAGCTTCCGAAATCATCGAAGAAGATCCGAACGGCGCTCTCGAAGAAGTCGAAGCCAAGTTCAAGGCTGCAGAAGCAGCCGCTGAAGCTGCGGAAAAGGACAGCGGCGTCAAGAAAATCGCTGTCCATCCCCCGAAAAAGGCTAAGAAAGCAAAGTAAGGCAAAGCTTTACTAACGCCAAAACGCATAGCACATGAACCCCGCACCATGCGGGGTTTCTTTTTTATGCAATAAAACGGCAACAACAAAAAACGCTCCCCCGAAAGGAGGAACGTTTCCAAACAGTCTTAAGAGAGAACTTATTACTTCACGGCGACGCGCTGCATAAAGCGATCTTGCTTCACCATGTAGATGCCAGAGCGATGGAAGTTAGCCTTCAAGACTTCAGCCACCTTGGCACCGGCTTCGAGCTTTGCAGTACCGAGGAAGCGACCCTGCATGTCGAACACCTGGAATTCACCACTCTTGAGCTGCATTCTAGTATTGAAGTGGATGGCATCCGTGGAACTGCTGCTGCGATGGTGAACGGAACCATTAGAAGAGCTAGATCTCGGTGCAGAAGCGCTTGACTTGGGTTCGCTGGCGCTAGATTCCGGAGCAGGAGCCTGCGGAAGCGGATGCTTCTTGTCGGTCATCTTGAAGTAGGTGACATCGAACGAACCAGAACCACCACCGGCTTCGACAAGCACCTTGGCTTCGTACATCTTACCCATCTTCATGCCGAGAGATTCCCATTTCTTGAAGTGAGCCGTAATGTCGATATGGCCACAGGAACGAGCACTCTTACGCACGCTGAAGAACTGCGGGAAAGTCTGATCCCCCTTAATGGAGGGCTTGTTTACACGAGTGTTCTGCCAAATTTCGTAGGTATCACCGTCAACCGTGAATTCACCCTTTCTCTGGCCAAGGAGATTTGCACCCGGCTTGCTGAACCAGTCATCAACGATGTAGTATTCCACGAGCGGATCAACCGTCCAGCCATAGATACCAATGTAGTTGTAGCCACCGGCAGAACCCTGTTTTTTCCAGTTGAAATAGGCATCGATGGGGCCAACTTGTTCATAAGTCTGCTTTTCATCATACTTGAAGCCGACACGGGCAAGGAAGTCACCCGTATTACTCCAGCTGGCCTTATAAGTTCCGTTATCATAGTAGGTCATGGAGTTATTGCCACCCTGGTACCAGATTTCATAGTGGTACGGAGAGCTGCCGACGTTACCCGTCACGCTGGAATTGTTCTGGCCCTGGGTCCTCGTTTCTTTGCCTTCGTGGCCCATAACGTCCTTGCAGGCGTCAATCGTACCGCTAACAGCAGCACCGGCAGAGGATTTCGGAGTCGAGGCAGAAGAAGTCGGAGTCGAAGCAGAAGAAGAGGGCTTCACTTCGCCATTGGAAATATAAACCTTAGCATGCGGGAAGTCCATATGGCCACCATTAACTTGACCATTGACGTTACCAGCTTCACCAAGTACCTTGGCTTCGTAGAGCTTACCCATGGTCATGCCCATCTTTTCCCACTGTCTCATGTGCTCGGAAATATTGATGGTACCACAATCGCGCGGTTTGTCACGGACGCTGAAATACTGATAGAACTGCACGTTGCCGGAGGTCTTAATTGCAGGACCGGTACGGGTGTTACGATAAACGGTATAGGTACCGCCATCAACCGTAATGGTTCCCTTTCTTTCATTACCAATCCAGCTACCCGGCATGTCATTAGCGAGGGTATTGTCAATCACATAGTATTCAACGAGGTTGCTCGGAGCACCAGAAACTTGTTCCATCCAGCCGTAGATACCGATATAGGAGTAACCCACATTACTTGCACCACTTTTCACAAGCTTGAACTCGGCAATCATGTCGCCGCCAAGTTCCTTGTAAGTCTTGTTACTGCCAAGAGAAAGGCCCGCACGGCAAAGATAGTCCTTGGCACCTGTGATAGTGCAGTCCATGGAACCGTCGCTATAGAAGGTAGCACTACCGCCATGACCGTTTTCGTCCCAGAGCTCGTAACCGATATCGCCGATTTTACCAGTCTGGTTCGAGGTAATCGTCACTTTCTGACCGGAATGTTGAGCATTGCTACAGAAATCCTGAGCAAAAGCCGTCGAAGCCAAACCAAAAGCCATCGCAAACGCAATGCTTGTCTTGGCTGTATTGATTATCATTCTCATAACGAGACTCCTCACATTTAGATTTACTATATCATAATATATGAGCAATCCCCAAAAATGAGACTTTGCAAAGCAAAAAGTTGTTGTTGCGAAAAACAACGGCATTCACTTTACAAAGCGCGATATTACGGGGCCTTTCAGCTCTATCGCTATCAAAAAACGCCTTACCAGCATCAAAACGGGCGTTTTCGTTCCATTTTTTCAAAAAAAAGCTAATTCTACCGAGCTTCCATCACATGTTTTCGCCATTTTCCGCTTTTCCAGCGGCGCCAAAAGATAATCGGGGCCGTACTATAGACAGCAACCACCGTTATCCAGGCGATATGCGCCGGTAACTGAAACACATAGGCGGCAACATACAAAGCACCCGCCACACACCAGTTCATGACTGCACAGGCGAACATCACCCAGACAGTATCCCCCGCACCGCGAAGCGCACCCGCATAAATCACGAGCAAAACTTCCACAAAAATGTAGAATGTAGCAATCCGCAACATAAATATGCTCATCGGACGTGCCGCATTGAAAATTGCAAGCGCCCCCTCAGTCGCCGATGCAACATCCGGCTTAAAGATGTCCGTCAACACGCCCGGCAAGAAAATGAAGAAAACACCCATCAACAAGGAATAACCCCAACCAAGTTTGAGTCCCGAATACGTCGAACGCGTCGCCGCAGCGCCATCTTTTGCACCCACGTAACGCCCAACAAGGCTCGTCGAAGCGACTTCCAACCCCATCAGCGGTACGTATGCCACCATATCCCAGTTGAACATAATAGACGAAGCTGTCGCCGCCTCGGGCCCAAGCGCATGGAACATCAAAATCAACAGCTGGAACGCCGTCATGTTCAGGAACATTTCGACGCCAGAAGGAATGCCTTTTTGCAAAAGTTCTCGCATCAAAGGCCAGCTAAACGCAAACGCATACCGCGTGCGGAAACGACGATGGCAACTCTTGCCGAAGAACTTCGCAAACAAGATAATCGTGGAGACCAAGTTTCCGATAAGCGTGCCGTAAGCCGCCCCCGCCACCCCCATCGCAGGCACAGGGCCGCACCCGTAAATCAGCACAAAGTTACAGGCCACATTCACGAGCATCCCGACAAAAGCAGCCTTCATCACGATTTTCGTCTCGCCGATGCCGCTAAAGAAGCACGGTGCCGCATTGCGAACCAAATTGATAACACCACCGAACATCAAGATGTTAAAATACGTCTTCTGGTATTCCAGCTGGTCTGCCGGCAAATGCTCCAATCCAAACAGCAAATGCCCAAGAGGTATAGTCAAGTACAAAAGCGGCACCGAAATCAGCGACAGATACAACGCCTGCATGAACACACGGGCACAATCCCAGCGTTTTTTGCCACCTAAGCGCTGCGCCACCATCGCCGTCGTGTAGCTAATCGCGCCCGTAAAAAATGTGGTGAGCGCAAGCTGCACCGCCCCCGCCCCAAGCGCCGCATTCATTTCGGCGGGGCCAAGTTTCGAAAGGAACAAACGGTCGATGAACGTCATGAACGTGTCAAACGACATCGACAAAAGCATCGGGAGCGCCACCACAAGCACATCCTTCACGTCCCCGTTTTTTTTGAATTTCGACGGTTTATAGAATCTATTTAAAATAGCATCAACCATAGCCTCGCAAAGATAGAAAAATCAAAGACCTTGCGACAACCGATTTTCACTTTTCTATTTCTTTTTTCAGCCTCAAAAGAACTTCTTTCTTATCTGAATCCGAGTTAAACCACAGACTATCGATATACAAGCCATCCACAAAACCCTTGGCAAGCGCCTCGTTAGCGTGTTCCTTGGTATCCCACTTTTTTATCTGTAACGTGATAGATTCCTTGGCAAGCGAGGCCGAAGCTTTTTTCAGCAACGCTTCATCCTCAACACGAACCACCCCCACCGAAAAAGTCAATGAAGTTTCTTGTTTTTTAATAGTTGCACGCTTTCGCGCACAGCAGTCAAAGCGCGCCATCGCAAAGGAACTCAGCAAAATACAAAGAATTACAAGTTTTTTCATACATGCTCCTAGAAGTCAAACATCGCTTCTACGCCAAAAATAAAGGAGGGATCATTTTTATTCCCTTCAGACGGCCAACCATCACCATACGGGATATCGACAAGCACCATCGAGATGATATCAATTTTGAAGTCAGGCACATTAAAGTAGAATCGTCCACCCACGCGTACAGAACCCAAATCATCTTTTTTGTCTAATGTATTTGTATGTAATTCTAGCGGAATACCGATTGTCCAAAATTCGTTCACGGCAACGCTCGGTTCCAAAGCAACAAAGAAGTATTCTGGTCGAGTTGTCAAATCTAGAAATGTGCGTACAGGGTCATCAATAAACGCATAAAACAAAGTACCTATAATGCAAAATCTCGAAATTTCAAACGACGGTTCTGCAAGCAAAACATGGTTCGAGACAGCATCGTCACTTGCGAGGAACACTGAATGAAATCCGTACAAGCCGTGGAAAGCAAAAGGGCCAAACGCAAGCGATAAATCTAACCCCGCATAAAGTTCATTGTAATCTTTACGCTGATAGCTTTTGTAATCAACATAAGGTCGAAAAACTTGATTTGTTATTTCTAGGTCATACGCCGCATGAACTTCATATGTATAGCCTTCCTTACAATCCATTCCCATGTACTCGCCAAACATAAAGTGGTAATGGCAACTTTGGTCATTGTCCGCAGTGCCAAAACCAATATCAAATTGCAATCCGTTCCACTGGAATTCTAAACCGCGAATCGTCTTTTGCGAAATGCCTGCAGCATCATCGCGAGGGTCACCGAAATCATAATAATTCTTGAAAATACCTTCAAAAAATTTCAGGTCGCCAATGCGAAAGAACGTGCGTTCCGAACGAGTATATTGAATATAGGCGCCATTAAATACAACTGAAGGATTTACAGGATCCATAGACGATTCATCGCCCATGTCCATCCCCTCCATATCTTCCATCCCATTCATCGCCATTCCCATCGCTTCGAGTTCAAGCCATGCAGACCAGCGTTCATTGTAATGAAAGTCAAAATCTAAATCAAGCATGGATTCAAAACGATGCGTCACCCTCGTTTCATCGGAATTCCAATCGGCATAGGCATGCACCATCACCATCCCCGAAAGGTCGAATTTAGGCTGAACTTCGGAAAAAGCAACGCCCGCAGACAATAAAACGCATGATAAAATTCTTTTATTCATAAAACAAAGGAGCATCCTTTTACAGATACTCCTCTCCATAGCTATTAATTATTTGTCGCCTTTGATAAAGTTATCGATATAGTCCGTTACCGTTTCAACAGCAGCTTTAGAACCCCAATGTGTATTGTGATCGGCGTTCTTGACTTCATGGAAAACAACGTTTCTCGCTTTAGAAAGGCCTTTTTGCAGCGTTTCCTGCGACTTTTTATCGAATATAGCGTCGTTTGAGCCCCAGATAATCTGGACTTCCGATTTAATCGAAGAAAGGCGCTTCGAGTTGTCAATCTTCAACAAATTCTTGACGAGGAATTTCCATGCATAATAAGGAACTTGTTTTAAATGTTCCAAGTTTGCAGCCTGGAATCCTTCATCGGGATTCGTATTTTCACCCCACTTTTCAATGAATGTTTCAGGAAGTTTCTGCGTGGAATCGTAAGCAAAAATTCCATCAAATTTTTTGTCACCCGTACCATTCACAAGCCAATCTATTGTGGCATTCGTTTCATCAACCGCAACGCCCGAGCCAATCAATGTGATGGATGCAATTTTATCGACATGTGAAATGGAGAGTTCCTGCGCCACAAACGCGCCAAGAGAATGACCAACAATATGCGGTTTCTTCAGCTCAAGTTTGTCAATAAAGGCAACGATATCCTTCGTCAATTCCTTGAGCGAATATGCGGATTCTTCAATAGGCTTATCCGTCTTTCCATTACCACGGAGTTCCGGAACATAAACGCGATAGCCCTTCTTGGCAAGCGCTGGTGCCACTTGCGACCAAGAAACGCGACCATCCGTAAGGCCGTGAATTAAAACGATTGGAGTACCCTTTTCATCACCCGTGACCGTATAAGCAAAGTGGATTCCTGTAGATAAATGCGCGGCCTTTTCGGTCCAATCAACTTTCTGGTAATCCGAAAATCTCTTGGTCGTGAAGGTATTGTTCTTGCCCATAAAATGATGACCATTCACTTTTGCGTTGTCTTCAAAAGCATAGACATCCGTATTGCTGCTACCCACATGAACTACATCGGCACTGCCCGAAAAATCGACACGGCCAGAGCGCTTGATTAACAAGTTGCCCGTAACCTTGACATTTTTCAGAACGGTTGCGCCAGGCGTTGAAGCATTTACCGTCAAAACGCCATTAATAGTCGTATCCTGCAAGAAGATGATGCCATCTTTAATATTTTCATCGCCAAGTGTCAAGCCACTTGATTCAGATTTATGGTCACCAGATTCCGTTGCGTGATGGGAATGTTCATCGGCGGCACTGGAGTGTTCTTCCGTAGCATGATGTGCATGTTCTTCAGAGGTTGAAGGAGCGACGGAATTTGAATCGTCATCGGAACATGCAGAAAGTGAAAGGATAGAAGAAAGAATTGCAGCAGAAAATATCGAGCGATTATTTTTAAAGTTCATTTAAACCTCCATTGTTGAAACATTTTTGAACAGGCACAATATTAGATTCTACGGAGGTATTTGTCCAATACTATTATTTCATTACGAACGATACCTTTTTTCTATATCTCTAACCATCAATAGCAATTACTTTACAAGTATTTAAAATAACACACAAAAAAAAGACGCAACATTAAGTCACGTCTTCTTAATTTTCTTCTTTATACAAACTAGCGTTTAAGTATTTTAATTTTTTCCAAACGGTTGAGCGCTTCGTAAAGCGTTTCGTCTTTCTTCGCGAAATGCAGGCGCACAAGATGATCCACCGGTTCACGGAAAAAGCTTGAGCCAGGTACTGCCGCCACACCCACTTTCTGAGCCATGTCTATGCAGAATTGTTCGTCAGGCAACGTGCCACCCGCGCATTTCGCGTCACTACAAGATTCACGCAGTCCGCTAACATTGCGCAGTCCATTACGAGAGTCGCGGCGACCATACCCAAACTCACCAATGTCAATTAGTACAAAATAAGCACCCTGTGGTTCGGTAAATTTCAAACCAAGCGCACGGAGTCCATTCGTGAACAAATCCTTCATGTGCGTGTAATGCGCCTGCAATCCCGCATAATACGAGTCGTCAAAACGGAGTGCCGTTACAGCCGTTTCCATCAACGGAGCCGCAGCACCCACCGTCAAAAAGTCATGAACTTTCTTGATGCGTTCCATGACCGGTTCCGCAGCAAGCACATAGCCCAAACGCCAGCCCGTAATCGAATAAGTCTTGCTCAAACTACTGCATTCAATCGTGCGATCGAACATTCCCGGAAGCGTCGCAATGTACGTATGACAATGCGGAGCGTAAACAATATGTTCGTAAACCTCGTCCGTAATTACATACAAATCATACTTGACCGCGAGCGACGCAATCACCGAAAGTTCTTCGTGCGTAAAGACTTTACCGCTCGGATTTGCCGGATTGCAAAGCACAAGAGCTTTCACGCCCGGCTGCGCCATCGCACTTTCCAAAACGTTCGCATCAAAGCTCAAGTCCACCGGCGAAAGCGGCACATAAACCGGAGTCGCCCCGCACAAAATCGTATCTGCGGAATAGTTCTCGTAAAACGGCGAAAACAGCACCACCTTATCGCCCGGATTGCACACCGACATCATCGAAGCCATCATCGCCTCGGTACTGCCGCACGTAATCACAATCTCTTTTTGCGGGTCGTAACGCAGCCCGCTAAAGTGGAACTGCTTGTCGCTCAGCGCCTCGCGGAAATTCTGCGCACCAAACGTAATCGCGTACTGGTGCGGCCCCACGGGGGCAATTTCGGCCAACCGCCGCGTCAACGCCTCCGGCGGCTCAAAATCAGGGAACCCCTGCGACAAATTAATCGCCC